>Ga0307380_10001865_pt1 | contig 30297 bp, 24 predicted proteins | sample UN3MG_FD_202239 | JGI IMG/M metagenome (GOLD analysis project Ga0307380, IMG submission 202239) | Soil microbial communities from Risofladan, Vaasa, Finland - UN-3 | ecosystem: Environmental > Terrestrial > Soil > Coastal area > Acid sulfate soil | place: Finland: Risofladan, Vaasa | collected...
GGCATCATATCGTTGCAGTATGGGATGGGATAGACGAAAAAATATATGTCGATGATGTAGATGACTCCCAAACCGCAATTGAAAATGGAACAGTAATTATAATAACGACTACTACAAATACAAAGGTTGGCTTGGATGCTACTTCTGCGGCTCACTATTTCAATGGCCTAATTGACGAAGTCCGCATCTGGGATAAAGCCCTACAGCCAGAGGGCATCCTCAATCCGGAAATTTTAGTGGAGAAAAGTAGCCTTGAGAGTGCTCATGTTGATGATATCATTACCTACACCATGACCAATACTTTTGAAGATGTACTGCTCTCCGCTGTGACTGTGAGCGATGACCTGGCTGGTGATGCTGTCTATGTTAGCGGTGATGATAGTAATAATTTTCTCGAAGTTGGTGAGATCTGGATATTCGCTGTTAACTATGTGGTCACATTTAATGACCCCGATGGCTGATAAATATCGCTACCGCCATAGGTACAGACGAGCTCGATGTGACGGTCGGCGATGAGGACTCCTGGACCATCCATACCATGGGTGCCAGAACCATCGGCTACTGGAAGACTCATCCAGACACTTGGTGCGATTTTCCTAATGGGTCAATGTTCGCTAACAAGGAACAGGAACCAGTCCTCCTGACCTACTCCCCCGGCAATGGTGCTCAAGTAGATGGCGTGAACCCGCTGGAGATGCACTTAAGGAAATCAATGCTATGGGCGATGAGATCTTTGAGTAGGTTGACCTGAGTGGACGAATAAGGAGTTAAGTTTCAACATTTGACACAACTTTATTCGCTTACAAAAAATGAATCAGGGGATAGTTGTCCCCTGATTCATTTTAAAAAGAAGATTTGAGAATATTTTATAGATTTTTTAGGTTGATGAAATATTTATTTAAAAAAATTTTTAAAAATTATTAAATTAATGTCTAAAATTGATTCTTTTAGGGAATAATATATATAGGGATAAATATATTCAAAAATAAAATAAGCATTTCGAAAGTTGATAAAGGCAAACTATCCGAAAGGATAGGACGCAAAGTCATGGGTCTAAAGCACTTCAAGTGCTATGACAGCCAGGCTGCCGGCTTTTTTTGTTTTCCTCCGGAGTTCTGATTGTAAAAGTCGGTTTAAAGGAGGTGGGATAGATAGAACAAATCATCCGGTAGTGTAACTTAAAATGTTAAAAAATCTGAAATTTTAGGAGGAAAGTAGAAATGAAAAAATTAGTATATACTTTGATTGCCTTGATGGTCTTAACTGTGTTTATGGTTGGATGTACTACTGTAGTACCTGAAACTGATTTATCTAGAAAAGGTCCCAATGGACAAGCGGGGAATTCCAACATTGCCCATCTTTATCTGTATGAGAAAATTCCTGGTCCTATTGTAGTACCACCAATTCCTTGGGATCTTGTAGAAGGCGGTGCATGGGGAAAGATGAAGTATAATCTATCCGGGGAAGAATTCGAGTATGTGTTCAACGGACACGGTTTGGTGGAAGGAGAGGATTATACTCTAATTTACTATCCTGATAAAAATGATAATCCTTGGCCAAGAGAAGATATTATATGTCTTGGAAGTGGTATAGCCAATGCCGAGCTGAATGTACATATTATGGGTTCGGTTGATACCGGTGATCTTCCTGATACTTTGGTTGATATAAATGAAGGAGCAAAGATTTGGCTGGTCCTATCCGCTGACGTAGATTGTGATAATCAATTGATGATTGGTTGGAACCCCACAGAGTACCTTTTCGAAGGTGATGTAATTACCTTTGATGACACAGACGTCTAATAGCAGCTGCTTGAGTTGAACAAGAAACATAAAAAACTGACCTCTGAGTTAACATTCAGGGGTCAGTTTTTTAGTAGAAGATAAATTAGGGATACATTCTATTTTCTCTCTGTATCATTTTAAAACAAGATTTCAGTATATCTCTTAGTCTATTTAAAATGAACAGAAGTCAAGCGTAGATTTTAACTTAACAATAAAGCCGGGCTTAGCTTTGATTGTTAAGGAATTTTTTCAAATAAAATTACATTTTAAGTCCGGCTTTGTTTATAAAATGGCTTAAGTTAATTGGGTAAATAAATTACAAATAAATATAGAGATTCCATTTATTGAAACCTATATAGAATAGTACATAGAGACTTAGTGAATTAAAGAAATAAAAATATTTCTCTAAAAAAGAAGGATTTTTGAAATTAATGACGTATAGCGTATATACAAAAGAAATAATTTTTGAAACCTGAAGAAGTTTTAACCAAATTTGCATTTTGTTTAAACATATTATATAATTATTATGCACTATAAAATAAAACTTTTTCAACAAGAAGGTGACCAACTAGAGAAAAACTTCAAAAAAGCTGAAAAAGGTACACTATCCCAAAGGATAGGCCGCAAAGTTTTGGGTCTAAATCACTTTTAGTGACATGACTGCCATACTGCCGACTTTTTTTATTTTCAGAAGATAAAAAAGGTGGGCAGTTTTTTTATTTATTTAACTTCGTACTCTCTACACAAACAGAAACATTCCTATTGTAGCAACCCACCTTAAGCAATAAAAGGAGGTAGTGTTTCTTGACTTCATTCAAGTTATCTATTTTTGTACGATTAAAATTCTTTAATGTAAAAAATAACTGATGCATAATTATTAGATAATATAAGGTCTATACTTAAATTATTGATTCTTGATAATATCAAAAGATGAGGAAAATGAGATGGATAAAAATTTACTTATTATAGAACACCCGGAAATTCATCACTCAGGGAATGTTGAAGTCATAATTCCGGAAAGTAGTCGTTCTAAAATTCAAGAAATACAAAAAGATCGCAAAGAACGGTTATATCTTGGACGAGCTTATTTATCAAGTATCTATGATAACACGAGACCATATGACGAAATCTTAAAATTTAGTGGAGCTACTTTGATAAAAATGACAGAGAAGGAGCTACGGTCTTATATAAACTGGCAAAATAGCGGAGTGGTTTTCACCTTTAGATGTAACTCACATAAAATGCTAAACCGTGTTGAGGCATATTCAAGGGGAACACTGCCAAGTAACGCATTAGATATCTTCAAATCCGCTCTTTATACTTTAGTTGACCGCTTTGTGTATATTCTGAAATGTCCTGTATACGTTCAAGGTGTTGTGCTTTTAATTAATAATAAACCTCTGCTCTACGAATTGCCGATTACCTTTGCAGGAGAAAAAAGAATAGCCTATGGAGGAGGATTTAATAGTATTCAATGGTTTGCTCCCCTTGATGCCCTTGAGCGAGAAGCTATTTGTTCATCTAGTCCATTTTATAAGGTATTATGCCGCTTTCGTATTTACGAAGGAATTAAACATTACCTACGTAAGGAGCTAAGATCTTTTGCAAATAAAATCAACCAGAAATCAAAGATTCCAAAGACACCAAGGATAACCAAAGGTGAACTTCAAGCATTGCGAATAAAAAAAGAGATTATGTTAAAAATTAATACTTATGAAGATGTTGCCGAGGCATTCCGTGAACTTCGAAATGAGATAGTTCACTTTTTAATGGATGAACCTAAAGGTTCAATGATAATGCCTTCTGGTGGTCTTGACCGTTCTACTGTAGAAAAAGGAAGCCAAGTACTCCGCCTCTGTAACCAGAAGATGATTGAACCTCTCTGGGATTATTTCAATAAATACTTAAGCAATGAATATAATCGTGGAAAAATATGGGTAGACAATTCTCATCCAAAGGATTTCCCAGCTTATGAATTGGAAATATAGTTAAGTCTTTGCATCTGATAGATATTTAAAAATTTTTACAATGAATTAAGGTTAAATATAAATTTTAACTTAACTAGAAAGCCAGATTTAGCTTTGATTGTTATGGAATTTTTCCAATGTAATTAAATTCTAGGCTGGGCTTTATTATTTAACATAAATTAAGTTATCGTAAAAAAAACAATTAATAAATGTAGTAGTTCAATTCATTGAATCCCCAGTTACAGCAAAAAAACAACCCCCTATGCAAAAAAGGAGTAGGGCTACAGTTTAAAAGGAGTAAATAATTCTTTATAAAGAATTATAAATAATGTATTTTTAAAAAAGGATTTCTCGGAATTTTGTCGAATATAAAAAATATAGTAATAAAAATTTGAGTTAAAATTTTGATTTTAGTTTACCTTTTTTCTCTCTTAGTGAGGGAAGATTAAATCTTATCAAGGAATTAAAATATGAATTCATTATTAAATTTTATTTCCATGGTAGCACTAATAATTTTTGCAGCTTTTCTATTTAAGCTGAAAAATATAACTATGGGAATAAAGATAGGGTTATGGATTATCTGTGTCCTAATAATCATATTTGACCTATATCTAATAATAAAGGATAAAAAGAATAAAGAAGAAAAATCTAAAAGAGAAAAAATTTATAATCGTCTATACGAAAGACAGGAATTATTTAATAGAAATCTACCCAGGACTTTGATCGATACTCTGGAAAGAAATCCCTTATTAGTAGATTCTTTTCAAACAGGTCAAAGGTATGAAAAAGAATATAAATTTGAGGAAGCTATTAAAACATATGAAAAATGTATGCATGATTTAAGTATCCCCGAGGAAGATAAAATTGGCTTTAATATCCTTATCGGCAATTGCTATTTCTTTTTATCTAAACTGAAAGAGTCGGAAAAATATTTTAAAGATTCATTAAATATTTTAAAAAGAGCAGAAAATAAAATGGCGAAATTGCCAGCCAAATCAGCTGCCCTCGGCAACATAGGAAACATCTTCCATAACTTAGGAAAACCACATGAAGCATTGGTTTATTATCAGCAAGCCTTAGAGACTAACAGAAAGCTCGGATATGAACAAGGTGTTGCCCATAATCTTAACAATATAGGTACGGTATATAATGAATTAGGCGAATATGATGAAGCATTGAAGTGTCAAGAAAAGGCCTTGGAGGTTAGCCAGAAGATTGAAGATGAACCGGGTATAGCCAATAGCTTAAATAATATTGGGGTAGTATATACTGATTCAGGAAAATCTGAAGAAGCATTAAAACTTTTTCAGGAAGTATTAGAGATTAATAAAAAGATGGGATATGAAGAAGGAATAGCTGATGTTTTTAATAATATCGGTCTAGCTCACAGTAAATTAAGGGAAACTGGTCAAGCCCTAAATTATTATCAGGAAGCCCTAAAGATAAATAGAAAGATAGGATATAAAGAAGGTATAGCCACTAATCTTGGCAACATAGGACTGGTGTATATTACTTTAGGCCAGTCTGAGGAGGCATTAAAGTATTATCAGGAGGCATTAGAAGTATTTGTACATATAAATGCTCAGCCACGAATAGAAATATTACAAAAGATTATTAAAATTATGGTTAAAAATAAGAAGATAAATTACAAGCCAATAATGAAGATTAGATTACTGCTTCTGGTAGTTTGGTTTATTGTAGTAGGCTTTCTAGTTGTTGAATGGGTACCTTCAGTAAAAGAGGCACTTATTCTTGCGACTACTGTGAAACCGGAAACGTTTACAGAGCTATATTTCGAGGACCATTTATCCCTTCCAAACAAGGTTACTTTATTTAAAGAAAATAACTTTAAATTCACAATTCATAATCTTGAAAACAAAGATATGGAATATCCATATGAATTTTATATTGATGTAAACGGAGAAAAACAGATGATTGATAAAAGTTCTGTTTTAATAAAAAACAATGAATATAAAACAATTTCGGAAGACTTCACCATCACAATTCCAACGCAAAGAGTTAAAGCCGTCATAGACCTGATTAACAAAAATCAACAAATTCATTTTTGGATGGGAGAAGAATGAAAAAATTTCTAAAAAAATTTGACTTTTATAAATTTATTTTGTTATAATAAATATCCAAGTTTCACAAAATATAATATTCTATTCCGCTATTTAAAATATTATATTAAACTTTTTCAATAGGCAATAAGAAGGAGAAATATTAAAGTAATATTTCAAGAGAAGTTGAGAAAGGTACACTATCCGAAAGGATAGGCCGCAAAGTTACGGACCTAAGATATTGTCATTGCGAGCCTGCGGGAGGTAGGCGAAGCAATCTCATACAATATTATGGCTGCCAAACTACCAACTTTTTAACTGAATAAAGATTGGCAGTTTTTATTTTACCTATTGCCCCCATTTTTCTTTTCCTTACATTTATTAAGCAAAAAATTACTCAAGAAATCTTATCATCTACTCACTTAAAAACTGCCTTAAAAAATTATTCCAAGAAATAGTCGAAGCACTACTTATAAATCTCTTCCTAAAAGTTTATCTTGAACCTGATAAAGAAAATCAACATTCATTCATCATATTATAAACAAATCACTTGAGCTTTATTTAATCTTAAAAAGGAGGCGATGTCTATTTTCAAAGAAAGGGTTTGAATCTGTATTAATTATTTTAAAAAAATGGGAGGAATGAATTTTAATGAAAAAATTATCATACTTAATAATATTAGCTTTAATTTTAGGTTTGGTTCTTACTGGATGCTCGGGTCTAGTTCCAGATGAGGTCTTAATCAACACAGTAACCGTATATCCTGATGGCACATTTTACGATTCATCGGCGAGTCTAGAAGCTGGTGAAAACTATCGCATCGAGGTTAATGGAACATATACATATTGGCCAGAACAATTACCAGCCGCAGGAATTGCTGATGCAAAATACTCATTAAGACCAGAAGGATCTTTTAATCCAGGTCCAGGTCCACAATGGATCAGCGGTGATGACCTTCCAGCACCATGGACGCATAATAAAGAACTTTTGGTAAATGGAAGCTCTCAAGCTTGGGGAACCTATACTCCGACACATATGTATTCGATAGAGTATGTTGGTACTGGAAGCCCTGTATCCGTATCCTTCAATATTCTTGACGATGAGTATGGCGATAACTCAGGTTTCTTAACAGTTGAGATTTACTGGGTACCATAAATGAATCAGTGGATTATTCTTCGAATCATTTTGAAGAAAGATTTTAGAGTATATTGTAAATTTTTTAAAATGATATAGAAGTAAAGCTGGGATTTTAACTTAACAAAAAGCAAAAGCCGGGCTTATTTTTAATTGTTACGGAATTTTTCCAATACAATTATATTATAAGTCTGGTTTTATTTTTTACCGTAACTTTAATCCGAGAATATATTATCAAACATCAGTATATGAAAGATCCTCTTCAACAATCCTATCACAATATCGCTCTTGGTATTGAATATACAATAATAGTAAACTTATGGTAATCATTTCAAGGAGTTAAAATATGAATTCATTATTAATTTTTATTTCAATAGTAGCACCAATAATTTTTGCAGCTTTCCTATTTAAGCTAAAAAATATAACTATGGAAATGAAGATATGGTTATGGGTTGTTTGTGCCCTAATCATTATCTTTGATGCGTATTTAATAATAAAAGATAAAAAGGTCAAAGAAAAAAAGTCTAAAAGAAAAGATCTTTATAATCGTTTATACGAAAGACGGGAATTATTTAATAGAAATTTACCCAGGACTTTGATCGATACCCTGGAAAGGAATCCATCATTAGTAGATTCTTTTAAAACAGGTCAAAGGTTTGAAAAAGAATATAAATTTAATGAAGCCATTGAATCATATAGAGAATGCCTGAATAATGCCAGTGTCACAGAAGGAGACAGACTTGCCCTCAATATACTTATGGGTAACTGTTATTACTTTTTATCTAAATGGAAAGAGGCGGAAAAACATTTTAGAGAATCATTAAATATTTTTAAAAGAGCAGAAAATAAAATGGCGAAATTGCCAGCCAAATCAATTGCTCTTGGCAGTATAGGAAACATCTTCCATCACTTAGGAAAAACACATGAAGCAGTAGAATATTATCAGCAAGCCTTAAAGATTAATAAAAAGCTCGGATATGAACAAGGTGTTGCTCATAATCTTAACAATATAGGTACCGTATACAATGAATTAGGCGAATATGATGAAGCATTGAGGTGTCAAGAAGAGGCGTTAAAGATTAACCAGAAGATTCAAGATGAAGCGGGTATAGCAGATAGCTTAAACAATATTGGGGTAGTATATAATGATTCAGGTAAAACTGATGAAGCCTTAAAATTTTTTCAAGAAGCCTTAAAGATTAATAAAAAAAGGGGATATGAAGAAGGTATAGCCAATATTTTTAATAATATCGGTCTTACCTACTCTAAATTAGGGGAAATCAATCAAGCCCTAAATTATTATCAGGAAGCCCTAATGATAAATAGAAAGATAGGATATGAAGAAGGTATAGCCATTAATCTTTGCAACATAGGGCTGTTATATATTACTTTAGGCCAGTCTAAGGAAGCATTAAAGTATTATCAGGAGGCATTAGAAGTATTTGTACATATAGATGCTCAGCCACAAATAGAAATATTACTAAAGATTATTAAAATTATTGACGAAGAAAAGATAGTTAAAGATAAGAAGATAAATAACAAGCCAATAATAAGGATTAGATTACTGCTTCTGATAGTTTGGTTGATTGGCATAGGATTTCTAATTGTGAAATATGTTCCTACGGTAAAAGAAGAATTTATTCTTGCAACGACTGTGAAACCGGAAACGTTTACGGAGCTATATTTCGAGGACCATTTATCCCTTCCAAACAAAGTTACTTTATTTAAAGAAAATAACTTTAAATTCACAATACATAATCTCGAAAACAAAGATATGGAATATCCATATGAAGTTTATATTGATGTAAACAGAGAAAAACTGATGGTTGATAAAAGTTCTGTTTTAATAAAAAACAATGAATATAAAACAATTTCGGAAGACTTCACCATCACAATTCCAACGCAAAGAGTTAAAGTCGTCGTAAACCTGATTGACAAAAATCAACCAATTCATTTTTGGATGGGAGAAGAATAAAAAAAATAACAATAGTTATCCTGGTTATAATTGCTAAAACTATTGGTAGTAGTATAATGATATATTAAAATTATCTAAAATTATTTAAAAAATTTACAAATTAATGTCCAAAATCGCTTGATTTAGGGAATAAAATAACAAAGAAGAGATTTTGTAATGCTCTTTATTAAAAATAACACATTTCTAGTTAGTGTAAACTTTAGTGGGGTAGTTAAAAGAAAAACATTTCTAAAAAAATTTGACTTTTATAAGTTTATTTTGTTATAATAAACATCCAAGTTTCACAAAATATAATATTCTAGCCCGCTATTTAAAATATTATATTAAATTTTTTCAATAGGAAGGAAAAATATTAAAGCAATACTTCAAGAGAAGTTGAGAAAGGTACACTATCCGAAAGGATAGGCCGCAAAGTTATGGGCCTAAGATATTGTCATTGACGAGCCTGCGGGAGGTAGGCGAAGCAATATCATGAAATACTACGGCTGCCAAACTGCCAACTTTTTAACTAAATAAAGATTGGCAGTTTTTTATTTTGCCTATTGCTCCACATTTTTCTTATCCTTACATTTATTAAGCAAAACACCACTCAAGAAATCTTATCATCTACCCACTTAAAAACTGCCCGTGAAAAATTGTTCCCAAAAAAACAGTCGAAGCACTACTTATAAAATATAAAATTTACACTTGAAAATATATTCAACCTGACAAAGAAAATCAACCTTTATTCATCATAATATAATATAATATAATAGCAAATCACTTGAACTTTATTTAATCTTAAAAAGGAGGCGATGTCCCTCCTTAATTGTGTTAAAATGATTCAAATTTACATTTCAATTAAATTAAAATTAAAAAATAATAGGAGTGTAATCTAATGAAAAAGTACTTAAGATGATTTTATGAATCCAGATAGAATAGTAGTTGGGGTTGAAAGCGAGAAAGCCAAAAATATATTTAAAGAACTTTATAAGCCATTCGTTAAAAAAGGTATTCCCTTAATTGTAACCACTCCGGCAGCAGCAGAACTTATAAAACATGCCTCAAATTCTTTTCTGGCCATGAAGATTTCCTATATAAATATGGTTTCCGAGTTATGTGAAAAAGTCGGAGCAGATGTAAATATGGTGGCAGAAGGAATGGGATATGATAAGAGGATAGGTAGAGCCTTCCTACAAGCTGGAATAGGTTATGGTGGCTCCTGTTTTCCTAAAGATGTGAAAGCCTTTATCAAAATTGCAGAAGAGCACGGAGTAGATTTTTCCCTCATAGAAGAAGTAGAAAAAATAAATATCAAAAGAAGAACAAATTTTATAAAAAGGATAAAAAATGTTTTATGGATAATTAAAGATAAAAATATAGCAATTTGGGGACTATCTTTTAAACCGAATACAGATGACGTAAGAGAGGCGCCATCAATTGATATAATAAGAGAGTTGGAAGAAGCAAAAGCAAATTTAAAACTTTATGATCCTAAGGCAATAGAAAATGTTAAACATATTTTTCCAGAAAAACAGAATATAAAGTATTTTGATGATAAATATAAAACCTTAAAAGATGCGGATGCCTTGCTTATACTTACAGAATGGGATGAATTTAAAAAAGCGGATTTAAATAAAATAAAAGAAAATATGAGGCTTCCCATAATTATAGATGGAAGAAATATTTATCAACTTAAAGATATGAAAAAGAAGGGGTTTGGATACTATAGTATAGGCAGAGAAAATTTTGACCCGAAAGAGGTGTGGAAATGAAAAAAGTCTTAATAACCGGGGCAGCCGGTTTTAGATGATCCAACTCGCAGATGTCCTGATATTTATTTGGTTAAATAAAAATTACACTGGGAGCCAAAAATTGGATTAGAAGAAGGTTTGGGAAAAGTTATTGAATATTTTAAAAAGAAATTAGGTTAACAGCGAATAGATTGGATTATCTTCTATAGGAAAGAGTAGAAAGTGTAAACACAACTTAAAAGTAATACATATATAGCGAAAAATAAAAGAAATCTAAATTTAAAAATAAATTTTCTTTGGTGAGATTTTCTTTAAAAAAAGGAGTGAAAAAATAAAATGATTAATTTAAATAAAAATATCACAGAGATAACTGAAACGACAACTGTGGACATGAAGCCACCTGCAAATTTATCTTTTAAGAATCATTTGTCAATTCCATTTTCGGATAGGAGGATTGCAGATAGGAGAATTTTTAATAGGAGAGACATTGAAACCAGCAATATTAAAAAAATAACAGTCGTAATACCAGCATTAAATGAAGAACAAGCTATCGGATCCGTAATAAAAGAAATACCAATTAATGAATTAAAAAAAATGGGATACGAAGTAGAAATTATGGTTATTGATAATGGTTCAAAGGATAAAACAAGGTATATAGCCAATAGTCATAGGGCAAAAGTTATCGTCCAGCCAATTAAGGGTTATGGGAATGCCTACAAAGCAGGATTTGCTAATGCTACAGGAGATATTATCGCTACAGGAGACGCAGATTTAACCTATCCTTTTGGTGATTTGCCAAAAATAATTAAAAAGATGGAGGATGAAAATTTAGACTTCATTACCACGGACAGATTGACTAATTTACAACCGGGAGCGATGAGCAGATCCCATTATTATGGAAATCTTTTACTTCAATTTATAACCAAAACACTATTTGGGTTACCGTGTAAAGATAGCCAATCTGGAATGTGGATTTTCAAAAGAAGCATTTGGCCTAAATTAAATGTTAAATCTTCAGGCATGCCCTTTTCGCAAGAGCTAAAAATAGAAGCTTATAAAAATGGCTTTAAGTGCGCTGAAGTTCCAATTGCTTACAGAGCAAGGGTAGGTGAGGTAAAACTTAGTACCTTAAAAGACGGTCTTGGCAATATGCTCCAGCTGATAAATAAAAGAATTTTTGGTTAAAGCTAAATAAAATGAAAAAGATGAAAATTGCTTTAGTTTCTGATGCCATATATCCGTACAACGAAAGAGGAAAAGAAAAAAGACTATTTGAAGTGACAACACGATTAGTTATGAAGAAAAAAGAAGATAAAAAATAAACAATAAAAATAATAGGATAAATAAAATGAAAGTTTTAATCTTGACACATTATTTCCAACCACATATAGGAGGAATTGAGATTGTCGCCTATAACCAAGCAAAAGAGATAATTAAGAGAGGACATCAGGTTACAATAATAACTAGTAAGGTAGGAGAAGAAACTGAACAAGAAATTATTGATGGAATAAAAGTCATTAGAGTTAAAGCCTTAAATTTTTTTGAAAACCATTTTGGGGTTCCTTATCCTATACTTTACCCAAAATTGTTACTTAGATTGAATGAAGAAATAAAAGAAAGTGATGTGATAAATACACACGGAATAGTTTGGATGCAATCTTTTTTTGGTGCAATAATATCAAGAATATATCAAAAACCAATAGTATTAAATCAACATAATACTTATATAAATTACAAAAATCCTATATTAAGACTAATAGAAACAATTGCAGATAAAACCATTGGAAGATATACTTTAAATTCAGCAGATCACATTATTGCTGTGAGCGAAGAAACAAAGAAATATGTTTTATCAATTGCTAAAAAACTTAATAATATCTCTATACTTTATAATGGTGTGAATTTTAAGAGATTTAAACCTATTAGAAATAAAAAAATAGTAAGAGAGGAACTTAAGATTAATCCAGAAGCATTTATTTGTTTGACTATTAGAAGAATTACATTTAAGAATGGAATAGACACCTTTCTCCAGGTTGCCAAATTCTTCAATAAAAAAAGAGAAGACATACTTTTTGTTTTAGGTGGAAAAGGTCCAGATACAGATATAGTTAAAAAATACATAAAAGAGAATCATCTTTCTAACGTAAAGCTTATTGGTTTCATATCAGATGAAGAATTGCCATATTACTACGCTCTTTCTGATATTTTTATATTGCCTTCTAAAACGGGAGAGGGTTTCCCGATGGTGGTTATTGAGGCATTTGCATCAGGTTTACCAGTAATAGGTACAAATACTGGCGGGCAAATTGAAGTTATTAGAGATGATCAAACAGGTTTTATCGTAGAACCAAACGAACCAAAACAAATTGCAAAGAAAATTGAATATTTGTATGAAAACAAAGAATTACTAGAAGAAATGTCAAAAAATTGTAGAAAATTGATCGAAAAAGAATTTAGCTGGGGAAAAAATGTGGATAAACTATTATCTGTGTATCAGGAGGTACTTAAAAATGCAGTTAAAAAATAAAAAAGTTTTAGTTACGGGAGGAGCAGGCTTTATTCCCTCACATGTAACTGATTTATTAGTGGAAAAAGGAGCTATCGTTACAGTAATAGATAATCTTAAAACAGGGAGTCTAAGAAATCTCGAAAAATCTAAAGATAAGATAAATTTTCAAAAGATAGATGTCAGAGATTATAAAAAAGTTAAAGGAGCGGTGCAAGAAAAAGATATTGTTTTTCATTTAGCTGCTAACGCAGATGTTCCCTACTCTGTTAAACATCCTAAATATGATTTTGATACAAATACTATTGGAGGATTTAACGTTTTAAAAAGTTGTGTAGACTTTAATGTCAAAAAAGTAATTTATGCTTCTTCTGCGGCTGTATACGGTGAGGCTAAATATATTCCAATTGATGAAAAACATCCCTTAAATCCTTGTTCACCCTACGGAGCCTCTAAATTAGCAACTGAAAGCTTGGGTTTTGCTTATTACAAAACATTCGGACTTCCTTTTGTTACAATAAGGATTTTTAATACATACGGGGAAAGACAGCCAAGATATGTTATGTATGATTTATTAAAAAAATTATATAAAGATCCAAATAAATTAGATGTTTTGGGAACAGGAGAACAAATAAGAGATTATTGTTATGTAACTGATACAGCAAGAGCTTTTATTTTAGCAGCAGAAAATGATAATGCTGTCGGGGATGTATTTAATTTGGCTGGAGGAAACCCAATTAGCATAAAACAACTTGTAAAACTTTTGCTTGAAATTTTGAAATTAAAGGATACAAAAGTTCACTATACTGGAAAAAGTTGGAAAGGTGATATTGTTAAATTGGTCGCTGATATTAGCAAGACGAAGCAAATATTGAGTTTTGAACCAAAGATTAGTTTTACGGAAGGTGTGCAAAGATTACACAACTGGCTAGTGAAACAAGAGTAAAAATTATTGGAAATATATTGGTTGGAAGGGATATTTAGATTATATTATCGAAAAATTAGATATATTAATGCCAGATAAAATAATTTCAGTTTCAGAGCATACTACTTATTTGCTTAAAAAAGAATTAGATTCAAAAAAACCTATATACACGGTTCCAAATGGAATAGAATTCGATATTATTACAAAAATCAAGTCAGCGAAAGAGAAATCTGATGTCATTTTTGTGGGCAGGTTGGTGTCTTATAAAAATGTTGATATATTGATTAAATCAATAAAGCTAATAAAGGAAAAAAATCCTGAAATTAAATCTTTAATAATCGGAGATGGGCCTGAAAAAAAAGAGGCTTGAGGTACTAGCCCAAAAGTTAAACCTGGAAAAAAATATTAAATTTTTCGGTTTTCTAGAAAACGATGGTGACATTTATGCCCTAATGAAATCACCAAAAGTTTTCGTTTTACCATCGACTAGAGAAGGATTTGGAATTGTTGTGATTGAAGCAAATGCCTGTGGCATTCTGGTGATAACAGTGGACCATAAAGACAATGCTGCCAGAGATCTTATAGAAGAAGAAAAAAATGGTTTTTTCTGCCAACTTAATGAAGAAGAAATTGCGAAAAGAATTATGAGAATTTTAGATAATAATTCGGATCAGAAGATGAAAAGAACTGTATGGATTTAGCGAAAAAATATGTTTGGGATAAGATCGTTGATGAAATTGAAGGAGTTTATTTTAAATGAAAAAACAAATAGTAGTGACAACCAGCTGGGATGATGGTCATAAATTGGATCTTAAATTGGCCAAGCTTCTAAAGAAGTATGGAATTAGAGGAACTTTTTATATTTCTCCAAAAAATAGAGAGTTCAGAGAAGAAGATTTGTTATCAGACGATGAAATTATAAAATTAAACAGGGATTTTGAAATTGGGGCTCACACCATGACTCATCCAAGATTAACAAAAATCAGCGAAACAGAAGCTTTTAATGAAATTATAGATTCAAAAAAATATTTGGACGATTTAATTTGGGAGGAAGTTCAGTGCTTTTGTTATCCTGGTGGAGCTTATAATAAGAAGATAAAAGAACTGGTGAAAAGGGCGGGTTTTATTGGGGCCAGAACAACCGAACGACCATTCACTACTATTCCAGGAGATCTTTTTGAATTCGGGACAACAATACAAGTTTTTCCTTTATCTATTCGTGATGTATGTGGTGAGATTAAATTGGCGATAAAAAATAATATTAAACTCATGCCTTTCATGTTCACAAAAGATTGGGCAAAGATAGCAAAAAATACATTTGACTATGTGAACCAGAATGGATACGTATGGCATTTATGGGGGCATTCATGGGTTATAGATAAATACAATGATTGGAATAAATTTGAAAAAATTTTGAGTTATATAAGTAATAGGAAAAATCTCCAATATTTAACAAATTCTGAAATAATTTGGGAGTCAAGAAAATGAGAATTTTACATGTTACGAAAAAATATCCAAATGCTTTGGGAGGAGATGCAATTGTCTCTTTTAATCTGGAAAAACAACAGATGAAATTAGGGTATGAAGTGTTTATTCTAACAACTAATTGTGATGAAATAATAGATAAACCAAATGTCATAAAATTTGGTTTAAAAGATCTTGCTCAAAATTGGGACATTGTAACTTTCAAGAGGCTTTTCTCATCATTAATATTATTCTTTTTATCATTTCGTTTAATTAAAAAAATAAGACCAGATGTTGTCCATAGTCACTCGGTAGATTTAGGTTTTATTCTATCTTTTGTTTGTAAATTATACAAAATACCAATTATTAATCAATGTCATGGAGTTTCTTTCCCTTATAAACAAAACACATTGGCAAAAAGAATTATAGAAAAATTTTGCCTTAAATATTCTAAATTTAATAAGATTTTAACCGTCGATAAAAACTCACTGCCATCATTTAAAAAAGTAAATATAAAAAATGTGAGTTATATGCCTAATGGGGTAGACTTAGAAAAATTTAATAAAAAAAAGACAAATAAGACAAACAAAACAATATTTTTATTTGTAGGGAGATTAGAAAAACAAAAAGGTTTAATTTACTTAATTGACGCGATAAATATTCTTAAAGTAAATAATTCTAATTTTGAAGTTCATCTTGTTGGGACAGGAGCAGAAGAAGCATATCTTAAAGAAATAATTTCAAAATTTTATTTAAAAAGATATATTAAATTATTAGGAAAAAAAACTTCCCAAGAAATAACTACTTACTATGTTAACTCTGATGTTTTTATATCACCTTCAATTTGGGAAGGTTTCCCACTGACTCTATTAGAAGCATGGGCTGCTAGTCTACCTGTAATAATAACTAATGTTGGAGGTGTATCAAAAATTTGTAAAAACAAAGAAAATGTTTTAATGATTCCATCCAAAAATTCCAAAAAAATTGCGGAAGCAATGCTCGAATTGATCAAAAATAAAAAACTGAGGGAAAAATTAGGGAAAAACGGGAGAAAATTGGTTGAAGAGAAATATGGGTGGGAGAAGATTGCAAAAAAGGTTGAAGAAATTTATGAGGAAATAATCAAATGAAAGAAAAAACAAATTTTTCATTAGTAATGCCCTTGTACAACAGTAAAAGTACCTTGGAAAAAGCTATAAAATCCATTCTTAGTCAATCATATAAAAATTATGAATTAATCCTAGTAGATGATTGTTCAACAGATGGGAGCTATGAAATTGTCAAGAAATTTGCTACCGAAAATAAAAAAATAACTTCATATCGGATGGAAAAAAACAAAGGTGCACCTTATTGTATGAATTTTGGAATAAAAAGGGCCAAGTATGAATGGATAGGAATTGTAGATTCTGATGCTATCGAAACTAAAAATTGGTTAAAAATTATAAATAGTAATATTGATAAGAACACAGGAGTAATAGGAGGAAAAGTTATGTATGCTTATCCGAAAAATGCAGGGTATTTCAATAAAGTATTTTATTATATAGAAAGTTCTCAATTTCCAGATATGGACCAAATATATAATAAAGAAAATTATAATGAACCGTGTATAATGGGTGGCAACTTCTTTTTCACGAAGGATGTATTTAATAAAAATAAAGGTTTTAATGAAGTCATCAGAGCTGGTTACGATCGATTATTTTTGTGTGATGCAATTGAAAATGGATTTACTGCTAAATTCCTAGCAAACTCAGTAGTTTGCCATCCATTATATAATTGCAAGAATATCTTAGATATCTTTAGACGAGGCTTCATATTTAACAAATGGAGAGTTTCTTTCTTAAAAAAATGTAATTTAATATCAAAAAAATACAAAATAATTGATTATTTTTTGATTTCACTATTTATATATATTGTAATAGGCACAACGGTTATGGGATTTAGAAACATAGTTCTTTTATCTTCTATATTATCTTTAAGCTCAATTGTAATTTTAATTTTCTACCTTCATCTAAAGAAGCATGTTCCATATAAATATACCTTTGGTTATATATTTATTGAGATTATTAAAAAAATATTAGGAGTTTATATATATTTATTTAAATTAAATCCTAAGAATTTGGACTGGAAGAAAAGATAAAATGAAAATAATACTTAAAAAGAAAAAGTTTCTTACTTTAATACTATTATTCATGATTATTGTAGACACTCTAGTATTGAGCAATGTGCATTTATTCTATTTAAGGGAAATATTTAGTCTCATATTTTTATTATTTATTCTAGGTGTATTAATACTAACTTCCTTGAACTTCTTTCGAAACGAAGTAAGCATTTGGTGTAAAGTTATATTTATACCTGGTTGTAGTATATCGTACTTAATATTTTCTGGATTATTTATGAACTCTGTTTTTAGAATAATGTCATTACAAAAACCCCTTGCTTTGTCAAATTTATTAATCTTTTTTAATATATCTTCTCTAATATTTTTATAATAATATATATAATATGAAGTTTACAAGGAAGTTTTATAAATGCAAATAAAACTTACAAAGAATAAAATATTATCTGGAATTATTATCTTTGGATTAATAACTAATCTCCTAATCCTTTTTGATATCCAATACTTCTATTTAAGGGCGATTTTTTCTTTTATCTTTCTAATAACTATTCCTGGTTTGTTAATTATGTTAATGCTTAAAATTAGAGAGATTGGATTTTGGGAATATTTGGTTTATATAATTGGTTTAAGTGTCGCTTTTTTGATGTTTGGAGGATTATTCATCAATTGGACTTTGCCTTTAGTTGGGATTGATAAACCCTTGTCATTAATTCCCTTACTTGTCAGCTTTAATATTTTTCTGTTGATTTTTTGGCTTATTGCTTTCAAACGAAATAAAGAAATTTCGCTTGAAATCAAACTACCAAAATTGAGTTGGCTAAACAAGGCTTTTCTTGTTATTCCAGTAATTTTTGTTTTTCTAAGTATTTTTGGCGCAACAATGCTTAACAACAATGGGTCCAATTATCTTACTATGAGCATGCTAGCTGGCATAGCTATTTATGTTTTCCTCGCGGTTTTATTAAAAGATAAACTGAATAAACACATTTATCCATTTGCTATTTTGAATATTTCTTTGGCTTTGTTATTGGCAACTTCATTACGAAGTAGGTACGTTTTTGGCCCTGATATTACACTCGAACATTTTATATTTCAGTTAACTAAAAAGAATTTTTATTGGAGTATGCTGAATTTTCCACATCATCCTTACAATGCATGTTTAAGCATTACTATTTTCCCTACTATTTTAAATTCATTTTTAAATATTAACGAACAATATATTTTTAAAATTCTTTATCAACTGATATTTATTTTCACACCAGTGGCTATTTTCCTTACTTTTAAAAGATATGTAAAAAATATCTTAGCTTTTCTTGCGAGCTGTTTTTTTATATTTACTCCTGCTTTTTTTATAGTTATGCCTAAGGTTACGCGGGAAGAAACTGCCTTATTATATTTTTCATTGATTTTACTCGTTTTGTTTAATGAGAAAATTGATCCTAAATTGAAAAATATTCTGTTTCTTGTTTTTGGATTTTCAATGGTAGTTTCACACTACTCAACGACCTATATAGCTCTTAGTCTTTTTATTTTGACCTGGATAGTTTCCTTTATTTTTCGAAAAAAAGAAAACCAAAATAATTTAAAGGAAAATGGTAGAATTCCAGAAAACAAAAATTATTACCTCCGAGGGACCTTGATCTTTTTACTTGTTATTTTTGCCTTTCTTTGGGCTGGGCAGATAACTGAAACCTCTTGGAATCTGGTTGAATTTACCCGCAAAACAATAACAAACATGACAAATATATTTAAGGATGATGTGAGAGCAGAGGGTTCTTCACCCTTAGATCAGTTTAATATTTTTTATAAACCAAATTTGAGATTGGCATTAAGTAACTATGTAGAAGAAACGATCTCTAAATATGATAAAGAGCCAAATGATGATTTTTACAGGGAAGCGGAATATAAATTTTATAGCCCCGAAATTGTACCCGAAAAGACTTTGCCTGTAAAATTAAATTTAAATAAGGTTTCAAAAATATATCTTTTTATGGAGATTATTAAAAAATTAGTAAAAATATTCATTATAATTGGCATTCTTTATCTTATATTTTCTCAACTAAAAAAAAGAAAAATAAATCAAGAATATATTATATTAAATATTGTAAGTTTTTTTCTATTGGGGATAATAATTATTGCACCATATGCCACCATAGGTTTTGGCCTTGAAAGAACCTATTCTCAATTATTGATAATCCTTTCATTTAGTTCAGTTTTAGGAGGCTTGATGGTTTTTAAATTGTTTAAAAGAAATCTTAGAATTATTTTTGTATCAGGGGTGTTTTTATTGTACTTCTTATTTGTGTCCGGATTTATTCCACAAATTTTAGGTGGACTTATGTCGTCTATACAATTGAATAATTTTGGCACCGATTATGATACTAGCTATACTCATTATGGAGAAATCAAATCTGGTCAATGGTTATTCGATAATTATCAAAAAAATACTTATATATATATGGATAATTACGCGGGAAATAAAAGTGGATTGTCTTTTAAGTTTGAATCTCAAAAGTGGATAAAAACAGATATTTTTCCCCAGGTGATAAGAAAAAGTTCCTATGTATATTTATGTTCATCAAATATAGCTGAAGAAAGAATTTTTGTTTGGCTTCCAGGAGGAATAATGGCGGGCTGCAGTCTTCCATTAAGATTTCTAAATGAGAACAAAGACCTTATTTACAATAATAAATATTCCGAAATTTTTAAATAGGTAAAAATTCTTTCATCATTTTTATTTGTTGGTATTAGGGGGCCAATTTCCAAGAAGATTTTACTTGATAATGGTTTAAACAATGTGGTAGTGGTTGGAGACACCGCCCTTTCTTTAGCTCCCAATATATTTAAAAGAAAGAAATATAACAAAGTAGCAGGCTTGAAAGCATAAGCTGAAGGGATAGAACCCCGAAAGTACCGAGAAATCGGGAGGGTTGTAACATATTATCACCTTTTTACAGGGAAACATTTATCTTTTCAGAAAGGAACATAAATGTAAACAAAACTCTAAAAGATAGCAATTTATATGAATGATAATATGAAGAGCCGTGTGCATTAATAGTGCAAGCACGGTTCTGTGAGGGGCAGGCTATCAATTAGCCAGGGAATTAATATTGTAACACTTCCATAAGGAAACGGGAAGGAACAGAGAATACAAATCTATTCCTAAAGTTAAGAGATACCCGTCTACTCGACAATTAATTGTTTAAAAAATCGTTATAACAACTAGATTTTAAAAAATCGCGAAGAATAGAATCATGAAGATTCATTAATCAGTATAATTTTTATTATTTTTTTATATTTGCGAATGCGTTAGTTTTCATATGTTGGGCTCTGTGTGGTGGAGTTGGGTAGATAGCTGTGCTACCTCGGCGAATAATAATTATATTTATAATTCATTATGATAGAGGAAAGTATGAGACAGAATAATAATTTGAGGTTTCGAAGGCAATTTTTAGTCACTTATGAACCGCTGAAAACTTTTACCAATTGGCAGCATATTAAATATAAAGACAAGTCTTTTCATATTTATGCTCACCCAGACTTGGAAATGTCGGTAGCGTATAATAATAAAAAAGATATTTTACTAACTTTATTGGGGTTTGCTATTGACCCCGAATATCCTAACAAGAGCAATAAGGAAATTACTAGTGAGCTTGCTAATTCTATTGAAACGGTCGAAGGCTTTTCAAAACGAGTGATTAAATTAGCAGGAAGATTTGTTTTTATTTTGAGCCTATCAAACAATATATATATATATCATGACGCATGTGGCTTACGCACAGTATATTATGCGTATTATAATAGTAAAACATATATTTCATCACAGCCATTATTATTTTCAGAATTATTTAACCTTAGGCCTTCCGAACATTATTATACCTTCAATAAATCGTTTCACAAGTTATCCGATATTGAGTACTGGTTACCAAGTGGAATTACTCTTTATGAGAATATATATCATCTAATACCGAACCATTATTTAGATGTTACACTAGCTAAACAAAGAAGATATTGGCCTGACCGCCCAATTACTGAACGAGGACTTGATGAATCGGTACAACTGGCAGCAGATATGTTGCAAAAATTAATGTTTTCTATAAATTTGCGATACGATTTAGCTTTTCCTTTAACTGCAGGCTGGGATTCAAGAGTATTGCTAGCTGCATCTAAAAAAATTGTAGACGTTTTATACATATTTACGCTGCAATATCGTAAACTTACGAAGAAATCAAGCGACATAAAGATTCCAATTTCCATGCTGAATGAAATGGAGATTAAACACCACCTTTTTGACTGTAAGAGTGGAATGGATAAAGAGTTTTATAAATTGTATAAAAAAAATGTCGATCTTGCGCATGATGATTGGGCTAAAATAGCATTTGGAATGTTTAATAAATACCCTCAGGATAGAATTTGTTTAAAAGGGAATTGTTCTGAAATAGTTAGATGTTTTTATTACAAATATGGTCAGCAGGTTGATATTTGTTCTCCAAATAAACTTGCTACTTTAGTAGCAGGATGGAATGAAATTCCATTTATTGTTGAGCAACTTGATGTGTGGCTAGAGGATGTTAAAAAAGTGTGTATCAATTCGAATATTAATGTATTAGATTTATTCTATTGGGAACATCGAATGGGGAGTTGGCAAGCTCAAAGCCAACTTGAATGGGATATTGTACAAGAAGTATTTTCGCCCTTTAATTATCGTCCGTTATTAGAAATAATGTTGGGAACTCCAGTAAAATATCGAAAATTTCCAGATTACTTATTACAGCAAAGGATAATCAATTATCTTTGGCCTGCCTTATTAAAATGGCCGATAAATCCTTTAAAGAAAAAGGGTATATTTAAGGAATGGTTTATAAAGTTGTTAATGAGAATGGGTATTTACAAACAAGTCCGACAAGTCCCAGAACAATATCATACAGTTAAACAATTTTTAAGAAAGATGAAGTATCGACAATAGAATAAACAATAGATTGCATCTTACGGCTATCAATAAACATTTTATAATTATAGACTCTACAGTTGTGAAGCTCCTGTAATGGGAGCAGAGCAAAGGGACTCTGGACGATAAGCTCTGTTTGGGGACACTTTCTCCAGACTTAGAACTGGAATAATGGAGAAAACATTACTAACCCAATGTAAACTGTGTTAGGCAGGAAGGCACTGAGAATAATTATCGTTTGAAGCCGTGTAGTGCGAATGCCTACATACAGAATTTTAGAGGGGACGATGGAAACGGAGCAAAGTTAAGATATTGGAGCACTGTCAGCCGAAAGGGACAGAGCTAAATAGGCTGATAGGTGAATTGTGAGATTGAAAGGGATGGAATAAATCCCGCAATCTGGATTTATTGAAAATAAAAAAATTACCTAAAACTCCCATTATGCTTAACCTAAGAAACTTGTACGAACCAATTACCTTAAAATCTTTAGGCTTTATCTATGAGGGAGTAGAGAGGGGTTAGATATTATTTAATATGAACACAGTTCAAAGAATTGCGAAAAATACGGCAGTTTTACTTATAAAGATACATTCATAATGAAAATATTTATAAAAAAATAAAAGGAAAAAAATGTCACATAAAAGAATTTTGATAAAAAATTTTGCCTCACTTAGCATAATGCAAATTGCGACCTTTATTTTACCACTTATATATTTACCTTATTTAGTTAGGGTGATAGGTCCTGATAAATATGGAGTTGTTGCTTTTGCTCAAGCTATAGCGATATATTTTGACTTAATAACTAATCTTGGTACTAATTTATATGCACCACGAGAAATTGCATTAAATAAAGACGATTATTTTAAAATTTCCAATATAGTTTCAAATATTCTATTTTTAAAAATTATTTTTCTTCTTTTAGCAATTTTTTCTTATTCTATAGTTATTTATGTTGTACCTAAATTTAGGGCTGAAAAGATTCTTTTTATGTTCACAGGGGGTTCACTTATTATATCTGCGTTATTGCCTACCTGGTTTTTCCAGGGGATAGAAAAAATGGCTAATATTGCCATAGCAGATCTTTTATCTCGAGCTTTAGGAATATTTCTTATATTTACAGTTATTAACAAAGAATCAGATTATATTTATGTACCCTTAGTAAATGTTTCATCCCAAATGTTAGGTTTATTTTTTATGTGCTATATAATGTTTAATAAAGAAAAGATCAGAATTGTTATACCAAATATTCCTTTAATGAAAAAGATTATCAGAGAATCTATCCCGCTTCTTATTTCAAGTATTTCCATTCGCATTTATACAGGTATTAACACCGTAATATTAGGTTTTCTTACCAACTATACTATAGTAGGATATTATAGTGCAGCAGAAAATATTATACGAGCAGGATTATCCATGCAGGGACAACTTGGAGTTGTTTTTTATCCTCATATTTCTAAAATGCTTTCAATCTCAAAGGAAAAAGCAATTATATCGATTAAGAAAGCTTTTATAATTACAATGCTTTTTGTAATTCCAGTAACTATATTTATTTTTTTTAATGCAAATGAAATAATAAAATTAGTGTTCGGAAATAAATTTTTTGCGAGCATTGTCCCACTACAAATTTTAAGTTTTCTATTTATTATTATCGGACTTAGTAATGTTTTTGGAATGGAAATTTTACTTCCTTTTGGTAAAAGTAAAGAATTCATGAAACCTATCTTGACAGCAGGGATTATTAATCTTATTTTGAATTTCCTTTTAGTTCCTTTTATAAAACAAAATGGTGCTGCGCTAGCTTTTTTAAGTTCAGAGATTTGGGTAACTTTTTGGATGTATTTGGAAATTAAAAAATTTAATATATCTCTACTTGATCAAAATACGTGGTTAAAATTAATATGTATAGTTTGTTGCTTGTCTATATTTATTTTTACTGCTAAATATATTGGAATCAATATTATTTTGAACGGAATTATATATGTTTTTGTATACGGATTTTTAATTATTATTTTAAAATTAATAGATTTAAAGAGTAAAACAGTTATTACTTAAAACTAAGTTCTATTTGAACATTTTATAAAATATTAAGAATGTAAGTATTATATAAGAGGCATTATTATATGAATTTTAATTATGTTATTATTGGAGCTGGCCTATCAGGATCAGTAATTGCTGAAAGAATAGCCAATGTGCTTAATAAAAAAGTTTTGGTTATTGAAAAGCGTGACCATATTGGTGGGAACTGTTATGATTATGAAGATAAAAATGGTATTTTAATTCATAAATATGGACCACATATTTTTCATACTAATTATAAAGAAGTTTGGGATTATATTTCACAGTTTACAGATTTGATTTACTACCAACACAAAGTTTTAGGATTTATTGAAGGGAAATTTGTGCCTATTCCTTTTAATCTAAATACTCTTTATCAACTTTTATCAAATAAACTTGCAGAGAGAATAGAGGGAAAATTGATAAATAAATTTGGGTACAATAAAAAAGTTCCAATATTAGAACTTAAAAAAATGGGAGATAAAGACTTGCGTTTTATAGCTAATCTTATATACGAAAAAATATTTTTAAATTATACTAAAAAACAATGGGGGTTGAAACCCGAGGAAATTGATTCTTTGGTAACAGCTCGTGTTCCTGTTGTAATCTCGCGAGATAATAGGTATTTTCAAGATAGATACCAAGGGCTTCCCAAAAATGGCTATACAAAGATGTTTAAAAAAATGCTTCAAAATAATAATACTGAAATTAAGTTAAATACAGATTTTAAAAGTATTAGGAATAAATTAAAATATGAAAAGATATTTTATACTGGTCCAATTGACGAATATTTTGATTATAAATTTGGAAAACTTGATTACCGCTGTGTAAATATTGACTTCCATACTTTAGATATAGAAAGTTACCAGCCAACAGCAGTGGTTAATTATCCAAATGATTATGATTATACTAGGATTACAGAATTTAAAAAATTTACAAAAAATAGATGCAAACAAACAACTATTGGAATTGAATATCCAGGGAATTATGGTTTTATAGCCTGGCCAGTATTAAACGAAAGAAGTAAAAAAATATTTCAAAAATATTGGAAAGAAGTAGAAAAATTAAAAAAAGAAAATATATATTTTGTAGGCCGTCTCGCCGAATATAAATATTACGATATGGATGATTCCGTGAAAAAAGTTTTAGAAGCATTTGAGGAAATAATATGAGTATACAAGTAGATAAAGATTCAGTAATTTATGTTGTTGTCCCTGCAAATGTTTCTACTGGTGGTCCAGAATTGCTTCACCAATTAGTATTCCATTTAAGAGTTGATTTGAAAATAAATGCTTATATGTACTATATACCGAATAATTGTCCTAACCCTATCCATGATGCTTATAAGAAATATGGAAATCCATATGTTAGAGAACTTGATGATACCAAAAAGAATGTTTTAATAGTGCCTGAATTGTACCAGGCAATATTAACCCTCGGCAAATTTAAAAATTTACAAAAAGTTATTTGGTGGTTAAGTGTTGATAACTTTTATACAAGTTTTTTACATCAAAAATTTTTTGAGAGGTTATCTTTAAGAATAATTAACAGGATAAAAAAAGGCATAGGTTTAGAATTATCAGACTTAAATGAATTGGTTTTAAAGAAATATAAAAACTATGACTTAAAACAAAATATCTATATTAAGCAAGCAATTCTTCATCTTGTTCAATCAGAGTATGCTAGACAACATCTTATAACAAAAGGGATCGAAAATATTAAATACTTATCGGATTATTTAAATGAAAATTTTCTAGAAATTGAAACAGATATATCTAAATCTAAAAAAAACATTGTTGCATATAATCCTAGAAAGGGGTATAAATATACTAAAAAAATTATAGATGCTGGTAGAAAAATCGGTATAAAATTTGTACCCATAAAGAATATGACAAGGAATGAGGTTATAAGATTATTACAAAGAGCAAAGGTTTATATTGACTTTGGAAACCATCAAGGAAAAGATAGAATACCAAGAGAAGCTGCAATATTAAAATGCTGTGTAATAACTGGATTAAGAGGTTCTGCAAAATACAAAGAAGATGTTAATGTACCCTTTGATTATGAGTTTGAAGGTAAAAAAGAAAATATCTCAAAAGTTATAAAAAAAATTCAACAAATATTTAATAATTATGAAATAAATATTGAAGAATTTCAGGAATATGTAAATCAAATAAAAGAGGAAAAAAATAAGTTTTTAAAAGATTTGTTTTCTATTTTTACTGTTTAATATATATTAATTTTAAGTATTGTTAATAATTTAACAAAAAAATGGTCATGTATGTTGTTTTCCTTATAGAATTAGGAATAATCAAAATATTCTAAATGTGAAAAATTGAAGGAGTATAACCAATGAAAGGTATAATCTTAGCCGGTGGGGCGGGGACCAGGCTCAATCCCTTAACTAAAGTAACAAGCAAACAGTTAGCTCCAGTCTATGATAAACTGATGATATATTATCCTTTGTCTACTTTGATGTTGGCGGGGATTAAAGATATTTTAATCATTTCTATTCCTAAGGATTTACCTAAATTTATGGAGCTTTTTGGAGATGGCGAAGAAATTGGCCTAAATATTTCCTATAAAGAACAGCCTCGACCGGGAGGAAAATTAATTATTGAATGCCTTGATTTTGATAAGTCTGTAAAAGAATATGTAGAGGGAAATGAAAAACGAATAGATAACATTTTTGGTCTGCAAAGATTCCTTGGAGACACTCATCTATTTGGATATAATTTCAAAAGATTAAAAAAACTTTTAGAGGATGTAGGTTTTAAAGATGTTCAAAGGAGAGAGCCACGAGATTATCATACCAAAGATAAACCATGTTTAAGAGTTGAGTGTGTTAAAGGTGATAAATCATGAAAATTTCCATTTTAACTCCTGATTTATCCCTTAATTGTCTTGGCCGAGCGCATCTATTAGCAAAAATTCTCCAAAAGTATTATGAAGTAGAAATTATTGGTCCAATGTTCGGAGAAGGAATTTGGGAACCTGTTACTGATGATAAAAGTATAATATATAAATCTATTAAGATTTCTGGAAGATTAAAACCTTACTGGCAAATTGGGGAATTAATCAAAAAAATAGATGGAGATATTATTTACGCAAGTAAACCACTTTTTAGCAGTTTTGGGATTGGATTACTAAAGAAAATTTTAAAAAAGAAGTCATTAATCTTGGATATAGATGATTGGCAGATGGGTTTTGTAAGAGAAAATTATCGTAGATTATCTATTTATCGACGTTTTTTATTTATTGCAAGCTCAACTCTTTATTTTTATAGTTTAGATTCATATTGGAATAATCTAATTAACGAAAAATTAATAAATTTTGCAGACGAAATAACTGTTTCTAATAATTTTTTGAAAAAAAAATTCGGTGGAGCAATTATTTGGCACGGAAAAAATATAGAAGTTTTTGATACAGCGAAATTTGATAAATATCTACTGAGAGAAAAATATCAAATAGAAAAAAATAAGAAAGTCGTGATGTTTTTTGGCACTCCGATAGCTCATAAAGGTATTGAAGATTTAGTGAAAGCCATAGATTCAATTAAAAATCCTAATATTATTTTAGTTATTGTAGGAATTGATGAGAGAGATCAATATTGTAGAAATTTAGCTAAAGCTGTAAAAGAAGTGCTGGGTAAGAGATTTAAAGGTTTTGGTCTCCAACCTTTTGACAAAGTTCCAGAATTTTTGGCTATGGTTGATATTGTGGTAATTCCGCAGAGAAGAAACTTAGCTACAGTTGGTCAGGTTCCGGCGAAGGTCTTTGATGCAATGGCGATGGCAAAGCCGATAATTGCTACTAATGTCTCTGATTTGCATGAAATTTTAGATGGGTGCGGCTGGATTGTAGACCCTGGAAAACCGGAGCAATTGGCGCAGACAATTAAATATGTTTTAGATAATCCAGGAGAGGCAGTAGAAATGGGTCGGAAAGCTCGACAAAAGTGTATAGAAAAATATAGCTGGGATGCGATGGAAAAAATATTATTGAAGATATTTAAAAAATATGAATAATATTCTTTTATAATTAATATTAATAGGCAATAAAAAAAGTTATATTTAATATCAAAAAGACTATAGAATTTTCGAAAATCTTTATTATAGATTTTTTATATTAAAAAAAGAGGAACAATTCATTGAAAAGAATAAGAATATTTATTAAAAGAGTAATCCCGAGAACATATTATCGGAAAATATCAAATTTATATAACTATTTACGATTACTATTTTTATTTGGTTTTAAATATCAATGCAATTTTTGTCAGGGTCATTTTCGAAAACTTTCTCCAGATGGATTAAAAAATGATGTCGCTATGAATCTTGTTGGGGGGGGGTATCGTTATTGTTTATGTCCTCGATGTTACTCAACAGATCGGGAAAGATTGATTTATTGGTATATTGTTAATAAGACAAATATCTTAAATTTGGATAAAACAATAAATTTATTACATGTTGCTCCTGAGAGAAATTTACAGAAAATCTTAAAATCTTTTTCAAATATTGAATATGTCAGTGGAGATTTAAACCCATTAGTAAATTGTGATGTTATTCTTGATATTACAGATATAAAATTTAAAGATAATTTTTTCGATGTCATTATCTGTAATCATGTTTTAGAACATGTTAAAGATGACCAAAAAGCAATGCATGAATTATTTAGAGCTTTAAAACCAAAAGGGATTGCCATTTTGCAAGTACCTATTTCTAAAGTTTTGAAACAAACTTTTGAAGATTTTTCAATTAAAACTCCAGAGGAAAGAGAAAAATATTTTGGGCAAAAAGACCATGTGAGAATATATGGCAGTGAAGATTATAGAAATAGGCTTGAAGGTGTTGGTTTTAAAGTAGAATTATATGATGTTAAAAAGGATTTGAATATTAAAAATATAATAAAATATGGTTTAAACAAAAACGAAATTCTATATATATGCTGGAAATTATAATTAATATAGTGTAGTTAATTATATTTATCGTGATGTAAAACTTTTAAGCACTTTTAAGTTTAGTTTTTTATTTCTTATTGAATAAACTTTAGAGAATAAGAAATTACATAATATATATTGATTATTGTTGGTTTAAAAATAAAGATACTTCAGAATGTAGAGGTAAAATATTGTGCGAAATAAAAAAAAACCTATAAAAATATGTTTTATTTCTCATTCTTCAGCGATGGATGGAGCGGAAAGAAGTTTGTTGATTTTATTAGAAAATATAGATAGGAAATATTTTACACCAGTTGTTGTTTTACCCAGATCTGGACCTTTAAAAGAAAAGATACAACATTTGAGTATCAAAATATACAAAGTTAAAATACCTTGGTGGATAAACTATAGAAAAAATAATTTATTGTCTTTCTTAAAATTTGGATATTCTATAATTCAAGAAGCTATGGCTCTTCCTAAGCTCTATAAAATAGTTAAGAAGGAAAAAATCGATATGATATATACAAATACAATAGTAAATTTCTCCGGGGCAATAATAGCTTTTATTACTAAAAAACCGCATGTTTGGCATATAAGAGAAATAATTCCTGATAACCCAGATTTACATTTTTTCTTACCAGACAGATGGCTTTTTAACTTTATTTTAAGATATTCAAATAAAGTCATTACTAATTCG
>Ga0307380_10001866_pt1 | contig 30290 bp, 21 predicted proteins | sample UN3MG_FD_202239 | JGI IMG/M metagenome (GOLD analysis project Ga0307380, IMG submission 202239) | Soil microbial communities from Risofladan, Vaasa, Finland - UN-3 | ecosystem: Environmental > Terrestrial > Soil > Coastal area > Acid sulfate soil | place: Finland: Risofladan, Vaasa | collected...
AGCTTGGCGATGTCCGTGATACCGACAAGCGGCAAGAGACCTCTCGCCTGGTGGAAGAGGTAGCCTACCAGCACTGGCACCGCATGCTCTTCGCCCGCTTCCTGGCGGAGAACAATCTGCTCATGTATCCCGATCCCGTCGAGCCTATTCCCATCACCCTGGAGGAGTGCGGGGATCTGGCTGGGGATGAAGGGGCAAAGAACGGCTGGGAGCTGGCGGCCCGCTTTGCGGCGAAGATGCTCCCCCAGATCTTCCGGCCCGACTCGCCCGTCTTTTTGCTCTCTCTGCCTCCGGAGCATCAGCAGAAGCTGGAGCAGCTGCTGGCCGAGCTGCCGGAAGAGGTCTTTTTCGCCTCTGACTCCCTGGGCTGGGTCTATCAGTTCTGGCAGGCTAAAAAGAAGGATGAGATCAACAGGTCTGAGGTTAAGATCGGGGCGCGGGAGCTGCCTGCTGTTACCCAGCTCTTCACCGAGCCCTACATGGTTTCTTTCCTGCTGGACAACTCCCTGGGGGCCTGGTGGGCGGCACGCCGGATCTCCGAGGACGACTTCAGGAACGCCCAGAGCGAGGAGGAGCTGCGCCGGAAGGCATCGCTTCCCGGAGTGCCGCTCGATTATCTGCGTTTCGTGCAGGGCGAGGACGGCAGGTGGGCCCCGGCAGCCGGGACTTTCGATGGCTGGCCGCAAAACCTGAAAGAGCTGAAAGTCCTCGATCCCTGCTGCGGATCTGGCCATTTCCTGGTGGCTGCCCTGCCCATGCTCGTGTCCATGCTTGCAGAGCGGGAGAAGCTCTCCGCTCGGGAGGCAGTGGACTATGTTCTGCGGGAAAATTTGCACGGCCTGGAGATCGACCAGCGCTGTGTGGAGCTTGCCGCCTTCGCCCTGGCTTTTGCCGCCTGGCGCTATCCTGGTGCTGGCGGATACCGAAAGCTTCCGGAGCTGGCCCTGGCCTGCACAGGCCTCTCCATCAGCGCCAAGAAAGAGGACTGGCTAGCGCTCGCAGGAGAAGACGAAAACCTGCAGTACGTCCTGGATGAATTTTACAGGCAGTTTAGCAATGCACCACTTTTGGGCAGTCTGATTAACCTTCAAGCTGGTTTTTCCCAGGGTAACCTGACCGGGATGAAATGGGATGACGTCGCTTTGCTGCTGACCAGGGCGTTATCTGTTGAAGAGGACGACGAGAAGACTGAGATGGGCGTGGTGGCGCAGGGGCTTGCGAGAGCAGCTTCAATGCTGGCCGGGAAGTACCACTGGGTCATCACCAATGTACCATATCTGGCGCGGGGAAGGCAAAACGAGGCCCTTAAAGGCTTTTGTGAGACTCATTATGCAGCTGCAAAGAACGACCTGGCCACCGTCTTTCTGGACCGATGCCTGGAATATTGCAGGGAAGGCGGCACTACGAGCAACGTTTTGCCCCAGAACTGGCTATTCCTTACCAGTTACCAAAAGTTCCGGGAGGAGCTGCTGAAAAGGGAGACGTGGAATCTGATCGCAAGGCTGGGGCCACAAGCATTTCAGACACCCATGTGGGATTTCAATGTGCAACTCATCACTTTGCGCAGAGGTCGAAGAGGGTTAAACAAATTTTCAGAAGGACAATCGAAATTTCAGATAAATCACTTGATTTCCGGGCTCGACGTTTCCGCCTCCCGTACCGCAGCTGAGAAGGCCGAGCTACTACGCATGACTGAGGTTAAGCAGGTGGGGCAAGCGAAACAGGCGAAGAATCCGGATTCTGTTGTTACTCTTGATGAAATTGAATCTTCAACGATGCTTTCCAATTATGCCGATGGACTTGTAGGTATAATGAATGGTGATTCTGCAAGATTTGAGGCTTGTTTTTGGGAGGTTGCCGACTGGACCATTACCTGGGAATTTGAGCAATCCACAGTAACTGAGACGATTGATTTTGGAGGAAGGCACAAGGTTATTCTTTGGGAGGGGGGAAATGGACAACTTAGATCTTTTGCTGTGGAAGCCCGGGAAAGGCTTCATGATGCAGATAGGCGCGGTAACATAGCTTGGGGATCATGGGCTATCGTAATAAGCCAGATGCAACAACTTCCTGCAACACTGTATACTGGACAGAAGTTTGACAACAATGCTGCTGTGATTCTTCCAAAGCAGCAAAGATATCTTCTCCCAATCTGGGTATACTGCAGTTCTAAAGAGTATCAAGATGCAGTGCGTCGCATTGACCAGAAAGTAAGTGTCACCAATGCCACCCTGGTCAAAGTCCCCTTCGACCTCGAATATTGGCAAAAGGTCGCCGCCGAGCGCTACCCTCACGGCCTGCCCAGGCCCTACTCCGACGACCCCACCCAGTGGATCTTCCACGGCCACCCGGCTCAGAGCGACGCACCTCTGCAGGTTGCCGTGGCCCGCTTGCTGGGATACCGCTGGCCTGCCGAGCAGGACCCAAAGATGGAGCTGTCCGACGAAGCCCGCGCCTGGGTGAATAAATGCGAGACGCTGCACTCTTTCGCAGACGAAGACGGCATCGTCTGCATTCCTCCCGTGCGGGGCGAGTCAGCCACGGCGGACTATCTGCTCAATCTGCTGGCCGCCGCCTACGGTGACGAGTGGTCTACGGACAAACTCTCCGAGCTGCTCAAAGCAGCCGACCATGCGGGAAAAACCCTGGAGAGCTGGCTGAGAGATAAATTCTTCCTGCAGCACTGCAAGCTCTTCCACCACCGCCCCTTCATCTGGCACATCTGGGACGGCCTGCACGACGGCTTTGCAGCGCTGGTCAACTACCACAAGCTTGACTCCAAGCTGCTGGAAAGCCTGATTTATGTCTATCTGGGCGACTGGATCACCCGTCAGAAGGACGACATCAAAAACGGGGTGGACGGGGCGGAGGAGAAGCTCGTCGCTGCTGAGAACTTAAAAAAGCGGCTGGAGCTGATCCTGGAAGGCGAAGAGCCTTACGATATTTTCGTCCGCTGGAAGCCTCTGCAAGAGCAGGCCATCGGCTGGAACCCGGACCTAAACGATGGTGTGCGGCTGAATATCCGGCCCTTCCTGAGCGTGCCCGACGTGGGACGGAAAGGAGCGGGAGTGCTGCGAGACAAGCCCAATATCAAATGGAACAAGGACCGGGGCAAGGATGTGGAGAGCGCGCCGTGGTATCACCGTTTTGGGGGCGACAGGATAAATGATTATCATCTGACGCTGGAGGAGAAAAGAGCGGCCCGCAAGAACGAAGCGAGGGGTGGGCCTTAAATCTAAAAAAATATAGTCTAAAACCGCGTCACAAATCTTTAAATTAGACGAAAAAAGTGACCTGGATCTGACGGGCGAACTCTCGGAATTGGCAAGCTGTAATGCGATTTGCCATTGGTCTAAACAAGTCTAAATAGAGTTAATTTAGACTACTATTTAGACGAAACGATAGACGAGACAACGCAAAAAGAGAATGAGTTGGGAATGGATGAATGGTTCCCTCGCTGTATCGAGTGGGTGATTATAAAAATAGAGTCTCTGTGAGTCCTCCGTGCGCTCTGTGTCTGCGGTGGTGGTAGTCCGTAAACTATTGGTTATAACCAGTGGCGAGCGACGCTTTCAACCACAAAGCTCACAAAGCTCACAAAGGACGCACAAAGCGACTAAACTAATAACAAGAATGCCATAGTAATCTGAAGTTAGCTACTAGTAATAGCGAAGAGCCAAAAATATGGGGAGTGGAACATGGACCTAAACGCAGCCATCATCGACCAGAGGCTCAATTCTGTGTGCGATGCAATAAGGGATCGAGCCAGAGAAGAGCTCAAGATCGCCGATGAGGAACGGCTGAAATCTCTGGCCTTCGTCCACCTATGCGTGATGACATTGCTCGATCTGTCCGACGAGGAAGCGTTTGACTGCCTGGTCGAAGGAGGACAAGACTTTGGTGTGGATGCCATCTACACCTCACAGGAGCGTGAAGGCGAGTTCACAGTCAGCCTTTTTCAGGGAAAATACAGCCGCAATCTCGATGCAGCCTCGAATTTTCCGGAAAAAGGGATCAAAGAGCTCATCAACGCCATCCGCCATATCTTCGATCCCTCGCTGGAACTGAAAAATATAAACCACCGTCTCAGGCTCAAAGTAGAGGAGATCCGCTCCCTGATCCGGGACGGCTACATCCCCCAGGTTCGAGCCCTGGCCTGCAACAACGGCCTCATGTGGAACGAAGCTGCCCAGGAGACCATCGCTCAGGAGAGGTTTGGCAATCAGGTCACCTGGGAGTATGTCAACCACGACCGTCTGATCATGATAATGCAGACCGCAAAGCCGGTCGATGATATCCTGCGCCTCTCCGGAAAATTTCTGGTTGAAGATATCGGCTTTTCCCGGGTGCTGGTGGCAAGAATAGCCGTGACTGAGATCGCCGACCTGATCAAACGACACGGAGAACGCCTCCTGGAGAGAAATATCCGGCAATATCTCGGGCTGCTGGGAAACCGGGTCAATGAGGCTATGCGAGACACTCTCCGGGGCAGCGAGAGGAATAACTTCTATTTTTTCAACAACGGACTGACTTTGATCTGTGAAAAATTTGATTACAATTCACTTCAAAAAGAAGATATAAATCTGCATGTGAAGAACCTGCAGATCATCAACGGCGGCCAGACCTGCATTACCATCTTCAAAACCCTGACCAGCATGCAGGAGTCTGATCTTCCCTGGGATGCCTGCGTTCTGGTTCGACTCTACCAACTGCCGGAGCATAATGAAGATCTGGTTCGAAAAATCACCTTTGCCACCAACAGCCAAAATCCGGTGGACCTTCGTGACCTGAAGGCTAACGATGATCGGCAGAGGCTTCTTGAGACAGATATAAATCAGTTGGGATTTTCCTATCGGCGGAAAAGAACCGACAAATCGCTAAAGCCAAAAGATATCACCTCAGGAGTGGCAGCAGAGTCCATTTTATCCGTCTGGAGAAGACGACCTCATCAGGCAAAGTTCCTTACCCGAGAACATTTTGGAAAGTTGTATGATATCATATTCTCAAATGACCTGAATGGCGCTCAAGTAATCATTGCAACACTGATCTATCGAATTGCTGAGAATAAAAGAAAAAGACCTCCAGAGGACGCTCCGCAGTTTATCAGCTATGCCTCCTGTTTCATATCCATGCAGATGGGGAAATATCTGTTAAATGATCTCAAATGCAATGCAACAGGATTAACTCACCAAAACTACGAAAGAGCGAGGTTGCTACTTGATCAGAAAGGCGAAGATTATTTCAGACAAGCTGTTGAAGATGTGTCAGAAGCGCTAAAGATGCTTTATGGCGAGTCGGATATATCCCTTCAACAGCTCTCCGCTACATTCCGGCGCGGCGACCTCATAGAAAAATTAGAGAATTTGGACCAAAGAAGATGGCAAATATCGTAGCGCATCTCATCCAATCGATACGCTCCGCAGCCAGGCACAACTCCCAGGTCCAGGTCGCCCCAGCCTGCATCCTCTGGCCCGACCACGGCCGCCAGTGGGAGGCAGTGATTGCGCGCCTGCAAGAGGAGCTGCCGGAGCTTCTCATTCTCGGCGACTACTGCCCGGAGAAGCGCACCGGTCCGGCCATCTGGCTTCGCTGTGTGGTTGCTCGCAAAATCGATGAGGTAAAGCTGCCCTCCGGCAGGCCGCTCATCATCTATTTGCCAGGAATCAGCCGCCAGGACCTTCGAGCCGTAGAAAGCTGCCCGGATCACCTAAAGCCGCTTGCAGAGCTTCAATACCGGGGAGCGATGTGGTCCCAGATCAACTCCAAGGATTGGACCATCCTCATGTTCCTAAGATCCGATCAAGGCGGCCTGGGTCTGGATGTTGCCCAGGATAACGAGACTAAGAACGCTATTCAGATAGCCCTCTACCGCCTGCTCGACGAGGATATCGACCTTCTCCGAGGAAAAAGACTGGATAAGGATTATTTCAATACCCTTCTCACCGGCGATCCAGTGCGAGACCTTCTCCAATGGCTCGACCAGGGAGAGGACTTCAAAGAAAAACGGGGCGACAACGAATGGCGAGCCTTTGTAGAGGTCTGCAAATCGCAGCTTGGCTTTAGCCCGGAGGATGAGGGGACCATCTCCGGAGCGGCAAAATTGGCTGCCCACGAGGGGCCATGGAAACCTGTCTGGGAGCGGTTCTGTGAAGCGCCAAAGCGGTATCCGAATATCCCGACCCTCATCCGGGAAAAGTGCAAACCACCCAAGGGAAAGCTCTTCTGGCATACAGGAGAAAGCTTCGTCGAAGGATGGCCCCAGTGGAATGAAGAGCAGGAGGACAAGCTTCGTAAAGACCTTGAGATTTTAAACAGCCTGCCTGCCCATGAGGCCCGAAAAAAGATCGAGGATCTGGAAAAACAGCACGGCCCAAGGAGGTTACTGGTATGGGCCGAACTAGGGCATGCTTCGCTGGCCCAGGCTTTAGAGCACCTTTTCGTCCTCGCACTTGCAACAGCAAGCCCTCTGGCCGTCGGCACCCTCGACGAGCTGGCAGCAGCATACCGAAACTCCGGCTGGACTGCAGATGATGCAGTGATCCGATCAATTGCCGCCGTAAAGAAAACAGACGACTTCGAGGCGGTCAAAAATGCAATACGGGCAGTCTATCTTCCCTGGGTTGAAGAATCCGCTCGATATCTGCAAAGAACCGTGGAAGGCTCGGGCTATCCGGGCGGCTGCACATCCACCAGTAAAGCAAGATCGCTTAGCCCACATGAAGAGGGAGTGTGCATCCTCTTCGCAGACGGTCTTCGTTTTGATGTGGCCAAGAGACTGAAAGAGCAACTAATCAATCGAGGATGCCAGGTAGAAGAGAGAATGAGTTGGGCGGCACTTCCCACGGTTACCGCAACCGGCAAGCCCGCTGTGGCTCCCATTCGGGACAAAATAGGCGGCGAGGTGGGCACTAAATTCGAGCCCTGCATTGCAGAGTCGGGACAGTCGCTCAGCGGATATTACCTTAAAAAGCTATTGAAAGATGCCGGATGGGATATTCTTGATGCTTCATGCAGCGGCATTGGCAAAGGAAATGCCTGGTGCGAGTTTGGCGATATTGACCGTGAAGGCCATGATAGAGGCTGCAAACTGGCCACCCACATCGAGGAAATTCTTAGCGATATCCAGGATAGAGTTTTGCAGCTTCTCAGAGCAGGCTGGCAGAGCGTTCACATCGTCACAGATCACGGTTGGCTTCTGATGCCCGGCGGTCTTCCTAAAATCGAGCTGCCAAGCGAATTGACTCAAGTCAAATGGGGCCGCTGCGCTTCCATCAAACCAGGGGCAACAACTGCCGAGAGGCAATTTCCGTGGTATTGGAATCCCGAACAGTACTTTGCATTGGCCGATGGCATCAGTTGCTATCGAAGTGGTGAAGAATACGATCATGGTGGCTTAAGCCTCCAGGAGTGCCTCACTCTCGAATTAATTGTCTCATCAGCATCCTCCTCTGCATCTGGCACTAAGATCAACCTCAAAATAGATTGGAGGGGGTTGCGTTGCAAGGTCGCAATAAAAGGCGGACTCCCCGGCTTATCGATCGATATTCGCGAGCAGCCTGGCAATCCGACGACCACTCTTGTTAAGGGAGGAAAGCCACTCCATGAAAACCAAGAGGTCTCTTTGGTTGTCGAAAATTTCGATCTGGAAGGAGCCAATGCTACCATAGTTGTCCTCGACAAAAAAGGCAATCTTGTGGCTCAATTAGACACGGTTATAGGTGGGGAGTCGTGAATGAATGAACTGGATCAGATAGATCGGCTGGCAGCCACCTCTCTCGATGGATATCTTGTACGAAAGGATCTTGTCCGCACTTTTAGCCGCCAATTTCCGGTGCCAACCTATGTAGTAGAGTTCCTCCTGGGGCGCTACTGTGCCAGTATCAACGAAGACGAGATCCAGGAAGGTCTCGGAATCGTCCAGCGTCAGCTCAAGAGTCGCACAGTAAGGGCTGGAGAAGAAGAGCTCTTCAAGGCCCGAGCAAGAGAGGACGGTGAGGTGAAGGTTATCGACCTCATCACGGCTCGTTTAGATGCCAAGACTGACTCTTATGTTGCGACGCTGCCAAGTCTTCAGCTTAGCGACGTCCGGATCACTCCTGAACTTGTAAAAGAGCACGAAAGGATGCTGACAGGTGGTTTCTATGCTGAAATATCCCTCAAATATGATGCGGCCATTGCTCAGGAAAGCCGTGGACGACCTTTTGGAGTAGACAGCCTTCGTGAGATTCAGCTCTCGAAAAGAGATATCCTGGATGTTCTGGTAAAAGCTAGAACAAATTTCTCCACAGAGGAATGGAAGGCATTTTTACTGCGTAGTATTGGTATAGAGCCCGCATCACTCTCCGACCGGGCCCGGAACGCTCTTTTGCTGCGAATGGTCCCTCTCGTCGAAAGGAACTACAACCTTGTGGAATTGGGACCCAGAGGCACGGGAAAAAGCCACCTTTTCCAGCAAATATCCCCGTATGCTCACCTGATCTCAGGTGGCAAGGCCACGGTTGCGAAGATGTTTGTGAATAATTCGACCGGCCAGCGTGGGTTGGTTTGCCTATATGATGTTGTGTGTTTTGACGAAATATCAGGGATCTCATTCGATCAGAAAGACGGCATCAACATAATGAAAGGCTACATGGAGTCAGGCGAATTCAGCCGCGGTAAAGAGAGCATCCGTGCTGATGGCAGTCTGGTGCTGGTCGGCAACTTTGAAGTGGACGTCGAACATCAACAGCGTATAGGGCACCTCTTTGGCCCAATGCCCAAAGAGATGCGAGATGATACTGCCTTTATGGATCGTATTCATGCCTTTCTTCCTGGCTGGGATGTGCCCAAGATCGGCAAGGAATATTTAACCGATCATTTCGGCCTGGTAAGTGACTTCCTTTCTGAATGCTGGACTCAGCTTCGTAATCAAAGCCGAGTATCTGCACTACAAAACAGGGTGTTCTTCGGAGGGGCTCTAAGTGGCCGAGACATCAATGCTGTAAACAAAACGACCAGTGGCCTGTTAAAGCTCCTCTATCCTGGAAGCGAGTCTGTCATCCCGGATGAGGACCTGGAATGGGCGGTTCGCATTGCTATGGAGGCCAGGCGCCGGGTCAAGGAACAACAGAAGCGGATCGGTGCAGCAGAGTTTAGAAACACTCATTTCAGCTACGTTATTGGAGAAGATGGTGTTGAGAAGTTTGTATCCACCCCTGAATTACAGAGTGAAAACAGCATTGGTAGCGATCCTCTGGAACCGGGACAGGTCTGGACCATCAGCCCAGGCGGCATGGAAGAGCACCCTGGATTGTACCGTATTGAGGTCAACGAAGGTCCTGGTTCAGGCGTCAAAATTCTCAATAAGCCCGTACCGCCTGCGTTTCGTGAAAGCATGAGCTATGCAGAGCAAAACCTCTACGCAAGATCCGCACAACTGGTGGGGGATAAAGATCCACGACATCACGAATTTACAGTCCAGCTCAGGGCTTTTGATGTCTCGAAAGCTGGGGCGAAACTTAGTGTGGGAGGCTTGGTCGCTCTTTGCACTTCATTGCTAAAGAAGAGCGTTCGTGGCGGCTTAATTATTGTGGGGGAAATAGCTTTGGGCGGCCCCATCGAGCCCATTCATAATCCTGTTGGGATGGCTGAAATTGCTGTCGAAAAGGGTGCAACAGCTTTGCTAATGCCTGTATCCTGTCGTCGTCAGCTTTTTGATCTATCTGATGACATGGCAACGAAGATAGGTATTCAATTTTATTCGGATGCTAAAGATGCACTGTTGAAAGCAATAGCGGAATGATTAGGACTTCCATCCAGGCCCGCACGGATCTCTGTGACGTGCGTCGGCCTCGGCCCGCGGCAGCCCTGCTCCTCCCCCGCAGCCGGGCCCGGATGTCTGGAGCTACTCGGACACCGGGGGCGGGGCCCGGAGGTGCACGTATTCACAGGCGAGCGGGTGCAGGTGGACCCGGTCCCAGGGGCGTGCCGGCCTGGATGGCGCATAAAGTCTAGATGCCAAGCGAAGAGCCGAAAACAGAGTGGTGCCCAAAAAAACCCTACCTCTCATCCTACCTGCCACAAGCGGCGCATCGGGGATTCTTCCCCACCAGTACTCTGGTCATTCCCGGAAATGCCAAATCATAGATCAATCGATATCCTGCCATTGGATCTCCAATGCCCGTCAGACTCAGTATGGCGGCTGACGCCATGGATACGGCCACCATTCCCGTGGTCACTCCCATCACCGCCGTCACCTCCGTCTCCGGGAAGCTCTCGTCCAGGGCACACGCCAGGCAGGACCCATCTCCCGGAATGGCCGTGAAAACCTCACCGCTCAGGTCCTGGGCAAATCCGTGAGCCGCGCCAATTCCGAGAAGCATGCAAACCCTGTTGACGGCCAGACGGTCCGCATTTCTATCAAAACAGTCCAGCACGAACCGGCAGCCTGCCAGGATCGCCTCCAGGTCTCTTTCTTCTATCTGCCTATCTACAACCTCGACCTCCTGATCCGGGTTGAGCTGTTGCAGGCGTTTTGCCGCCACATCTGCCTTAGATTTGCCCAGATCGGAAGAGTCGAAGAGAATCTGGCGGTTGAGGTTGCTTAGCTGCACACAGTCGCCGTCCACCAGCACCAGGCTTCCCACACCCGCCGCCGCCAGGTACAGAGCCGCCGGGCCGCCCACGCCCCCCAGGCCCAGCATGGCCACCCGGCTCTCTTTCAGCTTCTTTTGCCCTTCTTCTCCGAAACCGGGGATGGCTATCTGTCTGGACCACATATCCACATCCACTGGCTCATGCCGCGCCACCCATGACCCCGAACGAGACCAAATCCCCCTCTTTAAGCTCGGTCTGCAGCCCCACCGGAAACTTCCCCGCGCTGTTCAGATCCTGGTGGTTCAGGGTGATGTTCATAAAGTCCCTCTCGCTGTAGAGGGGCCGGATGAAGCAGAGCCGGGTGAACTTGTAGCCGTAGCTTTTGGCCAGAACTTCAATCAGCTCTGCAATAGTCAGGCTATCTGAGACTTGCATCGGCTCATAGAGCTTCCTGGTCACCGTGGAAAAGAAGCCGTAGTAGCGAGCAGTTATCTGCATGAGCATCCTGATTTTCAGGCAGGATTTGTCGCTTCTGCTTCTGTTTCTTCGATCTTCTTTTGATACTCTGCCCGGTAGGGCTCCAGCTCTGCCGCCACATCCTCCAGACCCAATCCTTTCAGAACCTCCGGGAGCGGAAATCCGGTTTTCTTATCCCAGCCTCGCACCTCATAGTAGCGGGGTATCAGCTCTGCTTCGGGAAAGACGGTGCCCTTGTTTGGCCCATCGGGCATGGGCTCCTGGGTGAACCGCTTGGGACTCTTGTCCTCCAGGCGACCCACCAGGAGGCGGTTCCAGTAGGCTCTCTCCAAATGCACAATTCTGCTGCCGATCTCAAATAGCTCCTTTGCGGAAAATTCCAGACCGGTGGCGGCAGAGAGCAAAAGCGCCATGTCCTCCGGCTGCACGGCGAACGACCAGCTATGGGTAAATGTACACTGGGTCAGGCTGTCGCCCACAGCCTTGAGGTCCTCTTGATAGCGCTCCATCTCCGGCTTCTTTACTGGGGAGAGGGGGGCCTCCGCTTCCTTGCTGCCCAGGATCTTTTCCACCAGTCCGGGGTAGAAGGCGCCGGTCAGCTCCAGGCAGGGCAGTCCCTGAAGGTGATCGCCACCTCGCCTGCCGGTGACAAAGCCGATTCCAAAAGCAAACCCCAAGCCCCGTGGATCATCCTGGGACATGTCGTGACCTTTGACGGAGATGGAGTAGTCACGGCCCCTGTCCATTATCTCAGCCGCCCGGCTCGAGCCCTCCGCCAGGAGATCTCCAAAGCCTTCCCGGTGGGCTATCATTTCTATGAGCCGCGTGATCAGCTCCTGGTCACCCCATTCTAATACCAGTCCGCCTGTATCCTCTTTGGTTAAAAGTCCCTTCTCCCAGCACTCCATGGCCCAGGCAATGGCTCCTCCACAAGAGCAGGAGTCCAGCCCCAGCTCATTGACGAGCTTGTTATTATGAACCACCTTGTCCATATCCAATAATCCGATGCGCGGGCCCACCGCCGTCAGGGTTTCATACTCCGGTCCGCCTGTGATCTCGCCGGCGTACTTGCCTTCTTTTATTTTGCTGAACCTGCCGCAGGAGATGGGGCAGGCGAAACAGCCCTCCCGGTGGGATAGGAAATTGTCTCTATGGGCTTCGCCGCTCAGTTTCTTGGCATCGGGATGATTTCCTTTCTGGAAATTATGCCAGCAAAACCAGCCCAGTTCGTAGTTTGCGGGCATGGTCAATAGCCAGGTGCCCTGATCGTAGAGCATCTGGGCCATCAAGTCCTGGCGCAGGCGCTCTCTGATGCTGGCAGATATCTGATAGAACTCCTCTGGCCGGGCGATATTGACAGGATTGGTCCCCCGCACGGCTATCGCCTTCAGGTTCTTGGAGCCCATGACTGCGCCCATGCCGCTTCTGGCTGCAGCCCGGTAGACATCGCTCATGATACAGGCGTACCGAACGGTGTTCTCTCCTGCCGGTCCTATCAAGGCCGTATGAATCTCCTGCGAGCCCAGCTCCTCTTTGATCATGGCATCCGCTTCCAAAACGAGCTTTCCCCAGATTTGGCTAGCGTCCCTGATTTCAATGTGGTCGTCGTCGATCCACAGGTAAACAGGTTTGGAGGCCTTGCCACTGATCACCAACTGATCGTAGCCGGCGAACTTCAGCTCCGGACCCCAATGGCCGCCCATATTCGAGTCTCCGAAGCCTCCGCCCAGTGGCGACCTGGCCGTGACGGTCGTCCTGCCGCTCGAGGGGGCAAAGGTTCCGGTAAGTGGCCCCACTCCAAAGATCAATAAGTTCTCAGGCCCCAGGGGATCCACATCCGGGCCAACCTCCCGGTAAAGGAGCTCAGAGTTGAAGCCGCGCCCTCCCAGCCATTTCTTTCGATACGATTCGCCTATCTCCTCAACACTTGTAGTGCCACGGCTCAGATCTATGCGTAGCCTCTTACCGGTCCAGCCATCGACCATTTTCCATTCTCTCCTGAATAGCCCCTAAAATTCCTTAAAAGCCTCTAAAATCCTCTAAACCTAAACAGCAAGTACAGCTCTGTCTGCAATGGCTCGCCGCCTGGTCATGAGAAACTCATCAACTCCGGAAAAGGTGATGGCACCCGTGGTGCAAAACCGGGCACATTGGGGATCGCCACCGCATAGATCGCATTTGAATGCCACCTTTTTTTGCGGGTGAAAGCCTATTTGCGGGCAGACGGTGAGGCAGGAACGACATCCCGTGCAGAGAGCCTCATCGATGTTCATAGCCCCGGTTTTTTCATTTTGTTTGATGGCTCCTTTGTCGCAAGCTGAAAGGCATTGGGGCTTGCTGCACTGCGAGCATATTGCAGGATAGCTCTTTCCCAGTGCTTCGTACTTTATGATCCTCATCCTGGATAAGACCGGGCTGCACTTTCCCTCGTGATAGAGGGAGCAGGCCATCTCGCAGGTCCTGCATCCTGTGCACCGGGAGGGATCCACCAATAATGTCTTTATGCTCGTAGCAATCACCAGTATTACCATTTTAAGTACACATTTGTGCCTTCATGTTTGTATTTGTACACCATATTTAAGACTTGCTCATTAATAAATTAGCTTTAATTAGTGTAAAATGTAAGCGAAAGCATTTACTGCTAAGCTCGCTTGAGGCAAACGAGCAATTCAAAATAGCTAAGGAACTAGCAGATGAGTGCGAAGCGATCCTAAATCGCTATTCTGAAACTGTTGAGTATGTAAGCGTCATCTCTGTAGGGCATCGATAGAACCGCTCCTCTCTAGATGGAGACTGAAGCAATTTCTAACTTAATTAAAACAGGATATTTTAAGTTAAAAATTTTTTATATAGCTTTCAACAGCATCTTTTATCATGTCTCGACCCAAAATTTTAAATATAACAAGCTAAAATTATTATTGTAGATTGGGGGTGGATCATAGATGGCTACAGGCTATAATTGGGCAGGGGATGCAATTGTTAGAGATACGGTTATGTTGGACAAAAGAGCGGTCATCGGTACATCGGGTGTCTACATTCCCACCGACATTCGGGCCTGGCTCTCTTCCACTAGCAGCGCGGTCATCCTGACGGCTTTGCAGGAGATCGGCATTCCTTCGGCACGCGAGCCGGGCACCTTTGATCTGCGGGCCTGGAAGATCTGGGATTACGTGTCTAACTGCGTGCAGTATATCACAGATAAAAAATCCTGTGGCCTGGAGGACTTTTGGCTTTTTCCTGAGGAGACGCTCGTATTGCACAAAGGCGACTGCGAGGACTCCTCCTTTCTGCTCGCTACCCTCCTTCTAGCCAGCGGCATTTCGGAGCACTGCGTGCGCGTAGTCTTGGGAAGGGTCTCCACCCCGGACGGAGCCTATGGTCACGCCTGGGTGGTCTACCAGAATGAACTGGGCCGCTGGTGCCTCCTGGAGTCTACCTTGGATGCAGTTCCTTCGAATCTAACGCCTGCCGATCCGTTTATCATGCCAGGCAATCAATATCAGTACCAGCCTCAGTTCTGCCTCAATTCCTCGCACCTCTGGTCGATGGGGGCGACAAAGCCGCAGATGGCCGAATACATGAAAACGAGGGGCAGGGCCCATGTGAGGCAGAAGGCTTCCAAGAAGAGGGTCTTCTAAGCTTGAACTCCAGGCGTCATGGCCACTCAGAAATGGTCCTCAGTTGCCTTTGGGTCGCCATTTCGCCCGGCATTTTCCTCTCTTTGGCAGCGAATAGCTTGCAGCATCCTTTCCATCTTCTTCCAGTGGCCGCCTTCCCAGTAGATTTTTTGGCAAGACTGGCATTGCCATTTCTTCATACCGAGCTTTTCTATCTCCACCAGAAGTCCGTTGCACAGTGTGCATCTCTGGGGATCAAGCCGCAGGGGCACCCCCGCATCGGCCATCTCTAAAAGCTGATCGGAAATTGCTGAGGACTGAATGAGCACGCACTGCACATCCGCGCCCGGGCAGGCCTGGAAGAGTCCCTTGTCCCTGGTAATAATCGTCCTGCTCTCTTTTTTTGCCTGGAGCAGCAGCTCGTTGTCGCTGTTGCTTTCGGGATTGGCCACATCCTGTCCCAAGAGCCGCAGCCACCTTCCCAGGCGCATGAGCATCAGATCCACCAAAAAGCGCTGCACCTCTCTCTCTAGGCATCCGCAACTATTTATCGATTGATCTCGGACACTTCTCTCATGAAGAAGGCGATGAGCAATGTGGACGTCGCCGCCATGGCGGCGGAGCTATCCGACAGGATTGTAGGCGGCTTTATGGGCAAGGCCTACCAGCAGTCCTCGGATAAGATCTGGTTGTCTGTTCAGTCTCCGGCGGAAGGAAGGCTGGATCTGCTCCTCGTGGCCGGCAAGAGGATCAATATCACCAAAGCCGCGCGTCCTGCCTCCAAGACGCCCCCCCAATTTCCCACCATGCTCAGGAACCGTTTCTCCGGCGGCAGAATTGTCGAGGTCCAACAGCATGACTTCGATCGTGTCCTGGAGATCGCCGTGGAGCGCAGCGGCTCTCGTCATTACCTTGTCATCGAGCTGTTTCCCAAAGGCAGCATGGTGCTGCTCGATGAATCACGTCATATCCTCTCCATGCTCAAAAAGATGGTCTACCGGGGCAGCAAAATGGCCGCTGGCGAGAAATACCTCTATCATCCCGGTCAGCTCGACCCCAGAACCATCTCGCTTCCTGATCTTGCTGCCTGGCTGGCGGCTGCCGGCCAGGATCTGGTCCGGTCCATCGTGCGGGGACTGAATATGGGCGGAACCTATGGCGAGGAGGTCTGCCTGGTTGCGGGAGTGGACAAGAATAAGCCCGCGGCTGATCTGGATCCCGCGGAGATAGAGCGGGTCCATCAAGCCCTGCGAGAGGTCTTCCTGGATGACACTCTCGATCCGCACATCGTTCTGGAAGACGGCGAGCTGGTTGATGTCCTCTCCCGGTCTCTCAAAGTTTACGAGGGCCTGGAGAAAAAGCGCTTTGCCACTTTCAGCGAAGCCGTTGACGCCTTCTTCGTAGAAAAAGAGGCAGATGAAGGGCAAAAGAAAAATCCCCTGGATCGCAGGATCGAAGTGCAGCAAAAGGCGATTGAGGAGTTCGAGGCCCAGGAGAAGGCTTTCATCGGTAAGGGAGAGCTGATCTATCAGATCTACGGCAGCGTCGAGCAGATTTTGCGCGTGGTGGAGCAGGCCAAAGCTAAGGGTTTTTCCTACAATCAGATATGGGAGAGAATCAGCGGCTCGGGCCTGCCTCAGGCCAGGACCATACTCTCCCTGGACGGGCAGGGCGAGATGCGTGTCCTGCTGGAGGGAGTGGAGCTGGCGCTTCATGCTGGCCTCACCGTTCCCCAGAATGCGCAAAGGTACTACGAGAAGGCCAAGGAGATGGCCAGGAAGGGGAGCGGCGCAAAAGAAGCCCTGGTCATCACGAAGCAGCTAAGGGCTGGAAAGGCCGCGCCAAAGAAGACCCGCGCGCCCGTCTTCCATCGAAGGAGGAAGCCCAAGTGGTATGAGAGGTTCCGCTGGTTTTTCTCCTCAGACGGATTTATGGTGTTGGGTGGAAGGGATGCGGACAGCAACGAGGAGATATATACCAAATATCTGGAGCGGCGCGACCTGGCCCTGCATACGGACGCTCCCGGCGCGCCCCTCACTGTGATCAAGACGGAGGGCGAGCCCGTTCCTGAGAGCACTCTTCTCGAGGCGGCCCAGTTTGCGGTGAGCTACTCCTCTGTCTGGAAAGGCGGACTTGTGGCTGCCGATTGCTACCTGATCAAGGGTGATCAGGTCAGCAAGACACCGGAATCGGGTGAATTTTTGAAGAAGGGCGCTTTTGTCATTCGCGGGGAGCGCACTTACTTTAAAGATACGCCTTTAGGCCTGGCCCTGGGCATAGCAGACGGCGTTCTTGTGGGCGGGCCGGTCTCAGCAGTAAAGCCTAAATCAGATCCCGTAGTGGAGATCGAGCCGGGCGAGCTGAATGCCGACGACCTGGCTAAGCGGATCTACAGGCAGTTTTCTGACAAAGTGGATGACAGAGCATTCCTGAAGGCTGTAGCCTCTATAGATCTGATTGTGCAATTCCTGCCACCAGGCGGATCGAGGATGAAAGAGGATTCCGCCTGAAACTCTTGCAAATGGAAAATCGCATTAGCCATCGGCGCTGCCAGGCAGAATCTTACCGCAATTTTTGCAGTACTTTGCATCCACTTCATGCCTGTCCAGCCCGCAACTGGGACAGATCAGCACCCTTTTTTCACGTCCTGTCGTAAGCCAGGTCCGGAAGATTCTGGCCGCCTGAAAGGGAATAATGATGATGCCTGAGATTATCATGGCTACTGTAACAAACCTACCTGCTTCTGATACAGGTACAATATCACCGAAGCCCACCGTGGATATGGCTACTACCGTGAAGTAGAACGCGTCTCCAAAATTCTGCACATCTGGATTGAAGGGGCTTTCCACAAAATAGAAAAATCCGGAATAGACGAAGAATATTATGATTATGCTCACTACTAATCGGGCAACACTCACCATTCCATGACTTATCCTGCCGAAGAAGAGATGGTTTTCGGCGATGAAGCGCAGGAATCTGAATATCCTTAATACCGCCAATACTCTTATGATCTGGATAAACCTGATATCATAGATGAAAAACGATGGTGTAAGGGCCATAATAATCAGAGTAGGCATTATGGCTACCAGATCGATGATGCTGTAGATATCCCTGACATAAGAAATTCTATTGGGTGAACCGTAAAGCCTGAGGAAATATTCGACAATGAAAATGCCGACGATCAGTATCTCAAGCTTCCAAAGCTGGTCCCTCAAGCTGCTGGAAATATTGTACGTATCGATCACAAAGATGGCCACAAGCAGGAGGTTGAGAAAGATGAGGGTGATGTCTATCGCTCTTCCCAGGGGAGTTTTAAAATCGATCATGTAGAACTCGACAACCTCTCGAAAGGTCCGGGATCGAAACGGATCTTTAGCTTGCCCGGCTGGGCTTCGTAGGCCATTCATCAGTATGCTATTTCATCTCCATGAAAATAAACCAATTCCTATCATCCATAACATCTGCAAAATGGTTAAGTTCTTGCCCATGGACAAGATACCATGATCTCCCTGACCGATATTAAAGGCGCAGGAAAGCTTCTTCATGACAGAGTCCTGCGCACTCCTCTCGTCTATTCGCCAACATTCAGCGAAATGACGGGTGCAGAGGTTTATCTCAAGCTCGAAAACCTGCAAAAGGGCGGGTCGTTCAAGATCCGCGGTGCAACTTTCAAGATCCTTTCCCATCTGGATGAGATAAAAGGCAAAGGCGTGATAGCAGCATCTGTGGGCAATCATGCTCAGGGTGTGGCCCTGGCCGCCCGCGTTGCCTCTGTGCCTGCTACTATTATTATGCCTGTCTGGGCCACCTTAACCAAGCAGCAGGCAACCAGAGGTTACGGTGCACAGCTGATCTTGGAAGGGCAGAGCCTGGTGGAGAGTATAGGGGTTGGGCAGCGAATGGCCGCCGAGACGGGAAGGACCTTTATCCACCCCTACGATGATGTGGAGATAATCACCGGCCAGGGAACCATCGGCCAGGAGATCCTGGAGGATCTGCCCGATGCGGACTATATTCTCGTTCCAGTTGGTGGCGGCGGACTGATCGCCGGCATAGCCACGGCTGCCAAGGCCATTCGTCCTGCTATCCGCGTGGTTGGTATTCAGTCCTCTGCCTGCCCTTCCGCTATTGAGGCTGTGAAGGCCGGAAAGCCTGTGGAGCTGAACGTTGAGGAGAGGGGCTCTCTCGCCGATGCTATCATGGTAACCCGAGTGGGTGATGCTGCTTTTTCCATCATTCAAAGGTTGGTAGACGAGATAGTGATGGTAAACGAGGATCAGATCGCGTCTGCAGTCCTGATGCTGCTGGAACGAAAGCGCATCCTGGCTGAAGGTGCAGGCGCAGTGCCTCTTGCCGCTCTTCTTGAAGGGACGCTAAAAATTCCAAAAGGGAGCCGGGTTGTGCTGGTAATCAGCGGCGGCAATGTTGACAGCTTGATTTTGGACAGAATATTAGCCAAAGGGCTTCTGCAGGAGGGCAGAATGACGCGCTTTTCCGTCTGCCTGGAGGATACGCCCGGATCGCTGGCTAAGTTGCTCGGCTTGATTGCAGGTCTCCAGGCCAATGTGGTACACATCCACCATGCCCGCAACGAAGGGGGCCTTGCCCTCAACTTCACTCGAGTAGATTTGGAGCTGGAGACGAAAGGATTTGGGCACATCAAAGAGATCGAGGTGGCGATGAAGCGCGCTGGATACAGGTTAAATATGAGGTAGAGACGCAACATATTACAATTATGTACCTCTTGGCCGGATCTGATAGTGCGCATCATCAAGCGTGCCAGGGGCAAGCCCCAGTGCGTGCGCCCTGCCTCCTATAGCCTTCTCGGGCTCAGACCTTTCGCCCTGAAGATGCTTCTGATCCTTTTCTTTTGATAGGCAGAGATCTTGTCGTACAGAGGGTGATCCGGCTTTATCCTGAGCAGCGTTAATGAGACGACAAAGTTCTCAGGAATATCCAGGAAACAGGCTATGCCTCCCTCCTCTCCGGATTCCGCTACCTCGATGATCTTCAATTCCTTTGCCGGTGTGATGTCCATATCATTCTTGATGAAAAGTATGCTCAAATCCCGGCATGCATAAGCGGGAATAGGCAAATGGACTTTCATCTCATCAATTAGCTCCGTGTCGTTCACCTCTTCAATATGCAAAGAGCACTTTAAGCAGCAATAAAATCTCCTCAATCGAAAAGATGCTTGTCATCAAACAGGGTACAGAATGCATCCTTCTCGCTGATGCATCGATTCGGGCATAATTCACAAACACTGAGCAACTCATCCCATGCTTCAGAGATTAAGTCCGTCATTTTATTGATCATCTCATCGCCGATATCGGGAAAGTATGATTCTATCGGCTCGTATGAGATGCAGACCTTTTCGATTTTGCCGGATAATTGCTGGAGGACAACATCCTTCATTCCCTTTGCATAGTAAATTGAAAAATCCGCAAGGTTTTCATTGCTGATCTTCTGCCTCTTGAGGCGGATTGCAATTTTGTTTTTTATGTTATCGTATATCGACAAGGACAGTTCATAGCAGAACCAGTTAAATTTGACCTTCTCGCTTTCGCTTGAATAAAACGAGGTCGGTTTGATCATGTCCAGACCGGTCTTCTCTTTTCTTCTCTTCCTCATTCCTTTCATGTCCCTACCTTCCCTTGATATGCCTGATCTCCACAGCCACGCCCCTTCTCGATGCCTTCATCTCCCAGCCCGACATTTTAGCCCGGCCCACGCCGAAGGCCTTCTCGCCTATGACTATGACCTCGTCTCCCGGCCGGATTTGCTCGTCTGCGTCCACCACACCTGGCGCCAGTAAGGAGCCTTTGGGCAGGAAGTCGCCGATTTTGACTATGTATTTTCCGAGGGGCTCCAGCCTCTTTGCTCCTGCCATTGACAGAGCGATCATGCCGCTGGGTGTGGTCGCAGCCAGGGGCTTCTTCTGCTCGTCCTGAATCTCCCGGCCTCTCACTATGATCCTTCCCTCCAGGAGAAGATCTCCGGCTCCTTGTCCGAAGTAGTAGTCGGCATGGGCTCGGTAGCGTAAGAGGCGCAGATCAGGCAGGCGCGCGGCTCCCCGGCAGGCCTCTGAAACAGCGGCTGCCAGGCGTTCCAGAGCCGGGCCGTTGGTGCCGCCGCCGGTAAATGTGGCCTCAAGGCCGCTGTCTTTTACCGCCTGCTCCAGCTCTCCATCCAGGTGGGCCACGATTCTGGCGTAGCTGTTCCTCTTGAGATATGCCTCCAGGCAACTCGTCAGCCAAGCTCTCTCCTCTCTATCCCAGCGGCCGGTTACAGGAACGTCATAGCTGGCGGCAGGATAGGCCTCCTCCAGCTCGCGTGGGACGAGGGCCAGGGGCGAGGTCAATATTACCTCATGCAGATAGCGGCGACTTGACCCTATGGTCTCGGCAAAGAGTCGGTGTGACCGGGAGAGGGAGTAGGGCTTTTTTGCCGAGCAGGGCAAAAGCAGCAAGACATCGCTTTGCGGTGCCTTGTATCGGCTGATCACCCTCTCGGCAAAGCGGGTGACCTCGACTCTGTCCAGCGATTCGGCGCAATTGGCATAAAAGGTGCTGTGTCGGCTCTGGGGAGTCCTCTTCTCCAGGTACTGGTGCTCCTGATCCAAAAGGCGCAGGACCGTCGTCTGCTCGGGCGTCACCCGCACCTGCCGTTCGATATATTCTCTAATGCTCTCCCTGCGAATGGCGTCTCGAACTGCGAGCAGCTCCTCTTCCAGCTTTTGCAGGTTATGGGCAATGAGCAGCTCTGCCTTCTTTCCGTTCGTGGCCATCTCCCGGCAATGCTGGCAGAGGCAGGGCAGTTCAACCAGCTCGTTTGCCTTCCAGACCCCGTCGCGGCTGTGGTAGCGTCCCAGCAGGCCATCGGCCACAACACGCGTCGTGTCCAGCAGGTCGATGCCCAGGTAGACCAGCAGAGCCAGGTTGGCAGGCGTGGCCAGTGCGGGTGCATAAAGAGCCGTGTCCGGTGGTGTCATCTCTCTTGCGCCCACCACCGCGGCCACCAGATCTCTGGGATTTTTCAAAGATCCGGCATTGCCCAGCACATAGACATCGGCATTCTCCGGCTTTTTTGTGCTGAATGGGTGGACCATTACGCCCTTGGGGCCTGCCACCTCCAGGGGCGGCAGCTCCAGGGCCGGCTCGGAGCGCAAGGCGGCGGGAACATAAGGAAGTATGGCCAGCTTTTTTTGACCCTTCAAAGCCTCGGCGGCCCTTATGGCATCCTCAAGAGAGGCGTAGCTGTAGACGCTGCCCGCTGAGACGTAATCATCTTTTGTGATCAGGGCAGGGGTGCTGATCTGCCGCTCAGAAAGAAGCTTTCCTGTGCGGGCCGGGCCGTCGCGCCGGAGAACCTCGAAATACCTGGTCATAGCTTATGCACCTGGCGGCTCTTGAATGCCGGAATGTCTCGGATGGCAGGAGTAAGTCTTCATATCACAACCCATGATGACATAATCCTATAAAAAGAAGCTTTGCGTCGAAGACGATTGCAGGGCGGGAAGAATGAACGAAGCAGTGATTTGAGGGGGAGAAATTATGGAGCCTACATCACTTGACAGAAGTACACCCTGATCTTCTGCTTGGCCAGGCTGTTGCGGTCTATCTGTCCGGGGATCTTAGTTCGGAAGTCTAAGTGACCCAGAGGGTGGCAGAGAATGTGAAAAGTTATAATCCCTCCCGCGTGATGAACGGGTCGCTTTCCTACCATAAACTTATAATCGCTTTTGGATATGTCATATTGGTGCTTATCCTTGACATCCCAGGCAAAGATCCACAAGATGGCATTTTCAGAGGATGTCGATCAGAGGATTAGAGCTTCAACACTTCTTGAGGACGAATTTGATTCCCTGGAGGATAAGGATCGGGCCTTGCAGGACCTGCATAGGCTGACCGATGACCTGGATAGCAGTGTGCGATGGATTGCAGCTCAAGTCCTGAGATCGGCCCTCCAAAGCGTTTCCGATAATAACCAGGCTTGGCAGGACCTGCACAGGCTTACCAGTGACCAGGATAGCAGTGTGCGATGGAGTGCGGTTCAAGCCTTGGGATCTGTATTCCAGCACGTCCTCGACAAGGACCAGGCCTGGCATGACCTACACAGACTGACCAGTGACCAGGATAGCAATGTGCGATGGGGTGCGGCTCAAGTCCTGAGATCGGTATTCCAGCACGTTCCTGAAAAGGACCAGGCCTGGCAGGACCTCATCAGGCTGACTGGTGACCGTTATAGGGATGTGCGATGGAATGCGGCTCAATCCCTGGGATCGGTATTCCAGCACGTCCTCGACAAGGACCAGGCCTGGCAGGACCTACACAGAATGACCAATGACCAGGATAGCTATGTGAGACGGAGTTGCAGCTCTTGCCCTAAGATCGGTATTCCAGCACGTCCTCGACAAGGACCAGGCCTGGCAGGACCTACACAGACTGACCCGTGACCGAGATAGCGATGTGCGATGGCCTGCAGCTGATGCCCTGGGATCGGTATTCCAGCAGATCCCTGACAAGGACCAAGCCTGGCAGGACCTCATCAGTCTGACTGGTGACCATGATAGCAATGTTCGATGGAGTGCGGCTGATGTATTGGGCCAGGCTTTCCAGCACGTTCCCCACAAGGACCGAGCCTGGCAGGACCTAGTCAGGCTGACCGGTGACAAGGATAGCGATGTGCAACGGAGCGCGGCTCAAGTCCTGAGATTGGTATTCTATGACGTCCCAAATAAGGACCAGGCCTGGCAGAACCTGATCGGGCTGACTGGTGACCGGTATAGAGACGTGCGATGGAATGCGGCTCAAGTCTTGGGATCTGCATTTCAATACGTCCCCGACAAGGACCCAGGCTTGGCAAGACCTGCACAGGCTGATCGGTGACCAAGATAGATATGTGAGACAGATTGCGGCTCAAGCCATGGGATCTGCATTCCAGTACATCCCCGACAAGGACCAGGCCTGGCAGGACCTCATCAGGCTAAGCGATGACCGGGATAGCAGTGTGCGAATGTTTGGCTATCATTCATTGGGAAAAGCATCGGTTCTCAAGGCCACAGCCTCCAGTGACGCGAATACATTGCAGAAAGAGCTAGGCGCAGCGGTGAGTTACTTCGAGAGATCTGCACGAGAGTCCCGGTATGGCCCGACTGGCCCGGGATACGGCCCGTCTGAGTTCTGCTATAAATTCTACCGCACCTACTTTGCCATAGTCTTCCAGGGTAGTTCCCAAGAAGCAGTGTTGAGGTATCTGGCAGAAGCCAAGGCGGCGTTAGGGGGGTCGGAAAGCAAAGAAGAGCTAATAAAGGCGGTAGAGAACATGGCCGGGGCATTGCAGGAGGTGCAGAATCTTAGGAATAAACCCTTTGAGGAGGTTCTAAGGGTTCTCAAAGCATACGAGATGTATTGCACTCAAGCTGAAGAACACATGGTTTCAGCAGAAGATAGAGCGCCTGGAGCGGTAAAGCTGCTGAGACGATGCAATCCCCGGATCAAGGAGAATATTCAAACTATCATCAACGAGATCCAGGATATTGCCAAGCAGATCTGCCAGGTTACCAAAAATAAAGGCCCTGGAGCCAGTGCCTTTTGCGGTCAGATCAAAGAAGCTGCAGGATCTTTATCTGGAGAGGATCTGACGAAAACCTTGAGGACTATCTTCGGCTTCGCGTCTCTCCTGAAAGAAAAATGCGAATTGCTACCCGAGGAGGAGAGGGAACTCGTGCTGTCTCAATTGGACATCGTAGACCAAACGGGAGCAATTCCTGAAAAGCTAAGTGCGATAAAGACGATGGTCAAGTTTTTTCTATCTCACATCCAGAAGGATGATGAGTTCCTTCGAAGGCTGGGAAAAATGGAAGAAAAAATATCTGCAATTCATGAAGATATAAAGTCCTTCAGGCAGTGCCTCCTCGATCGGTTCGAACTCAGTGAGCGGAAAATCCTGTCTTCTGTATTCGAGCGGCTGGATAAGGATAAGCTGGAGATCGTCAATGACCTTCTCGATGCTGTTCAGGAGAATAAAGTTTCAGAAGATCTGACCGAGGAGACCCTGAAGGCTGCAAGGGATCTGATCACTGAACTAAGATCGACGCAGATCTGCGATGCGGAAATAGCTAAAGGCGTGGATTCCTGGGAGGATGCCATAAATTCCCCTGAGTTGAAAGTCGAAAACAAGATCAAGGTCACAATCCCTATCATCCCCTTGCTCTTGACCTACGAGGGCTCCTACAACTTTGAGACTGGCATGAAGCTCGACGATGCCTGGAAGAAGTTGAAGGCTCTCGTCCGGCAATAGCCCTCGATCTACCCAAATGAAACCGGGAAGAGCCAAATAATAATAATAGATTTAGGCATCTGCATACCTCAAAATAGAGATGAAGACATGAGGCATTGAATTGAACATGCCGTCGTAAGGTTCAACTATAAAAAGTGACTTATTATCTCTCATGTCTGAGTTGAAGGCAGAGATCTCCTTACCGAAACGCTTAGCTGAAGACGTGCAGGCTCAGGTCAAAGCTGGCTGGTTTCCTGACCTCAACAGCCTGGTAGTGGAAGCGGTTCGCCGGTACCTAGAGACTCATCATGGTGATCTGAAGGAGCAGTTCATACGTCAGGATGTGGCGTGGGGACTCTACGGCGATGACTGATGTTGTCTTGGATTCTGGACCGCTTATTCACCTTGCTGAACTTGATGCCCTTGACGTGATCTGTGATTTTTCAGCTCTATTCATTCCTGAGGCAGTAAGGGATGAAGTCAGTCGGCATCAACCTGCTGCACTGAAGCATTCTTTTAATCTTCATGTTATCTCGGCACCTTCCCCTCATGCCACCATGCGCATCTTGGCCCGGACCTTGTCTTTGGACAGAGGTGAATTGGAGGCATTGAGTCTGATGGAACTCTATCCCCAAGCTATCTTCTTAACTGATGATTCTGCGGCGAGGATTGCTGCGGAGCAGCGTGGTTTTAAAGTCCACGGAACAATTGGGATTTTAATTCGCGCAGTTCGAAAAGGCCACAGAACCGAGCTAGAGGTGATCGATATCCTTCGAAGTCTCCCCTGTAGGTCAACCCTGCACATCAAGCCCTCTCTTCTGAGTGAGATAATTTCATCTCTCGCTAAAGAATGGCAGTTGTAACAGCTTACGATTGTTTTAAGCGCTCTCCCAAATCACTGCCTTTTAGCCTAATGCAAAACTTCGCCCCTGGATTGGCCTTGATAAGCTCTCTTGTATTTTTCTCAGCTTGTTTTTGGGCCGCGTCGTCGGCATCCTCGGGAACCTCGGCATTGAAGGGGTACGTCTCGGAAAGCTCTCGCGGATAGGGGCCGAAGGGCGGCTTGAAGTGCAGCACATGGTCGTAGCCGGATGTGTCTGCCTGGGGATCATCAGTGATCAGGACATTGCCCTGCAAACAGATGCGGTCGATGCGGCGGGCGTAGCGAACCACCTCTGGCCGGCCGGCGCATTCGGGGCTTAAGTAGAAGAATGTGGACTTGCTGGCAGAGTCCAGGCTCTCCAGCCATTGCTGCTTTGCGCCGAGCCTCTTCAGGCCGTCCAGCATGCGAGGATGCGACCGGCAGCGCGTCTCGAGAAGATCCCAGAGGGAGCCCTCGCGAATGCTCTCTTTAACCTGTTTCATCTCCTGGAGTGAGACGTAGAGATTGTGCCGGGCCAAAAGCTTGGTCTTTTGGGGGCTATCTATCAACTCTTTTAAGGTATGCTCTTGACATACAGGGCAGCAGCAGGGAAGGTAGCTCATCTCCGCTAGCTTGCCAGTTCCGTGCACAGTCAGGTACCGGTCCTGCCGGGCGTAGAGGGCGTATGCTGCAGAGTCGAAGAGATCGCAGCCCATGGCTGCCGCGAGAGCAAAGATCATGGGGTGCCCGGCTCCAAAGAGATGCACGGGCCGGCCAGAGCCGAGCCCCTTCTTGGCAGCCGTCACCACATCTACCAGATCCGAGTACCGGTAGGCTTCCATAAGCGGAACCACGCCGCCCACGGGATAGACATCAAAGGGAAGATCTCTGGCGAACCTGCCTGCTTTCTCTCTGAGATCGGGGTAGGTTGAGCCCTGGATGGGGCAGGCGAGCAGGGCCGATCTTTCCTGGGCGGCAGCCTGCACCAGTCGCTCTTCTGTGATTTGCAGCTCCGATTCGGCCCTTTCTCTGGTGACGTCAGGGGGAGTTGGTATGTCCAGGGGCACAGAGATGTCCGATTTTATGGCGAATTGAAAGTTCAAAATCTGCAGGGGAGAAACATCGATATCTCCATAGACGGAGAGCTGGAAGGCGCCCGAGTCGGTCATGATCGGCCTGGAAAAGCCCAGAAGATCATGCAGCCCGCGCTCTAATGCTTGCCTATTTAATTCCGGGTCCTGATGAATGATGTAGCTGTTGGTAATGATCATATCCGCGCCCATCTTTTCCAGCTCATTTGGTGGGATGAGTGGAAGATGAGGATTGACTACAGGCATTAGCGCGGGAGTCTCAATGGTGCCGTGCGGAGTGGAAAGCCGGCCGATCCTTCCGGCCAGATCTTTATGCAGTATTTCGAAGCGGTCCGGCATAGTCTCTCCCTTACCAATAAGGAATAAATAGGTTGGGACAGATTCCCAGCAGAGGATAACAACTGAATAAAAAAGGATGTATTAATATGAAAATGATTGTAGTACTAATAGCATTAACCTGTCTCTTGGGCCTTGCCGGTGCCCAGATCATTGGCATGGGTGAGGGCTACAGCAACACTCAGCTAGCATTCTTCAATGCACCCAGCTCATCTACCTTTGAACCCAATGTCCAGGCGTACTGGGGCAACTATATCGCTGGCCAGCAAAATATGAGCATCAAGGGCGGTACTTCTAACATGGATCTCTGGATGAACACCTTCCCCTTGAAGTTTGACACTCCCCTGCAGTTGATGGCCACGAGTTTTTCCGCAAATGCTGCTGCTCAGATTCTCAGTGCTAAAGAGAGAAACAGCCAGTTCCTGACAAGAAATGTGAACAATCAGTTCGACGTCAATCAGGTCTGGTCATATCCCATGGCTAGTGGAAGCTTAGCGGTATCCAATAGCACCGGCACGCCCAGCAAGGATGCAAAAGGAAAGATGCTATCGCAAAATATCATGACCTTCTTTAGCGTCTGATGATAGCAGTTTAAAAAGATTAAAAAGATAGAAAAGCTCTGCCAGGAAGGCAGATCTATTTTCCTTTTCTTGCTTTTTTGCTTGCCTGTACTGTGAAGGGCAATAGCCCACCTGCCAGCAGAATGTCTCTCTGCCGCTCCGAGAGGCTCATCTTCAGGCTGATCTGCTTATTTCCGGCGAAGGCTATGATATTATCCTTGCCCGTCTCCAGAGCCTTACGAATGCCTGGTATTCGAACCTCGGTCTCTTTCGGCAAGTTGTCCCAATCCGATTCCTGGGCAAAGCTGAAGGGCACTATGCCGAAGTTCACCAGATTGGCGGCATGTATCCTCTCAATGGATTTGGCGATAACACCTTTCACTCCCAGGTACATGGGGCAAAGGGCGGCGTGCTCTCTGGATGAGCCCTGCCCGTAACTAAGACCTGCCACAATCAGGTTATGGATGCCTTTATCGCGCAGGGCGGATGCCCGGCTGCTAAACTCTTTGTCCAGCGGCTCAAAGACGAATTCAGAGTACTTGGGGACGTTGGACCTGTACTTGAGGCGAGAGCCGGCAGGCATGATGTGGTCCGTGGTTACCAGATCTTCAACTCTTATGGTTACCTGTCCTGAGATATCCTCCGGCATAGGTTCGTTGACGGGGGGCTCGCCGATATTGGGGCCGCGGCAGATTTGTGTTTCCGCTCGCTGGGTCGCAGGGAGGGGCGGAACAATCATGCGATCGTCGATCTCAAAATGCACCGGCATTTCAATTCTGGGGAAGTCCATCCCCAGCTCTCGCGGGTCCGTCAGCTTGCCAGTGAGAGCTGAGGCGGCGGCGACCACGGGGCTGGTCAGGTAGATACTTGCACTGGGCGTGCCGGATCTGCCTAGGAAATTGCGGTTGCTGGTGCGCACAGAAATGGAGTTGGTGCATGGTGACATGCTGTTACCTATACAAAAGCCGCAGGATGACTCCAGGATTCTGGCTCCGAAGGCTATCAGGTCGCTTAAGGCGCCGTTCTTGGCCAAGGCGGTCAGCACCTGTCGCGAGCCGGGCGCAATGCCCAAAGACACGCCTGCAGGAAGATGCTTGCCTTTTAGCATTGCCGCCACGGTCATGAGATCTACATAAGAGGAGTTGGTGCATGAGCCGATCATCACCTGATCCACGGGCAGATTGAGGTCTTTGATCCTGACTATGTTCCCCGGGCTGTGAGGTGCGGAAGCGAGGGGCTCAATTTCTGACAGGTCGATCTCAATGGTCCTATCATAGACTGCATCTTTGTCTGCCGCCATAGCCGTCCACTGATCGCCTCTTCCTTGCGCTTGCAGAAATCGCTTCGTCTGCTCATCGCTGGGGAAGATGGAAGTGGTCACGCCCGTCTCTGCGCCCATATTGGTGATAGTTGCCCTCTCTGGTACAGTCAGCGCGGCGATGCCTTCTCCAGTATATTCGCAGACGCAGCCGACGTTCCCTTTAGTGCTCAGGATTGAGAGGACTTTCAGGACTATGTCCTTAGCAGTGGCCCAGGGTTGCAGGGTACCTGTAAGGTGGACATTGATCACGCGCGGTGCGGTAAGGTAGTATGCGCCGCCACCCATGGCAACGGCTACATCAAGTCCTCCTGCTCCCATGGCTAGGGAGCCCACGCCCCCCGCGGTGGGTGTATGGCTGTCGGATCCCAGAAGGGTTTTGCCGGGCCTTGCGAACCTCTCCAGGTGGACCTGGTGACAAATACCGTTTCCTGGTCGAGAGAAGTAGATGCCGTACTTCTTCGCGATGGACTCCAGGTAGGCGTGATCATCCGCGTTTTCAAATCCTACCTGGATTGTATTATGATCAACGTAGCTTACAGAAAGCTCGGTAGCGATATCGGAGAGCCCCATGGACTCGAACTGAAGATAGGCCATAGTGCCAGTTGCGTCCTGGGTAAGGGTTTGGTCTATCTTTATGCCGATCTCTTTGCCTGGCTCGTAGGAACCATCCGCGAGATGCTCCCTCAGGATTTTCTCAGTTAACGTATAACTCATAAAAGACCTCCAGCAGGCATGTTAATCCTGAATTAATAATCTTGAATTCTCGGTTATGATCATATTAAAACTAAGCGATATAGGACTTCTATCTCTATCTCTCTGTTTCCACTCGAGATGGGAGTGCCAATCAATAGAGCAAAAAGGTTATATACGACTGAGTTATTGGATGAGTTCGGCCCGCCTGGATGGGTGGGGCAACGGGTCCTGTAGATAGTGATTATAGGGCCTAAGTATGACATCGGTTCAAGGAAGCTGGGTTTTCTCTCTTCTTCCCAGAAATGGGATGAATGGGGGGAAAAGCTTAAATACCCTGCTGACTACCTTAATGGGCCGATGAGGCGTCGCAACACAAAGGTTACGACCCTGACACGATGACGGGTCGAGTTCCAGGTTGCGGTATACTAAGTGATGGAGATGCGAGTTTTTTCGTATCTGACATTGGTCTTGGCGACT
>Ga0307380_10001867_pt1 | contig 30285 bp, 18 predicted proteins | sample UN3MG_FD_202239 | JGI IMG/M metagenome (GOLD analysis project Ga0307380, IMG submission 202239) | Soil microbial communities from Risofladan, Vaasa, Finland - UN-3 | ecosystem: Environmental > Terrestrial > Soil > Coastal area > Acid sulfate soil | place: Finland: Risofladan, Vaasa | collected...
GAAACTCGGGGCAGTACTTGAGGGTCTTGAACTGGCTTTCGGAGAACGGGTTGTCGTTGGAGACGTGCGGCCGGCTGTGGGACTTGGTGATGCCCAGCGTGGCCAGCAATTGGGCCACGGTCTGGGATCGCATCGACGGCCCTACTGTAATAACGGAGGAGGTAGTTGTCTCACCTATCATTGACACAGAGGGCGGGGTCGTTTTCTGACGCATCTCACAATACATAGGAGATTATGCGACAGCGAGGGCGGCAACTCGGTCGGCGGATCGGCTGCCGAACCGGAGCCTCGTCCTTTGCTCGGTGTGATTAGCCTCGTTTCTCACGGATTCATGGTGGCTTCTGTCATCTGGCTCTGGCCAAGTTCGGTCAGGAGCACTTCATCCATCGTTCTCTTTCCGCAGCGAGGACAGTTGATTGGTTTTTCGAAGTCCGGGCGCATCGTCCTCCCATTGATCCCGATCCTCCCCATCTCACAGTCGAATTCCTTCCGACACTTCTTGCACTGGAAGTTGATGGTCACGTTATCCTCCTCATTACGCTATCCTTGTCAACGTCCTCGCTGCTCACGATGTGGCGCAACACCTGGAACAACATCTTGCGATGAATCCTTCATTCTGCTTGCGATCTTGCCTTGACGCCGCTGAGCGGATGTTTCGTGACCGCGTCCCAAGCCAGCTCTTGCAGCAGGCGGTTCAGGTTTTCCTTCTCATTCTCAGTCAAGCTTTCGGCCTTCGCCACTTCTTCCGGCGAAGGCCGCCACCCGGGCTTGCGCAATCCGACGTCGGAGATGATGCGGCGATACCTCACCAGTTCTTCCGGCAGCGGTAAACCTACGGGACTGCGGCGATAGATCACCGCGAAATGGCAATAGCCCGACAACACCGTAAGCGGCGGCTGGGGATGGCCCCAGGGGTCGCGAAACAGGTCCCACTGCATCTCCAGCCCGGGCGCCTGGCCGGCCGCGATCTTCTCGCGCAATGCAAGGGCGGCCTGCCCGACCGGCACGACGAACGCGGCGTCCTTGCCCTGTTCTTGGTTGATGCCGCGGACGTAGTCATCCAAGTCCTGCAGATAGCGTGTTTGTTTTTCCCGCAGATCCGCCAGATCCGTAGCGTTGTGGTCCACCTTCTTGCGGACATCAAGGGGATAGATCGGCTCGTAAGTGTCGTTCGGCAGCCAGAATTCTTGAACCGTGATCCGAATTTCCGGGTTGTGCTCCAGGCCCAGCTTTGCGAACTTCTCGATTCCCGCGTCGGGCAGCCAAATGGGAGAAAGGGTGAGCACGTCGACTTTGCCGGCGCGGAGGGCGGCTTTGGCCTCGTTCTTCCGTTCCGGCACGTCCCAGTGCTGAATGACGCGCGAGCCGCCGATCCGCGATAAACCGACGGATTGATGGTCCTCGAAGCCGGCGGCTTGGGCCATCTCGCCTACGAGGCGATACACAAAGACGTGAAAGCTGTGACCGCATGTAAACACACGCTGCCCTCCGGCAACGGGTGCAGACTGCTTGTCGCTTTGCTCGGCAGCGCTCTTGGCTTGAGATAGCGCCAGCGGATTGCCAGCCAACATCGCGAGGAACAGAGCCGCCGTTCTCGCGCGAAAACCGGATCGAACGTTTCCAACCATCAGGCCGCCTCCTTATTGGCTATCGGTCCACTCAACCTTATCCATGTCGCAGCCACCGGACCCACGGCAGCGGCGCAAAGAACTCTGATTCTCATTACGACTCTTGGCGTTATCAATCGCCGTCTTCCGGAACAGCAGCCTCCGCCGCCGCCCCGAAGAAATGGCCCCGGCTGTTCCAGTGCTGGACCTTCTCCGTATCCACCAGCCGCAAATAAGCCTCATGGACCAGAGCCGTCGCCTGGAGCGTCTGGCCCGGCGCCTCCTGGGCCATCTTCTGAGCCGCCAGCTTTCGCAACTCGTCGTAGACCAGAGGGAGAAGCTGCTCGGCCGCCGATGGATCGCTTTGCTCGATGGCGGATAGGATGCGGGTGATGTCGGTCATGACGCCCGCGATTATAGCAGCTCTGTGGTGCGATGCCTCGATGGGGCTGTCCCTGCATGGATGCTGCCAACGCTGCCGGGACGGGCATCAGACTGCGTCCCGAAATACGTTGGGTTGATGAAGCAGTTCCGGCTCGAATCTGGCCGATTGCACCTAGCCGTCCCAAGCGACGGGTATTGGGAGCACTCCTGGGTGTGTCGAAAAACGGGTGCCGGATAGCTCGCGATCGGGCGATCGGCTGACTCGGGCCACCCCCCGGAGGAGTGTTTCACGCACGGTCGATTCTTGGGACGAATCCAGCGCCGGTGCTTTGAAGCAAGGATTCTCTCCTGGCATAGGAGCCTGGCCACGAAGCAGGTCACTGCCCCCCCGGGCGGTTATGGTCAGAAACCCGTTTGTGTTGAGAGAAGAGGCGATGGTGGGACTTGTTACGCTCGGCCGGCCCTTCTACACTCGTCCACCGCGTGGGCGGCTACAATGAATTACTGCATCCTTCAAGTCTTGAGGGCACGGCATGGCGGAAGTGGAACTGATTGCCACATCGACGATGGGCCTGGAGGCGGTGGTCGCGAGGGAGTTGGAGGACCTAGGCTACAAGGCGGAGGTTGTCGAGACGGGCCGGGTACTGTTCCGGGGCGATTACCGGGCGATCTGCCGGGCCAACCTGTGGCTCCGGGCGGCAGGGCGGGTGCTGCTGCGCCTGGGTGAGTTCGAGGCGACCGACTTCGGCCAGCTTTTCGATCGGACCTACGCCTTACCCTGGGAAGCGTGGATCCCGTCCGACGGGGCCTTTCCGGTGAACGGCCGCTCACGCAAGTCCCAGCTCTCCAGCGTGCCGGCCTGCCAGAAGATCGTCAAGAAGGCGGTGGCCAACAAGCTTCTGGCCGCCCACCGGGTCACGCATCTGGACGAGACCGGGCCAACGTTCACGCTTGAAGTGACGCTACTCAAGGACCGGGCCACCCTCACGCTCGACACGAGCGGAAGCGGCCTGCACCGGCGCGGCTACCGGCGTCTGGTCGGTGAGGCCCCCCTGCGCGAGACTCTGGCCGCCAGCCTGGTGCTGTTGAGCTATTGGAATCCGGAGCGACCGCTGGTCGACCCTTTCTGCGGCTCGGGCACGATTCCGATCGAGGCGGCCCTGATCGGCCGGAATATGGCGCCTGGCCTGAACCGGCGGTTCGCGGCCGAGTCGTGGCAGGCGATCCCCGTCCGGCTTTGGCAGGAGGTACGCGAGGAGGCGCGTGACCTCATCCGGCCGAACCTTGCCGAGCGGATCATCGGGACCGATATCGAGGAAGGGGCACTGAAACTGGCCCGTTACCACGCGGAACAGGCTCACGTGGCGGCCGACGTCCATCTCCAGCGGCGGCCTTTCGCCGAGTTGCGTAGCACGAGGGAGTATGGTTGCCTGATCACCAACCCGCCGTATGCCCAACGGATGGGACGGGAGCGCGAGGTGCAGGCCCTCTATGCGTCCATGCCCGAGGTCTTCCGTCGCCTGAAGACCTGGTCGTTCTACGTGCTCACGGCGGGAGCCGATTTCGAAAAACTCTTGGGCCAGCCCGCGGACCGGCGGCGCAAGCTCTACAACAGCCGGATCGAGTGCACCTATTACCAGTTCTTCGGGCCGAAGCCTCCGGCGATTGATGGTGCATGCGTCTCACGGGGAACGCAAACGGATCAGGGCCCAGTTGCGGACTCGGAGCCTGCGATCGCCGGAGCCGAGGCAGCGGAACCACAGCAGCCGGACGCAGGCGAGTCTCCTGTTCCCAGGAAGGAGACGGGCAAGAGGCCCGTCGTTCGGGGACGCCAGGCCTTCGGCGGCCTGTCGGAGAAGGCATTCGAGCAGGCAAAGTTGTTCCGCTCGCGGCTGACGAAGCGGGCGCGCCACCTGCGACGCTGGCCGACGCGCCAGGGGATCACCTGCTACCGCCTTTATGACCGCGATATCCCCGAGATCCCCCTGATCGTCGATCGCTACGAGGACTGCCTTCACATTGCCGAATACGAGCGGCCGCATGACCGCACGCGCGCGGAACACGCCGATTGGCTCGACCTGATGAAGCGGACCGCGGCCGATACGCTCGGCCTCGAACTCCGAAACACGTTTCTCAAGCACCGGCGGCGACAGCGGGGCGAGTCGCAGTACGAACGCTTCGGTGAGCAGCACCGAACGTGCCTCGTCTCCGAAGGCGGCCTGCGCTTTGAAGTGAATCTGTCCGACTATCTCGACACGGGCCTGTTTCTCGACCATCGCATCACGCGAGGAATGGTCCGCGAAGCGGCCGCCGGCAAGCGGTTCCTGAACCTCTTCGGTTACACCGGTTCGTTCACCGTCTACGCGGCCGCGGGCGGGGCGAAGTCGACGACGACCGTCGATCTATCGAACACCTATCTCGAGTGGGCCCAACGCAATATGACCGTGAATCAGTTGGCCGGGCATGAGCATCGCTTCGTGCGGGACGACGCGATGAGTTTTCTGCGTGCCCATCCCCGCCTGCCCAGTTACGACCTGGCGCTGGTCGACCCGCCGACGTTCTCCAACAGCAAGATGACCGAGGGCTTCTTCGACATCCAGCGAGATCACGTCGAACTCCTCAACCGCCTTGTGGACCTGATGACGCCCGACGGGCTCGTCTTTTTCTCCTCGAACTTCCGCCGCTTCAAGCTGGCCGAGGAGCATCTCCGCGGGGCGACGATCCGCGAGATCAGCCGCCAGACGGTCCCGCCCGACTTCCGCAACGCGCGGATCCATCGGACGTGGAAAATCTCCCGAGTTGCCTGAGACGACGGGCTTCCACAGCGACTTCTCGTAGAGGATCATCGCCATGCGAAGAAGGCCACTGTCAAACGCCCGTACGGACCACCTCCCGTGCCAGCAAACCTTCGGCAAATGAAACACGTCGATCCCCCGAAAGGCCGAAGGACGCCTGTTCACCTATGCCGAATTGCTCGGCGCGACCGTTTCTTGGCACGATTTGCCGATCCCGTAAAAGGTGTCCCAGATTGCTGGAATCGACCCCAAATGAGTCGTCGTGCGGATGGGGCGCAGGACTGTTTCGCAGACGGTCGTTTGGTGAGACGCCCTGGGCCGGTTAGAATTGTGCGGTAACAGGATTACGACTGCACTGGGCTTTGGATTTGCGACGAATTCTCTTCCAAGAGAAATTGAGTAACGTGCAAGCTGATCATCTTGCCCGTCGTGGGTGTGTTGACAGGTTGCGGTCAAGCTCGTAGTACGTCCGCGTGATCAGGGGGCCGAAGAGGCAAAGGATGCAACATCCCATGTTCCATTCGCGAATGACGACGACACGGTTTGTCCTGCTGCAGTTTCTTATCGCAACGGTCCTGACACGCACAGGCTTCGTTGACGAAAACGATACCAGCGCGACGCGACGCGAGTCGTTGGTTTCCGTGGGTGTTGCCAGAATCGACGTCACCCCCGAGGGACCGATCCGGCTCAACGGCTATGCGGTCCGCAAAACGGAGTCGACCGGCATCGCCCAGAAGCTCTGGGCCAAAGCGCTGGCGATCGGCGCCGACGGGCAAGGCCCGGCGGTGCTGATCACGGTCGACAACTGCGTTGTTCCGGGCGAGCTGACCGACGAGGTCGCGCGACGGTTGCATGAGAAGGCGGGCATCCGCCGCGATCGGTTCGTCGTGTGTGCATCGCACACCCACGCCGGACCGTGTCTGGCAGGAGCCGCTCCGTTCATCTTCGCCGAACCGACCCCGCCGGAGCATCAGGCAAGAATCAGCCGATACACCGAGCGGTTCACCGATCAGTTGGAAAAGGTGGCCCTCGACGCGCTTGCGGCTCGGCAACCCGGTCGTTTGGCGTGGGCGCAAGGTCGGGTCGGGTTCGCGGCCAATCGGCGCAGGCTGGAGAATAACAAGTGGGTGGGCTTCGGCGTAAACCACGACGGACCGGTCGACCACGATCTGCCCGTGCTCGGTGTGACGGACCCCGAAGGCGAGCTCCGTGCCGTGCTGGTCAACTACGCGTGCCACGCGACGACCGTCAAGTCGTACGACGTCCACGGCGATTGGCCCGGTTCGGCGCAAAGGGACATCGAGACGAACCACCCGGGCGTGACGGCCATGGTCTCCATCGGTTGCGGCGCGGACGCCAACCCGCAGCCGTTCGACGAAGCGGAAGTCGACCGACACGGCAAGGCGATTGCCGACGAAGTCGAACGTCTGTTGGCCGGTCCGTTGCGGCCCGTTCGAGGGCTACCGGAATGTCGGTTGAGGCAAGTCCGCCTGCCGCTGGATGAACTGCCCACCCGAGCCCAGTGGGAGAAGCAGGCCACCGGAAACGACCGACCGGCGTACTACGCCCGAATCGTACTGGAGCGTCTCGATCGCGGCATCCAGCCACCCACTTCGTTCCCTTACACAATCCGGACGTGGACATTCGGCGACGACTTGGGCATGGTCTTCCTGTCCGGCGAGGTGGTGGTTGACTATTCGCTGCGTCTGAAGAAGGAATTGGGCGACGACCTTTGGGTGACCGCGTATGCCAATGACGTCCCATGCTACATCGCTTCTCGACGGGTCATCGAGGAAGGTGGCTACGAGGTCGACGGTTCGATGCCCACGTTCGATAAGCCGACGCGTCTGGCTCTCGGGGCGGAAGACCTGATCGTCGAGACCGTCGAGGCCCTCCTGCCGCGGCGGGCGAAGCGTGCGACCGACGCGGCGAGCGAACCGTCCGGCGAGCGTCCCAACATCCTTTGGATCACCTGCGAGGACATGAGCCCCAACCTGGGCTGCTACGGCGACGCCTATGCGGTGACCCCGAACCTGGACCGCCTGGCCGCCCGAGGCGTTCGCTACACGCACGTTTTCTCCCACGCAGGCGTGTGTGCGCCGTCCCGTTCGGGGTTGATCACGGGCATGTACCCGACTTCGCTAGGGTCGCACCACATGCGCTGCACCACGAGCCTGCCCGACTTCGTCAAGTGCTTTCCCGAATACCTTCGCGAGACCGGCTACTTCTGCACCAATCAATCCAAGACCGACTACAATTTCCCCGTGCCGCCGAACGCTTGGGACGTCCCCGGGGGTGCCAAGGCCCACTGGCGGAACCGAAAGCCCGGTCAGCCTTTTTTCAGCGTGTTCAATTTGACGATCACGCATGAGAGCCGAATTCGGGCGAATTACGAGAAGCTGGAACATGACCCGGCCCAAGCCGTGCTGCCGCCGTACTTACCCGATACACCTCTGGTCCGTCGCGATTGGGCCAGGTACCACGACCTGATCACCCAGATGGACGCCCAGGCCGGCCGTCTTCTCGATCAACTCGAAGAGGATGGCCTGGCCGACGAGACCATCGTGTTCTTCTTTTCCGACCACGGCGTGGGGCTGCCAAGGGCAAAGCAGTGGATCTATGACGCCGGCACTCACGTGCCGTTGGTCATCTATTTCCCCGAGAAATATCGTCACTTGGCTCCGGCGAGCCCCGGTTCGGCCATCGATCGGCTGGTCGGTTTCGTCGACCTGGGGCCGTCCGTGCTGAGCTTGCTGGGGCTTGAGATCCCCGGCCACGTTCAGGGTGTGCCGTTCCTGGGGTCGCAGGCCGGCGAACCTCGCCAGTACGTGTACGGCGTGCGCGATCGGATGGACGAACGCTATGACATGAACCGCACGGTTCGCGACCACCATTACAAGTACCACCGCAACTACTTCCCGTCTCGACCGTTCGCTCCCTGGCTCGATTACATGGAGAAGTTGGCTACCATGCAGGAGTGGCGGCGGCTTCGAGCCGAAGGGAAGCTCTCCGGCGTGCAAGCCTTCTTCATGCAAGACACGAAGCCCGTCGAGGAACTCTACGACATTCAGGCCGACAGGTTCGAACAAGTGAACCTGGCCGACTCGCCGCAGCACGAGGACGTCCTGAAGCGGATGCGAGAGGCTCACTTCGAGTGGGTTCGGCGGACGCTCGACCTGGGCCTGTTGCCCGAGCAGGACATGCGAAATCGGGCCCGAGGCTCGACGGAATACGAGATGGCCCGGAGCGGCTCGGAGGCGTTTCCCGTCGATCGGATCTTTCAGACGGCCGTGTTTTTCGGGCAGGGCCCCGATACCATCCCCGAGTTGCTCCAGCGATGTGATGACGACGACGCAGCGGTCCGCTTCTGGGCAGTGATCGGCCTGACCAACACGGCCGCGCGAGACGAGTCGGTCGTCAGAGCGCTGGAGACGGCGCTGGCCGACTCGTCGGTCGAGGTCCGTATCGTCGCGGCCGAAGCCCTTTGTCGGATCGATCGAGAAGAGACGGCATTGCCGGTCCTGACCGATACGCTAACTCACGAAAGCTCGTGGATTCGTCTGCAGGCGGCCAATGTCTTGGACCGTGTCGGCGAGAAAGCCCGGCCCGCAGTGGACGCCATAGGAAAGGCGGCCGAAGATCCCGGCCAAGAAAACATGTTTGTCCGCTGGGTGCTGGCCCACACGCTGAAGCAATTAAGCAAATGACATGATCAGCTCGTCCGCCAGTTTTGGACCCCTTGCCCTGCCCACGGCGAAAATCGTTGTGATTGGGACGCACGCTGCCGCCCGTTTTGGCCCGTTCCGCGGGTTGGGGCCGATTCCGAGAAAAGGTATGGAGATTCCGACACGCGCAGCCTCTGTCCTGGGACACCGATGGTCACTGCGGTCACATGATATGCGTGGACAACGCGGTTGTCAGTGGTTTTCGATCGAAAGGTCGTCGACGTAGAAAACGCTTTCGGAAGTGGCGTTGCTGGTAATGCCAAGCCAGGTGACTTGTTCGAAGGCCGGGTTGCCATTTTCGAGGTGTTTGAATTCCTGGGGTTGCTGGCCGGCGGGGGTGACGATCAGGTTCCACTTGCCGGAGTTCCCTTTTCCAAGGTCGGCTGCGATCTCCAAGTGAACCCACTTGTCCGCCGGTAGTTCGAGAAGCGTCTCGCCGCCTACGATGAGCCGGTTCTGGTCGATGTTCAGCGTGGGGCCGACACGATAGGGCGAACTCCGCCAGTCGCGCCATTCGTAGTTGATTTTCACTCGGGGTTCAACGAGCAGGTCGAGCTTGCAGACCGTCGTGCCGTTCTTGTGCTCCGGTGCATAACAGAAATGGGGATTGTAGGCGAACTGCAGGCCAGAGGTATCCCCGACCTTGAGGCATTGCTTTCCGGAAGCCGCCCGTTCCGCAGTGACTTCAATCACATCGCCGCGGCCCTCCACGTAGGCTTGGGCGGCTCGGGGCCGGCTCCCAACGGGTGTCCTCTCAAAGTCGTCGTGGATCGCCATGGGCGGCGGTCCCGGGGGCAATTCGAGCGTGGGCATCTTGGCCCGGGCCGCCTTCTCGATCCATTTCGGATCGCCGTACACACCGGCCTCGTTGGACTGGAAAGGTTTGAAGCCGATCTTCAGCGCAGGCGAGTCGGGCTTGAGGCGATAGTCGCTGTTCTCGGGATCCACGAAGAGCGGATCGGCGATGACGGAGTGTTGGTCATAGCCGAGCGCCTGCCAGGCCTGGAGGTCCATGCCGGCGAAGGTCACGGGATCCCCGGCCGCGTTGAAGTAGCAGTTGTTGTCGACCTCGACCCGGATGCGATTCCAGGGTCCGCCAAGCAGGCTGCCGGTCTTCCAGTACACGAGGTTGTGCTCGAACGTGAAGGAGAGATGGTCTTCAACGCGAGTCGCCGCAACTTGCGGGTTCTCGCTACAGACGAGGACGTTGTTGCGGACCACGTTCTCTTTGCCGTAGTGTTGGTGGAAGCTGCCGGTCTTGGTGTTGTAGACGAGGTTGTTCTCCATCGTGATACCCGTACTGCCCTCGTCGGTATACATTCCCCAGCCGCCGTAGGAGTAGGCGTAGACGTCGCGGAATACGTTATTGCCGACGACGGTGCCTTCCGACGGTCCCAACGTGTAGATGCCGCCCATGTCGCTGAGCACGCCTTGGCCGAGGTGGTGGACGTCGTTGAAACAGATGTTGTTGTTCTTGGCGAGCCCGTCGCTATATCCCCAACGCCAGCCGGCGGAAATGCCGGTGTAGTAGAAGTCGGCGACGTCGTTATGAGTCACCGTGTTGTCGCCGCTCTGGCCAATCCAGACGCCGACGGCCTCCGTGTAGACCCGGCCGCCATGGTGGATGATGTTGTTGTCGACCGTGACGTGATGCGTCCGCTCGGCCGGGTTTCCGCGGATCCCGCCCTCGCCGATGCGAACACCGCCCGAGCCGAGATCGGCTAAGTGACAATGGCGGATCTCGCAGTTCCGGCAGCCGCGGCGGAACCAGACGGCGTAGTCGCCCGTGTGAAGGATCTCGCAGTCGACAATCGCGACGTTTCGCGCGCCGTCCGCCATGACGGCTGCCTCGGTCACGAAAGCGGCCTGGTACGGGGCATAGCCGTGCGCCGGCAGTGGATACGAATTGTGCCGGAACGAGAGCCCTTCGAGCGTGACGTGTTCGACGAACTGTTCTTCTTCGGGTTTTCCCTGAATCACGACGAGTTTTTCGGCGACGGGAGCAACGACCCGGGCTTTCGTCATGTCCTGACCGGGAAGAGGCATGTAGTACAGCGTGCCTTCGCGGCTGAGGAACCATTCGCCGGGCGTGTCTAACGCTGCTTTGAAATTCTCAAGATGGAAGCGCGTGTTGACGGGCCAGCCGGAGTAGCTCTTGAGTTGCTCGCCGACGGTAATGATCGTGTTGGCGTCGGGGTCGATCTCCCGGAGGAATCGGCGGCTGATGCACCACTTGTGGAAGGCGACGAGCGTGACGTCGTGGAGTTCGGCGTCGCTCAGTCCCTCGAGCCGTTCGAGAGAGGCGGCCGGAACCTGGGTGGTTCGGCGAAACTGGCCCTGCTCGCCTTCGACGGGAACTTCCAAGGTGTCGCCCAGGTAGTCGTAGAAACGGTTGGGCGTTTTGGCTCGGACGGCGCGGACACCATCGACAACCAACTGCTCGAAGCGCCACTTGCCGGCGGCCGCTTCGGGGATCTCCGCCCTCCAGATTCCGTTTTCGGCGGGCTGGAAACCGGTGATGATTCTTCCGCCCGAGATGACAGGCGACGCTCCCGGCGCACTTTCGTAGGTAATCGGACACGACTCCGTGCCGCTGTCTTGCGGTGTGAGCGCAAACGGCCCGGTAATCGAATAGGCACCGTCGGCCACAATCACGCGGACGGGTTCGTCGAGCGGGCCTGCCGTCTTCCACTCGCGGATGACGTCGCGGGCCCGCGTGAGCGTGGCGACGGGGCCGTCGGTTAGCTCGGCGTTGGGCTGGCCGGATCGCCCGGTCCAGACGTCGTTTCCGGCCGGGGAGACGTGGATGTCTTTGGCGGTGGCGGATTGCGAGGTGATGAGCAATCCGGCGACGAGGACGGCAAACGTGTTGACGTGGTTTTTCATGGTGATTGGCCCGTAGTCATGAGGATGGACACTGGGGTTGGAAGGAGGAGGAATGTGCGAAGGCGGCCCTGGCACGTTCACCGAGCACAGCGACCCCGTAAGGAGGGGCGCATCAACTACTGTCGCAATAGTCGCTTTTCGCCCCGCGCAAAGACGCTTGTTCGCGGAGCGAACAACGACACTCACTGCGGTGTATCCAACTCGAGCCGGGTGATGAACTCGACACACTCGGCCATTTCCGGCATGTTGTCCATGAAGTCGTAGGAATACTCCAGCCCGATCAGCGTCGGTTGGATGCCCTGGCGACGAATTTCCTGGAGCAGCTCCCCGAACTCCGCCTTGCCCGTTCCCCAGGGAACGTCGTGTCCTTCCGGGGAGAGCTCGTTCAGGTCGTGGGGTTGAATCGTGATGAGCCGATCCCCCAGTTTTCGGATTCCTTCAAGGGGATCGACGCCGGCTCGGATCCAATAGCCCGTATCGGGGCATGCGCCGACTCGTTGACTCCGGCCCTTGCAGACCTCGAGAATCCCCTCCGGTCGCCAATAAACGGGAGATTGATCGGGGCCGTGATTGTGAATGCCGAGCTTGACGTCGTACTCGTCGCAAAAGCGCTCGATCACGTCGAGCGAGTCCGGCGGTGGTTCGGAGATGAAGGTCTCGATTCCCATTTTTCGGCCGAACTCGAACACTCCGCGGCAACCTGCCTCGTCGCCTGGGATTCGTGCATAAAAACACGTCGGCATCCGAACGCCGGCCGCGTCCATTTTCAGGCGGATCTGCGTCAGCTCCTCCTCGGAGAGGTTGGCGTCGAAGTTCTTCGGAATCTCCTTGCTCACCTTCTGAAAGCTCAACCCGCCGACGTAGGACAGGCCGAGCTCCCGGGTCTTGTCGATGCCTTCAAACAGCGTGTATTTGTGCAGCCCCCACATGGTCACGCCGAGTTTCCAGCCAAGCTTTTCCCAAGCGGCGACGGTGGGAGTCAGTCGGTTGCCGGGCGTCGTGGAGCCGCAAATATCACCCACGATGAATTGGATGGCCCCCAAGTAGAATTCCAGGATCTTGGGATTCATGAAGTCCTGAGGGCTGTGGCCGATCGTGCAATAGACGACGCGGCCGCGACCGTAGTTTCGCGTCCAGGCCAGCGCGTAATCCTCGTCGGCCCGCTCGACACCGGGGTGCGTGCCTTTGGGAGGAAGCGCCGTCTTGGCCGTATCAATGCTGAAGAGTACGTGAAGGCGGTCTCGTGAATAGGGGCCGCGCACCCGAAAGAACTCACTGACGTGCTCGAAGCCTTTGCCGCCGAAGGGTCGGGTGAGCGGATGGTCTGGTGAATCGAGCTTGACGACGACGCGTTCGTCCTGCGTCAGATGAGCCGCGCCGCGTCCGCCGATCATTTGCCCGAATTCCGGCCAGGTTTCCTTGGCGCCCTTTTCGAAATCGGTGAATGCCACGGTGGTTCCATGGATGCCCAGGAGTCCACCGCCGCCGAGGACAAATTCAAGCAGGTTCTGCCGGAGTTGCGGATCGGTGAACAGATTGCCCACGGTATTGTTCAGGCAAACGGCGTCGAACTGCTCGAGATGGTCCTTCCTGAACACGGCGGGATCTCGCGAGACGACCGTCGTAAACGCCCCCGTCTTCTCACCCATGCACGTGAAGGCGTGGTTCGCGTAGGGGATGGAGCCGTGTCCGCCATACCCGACGTTGCCGTCATAGATCAGGAGCTTGCGAGCTTCTTTGGCAACCGCCGGTGCCTTCGCAGGCAGCACGCGTTCCACCTGCTGCTTCGCCTCTTCCGAAAGCGGTCGACGCGGCCTCTGGGCAAACGCCGACGTTGCCGGGGCAAGCAGTAGGGCCGTGATCAGGAGTCGATGGAGAGTGGATTTCATCGGGTTGGTCCTCGCTCTATCGAGGTCTGTGCAGCCATGGAATCGAGGGGAGCTGACGGGAACGATCTGTTGGCAGCCGACCGGAAGCGCACTAGACGCTCCACGGTTCCCGCGATGCCCTGGATCGCAGCGCATTGGCCTCGCGGTCGTCCTGGAATGCTTCCTTGACCGGGTCCCATTTCAGCGCCCTGCCGGTCCAGAGGGCAATGCAGCCCAAATGGGAAAGGATCGTGGAGCACGCGCCGATCTCGACGTCCGCTCTCGGGCGGCGCCGGGTGCGGATGCAATCGAGCCAGTCGCGGTGGTTTCCTTCGACGGAATGGGCCTTCGAGACGTTGCCGTCCAAGAGGTTCTTGGGATAACAGTCCAGCAGTCCGAATCGAGCGACGTGAACCCAGCCTTTGTCGCCGACGAATAAGACGCCGAAGTTGACGATCGGGGTTTGCACGTCCCATCCTTCGGGGACGAAGTGTTTGCCCGGCTCGAGCCTCGTCGCGAAGACGATTTGGGTGTCGTCGGCATAGGTGAACGTGAGCGACGGCGCCCCGTCGATCCCGGGGGGCGTGAGCTTGACCGGACCGTCGCCGTCCTTGCGCAGTCCCGCGTGGGCGGAATCGAGGTTGTGAACCGTCCCCGAAGTCATCCCACCGGCGCCGAAGGCCCGGTTGCAGCTCCAGGGGACCACGTTTTTCGGTTGGCCGCTGTGGTGATATCGATAGTTGTAAGGATGCCAGGGGCACGGGCCGAGCCACATGTCCCAGTCGAGCCCCTCGGGAAGCGGCTCGGCCGGAAGATTCAGATACTGACTGACGCCGCTGGCGGAGACGTAGGCCAGCTTCACTTCGCCGATTCGGCCGGCATGAACCATCTCGAATGCCTTCCGATACTCCGGTGAATTGCGCTGCTGCAACCCGGTCTGAAACACCCGATTATGCCGTCGCACGGTCTCCGCCATGGTTCGCGCCTGCCGAATCGTCAGGGAGATCGGTTTTTCGCAATAGATGTCCTTGCCGGCCTTCGCGGCTCGAACACTGATCGCCGGGTGCCAGCGCTCGCCCGTGGCGATGATGACCGCATCGATATCGTCGCGATCCAGCAGTTCCCGGAAGTCGCTATATGCCTTGAACCCGTGAAACAGACCGCTCGGTTGCCTCTCGGCGTAGATTTGTTCGAGCGCCTTGGTCGAGTCGTTGCGGCGCCAAGGGTCGACGTCGCTTAGCGCCAGGAGCTGAACGTCCGGATATCCCGCGAAGATGCGGAAATGGCCTCTCCCCATCATGCCGACGCCGATGGATCCGATGGTGATGCGGTTGCTCGGCGCGGTCGCACCGTCCTTTCCCATCACCGTTGCCCGAACCACCAACGGGGCGGCGACCGATCCGGCGGCAGCGGCGGTTCGCCGGAGCATTGCACGGCGCGTGAGACGGGCGTCTTGTGAGCTTGTCATAACCTCGGGTTCCTATTGCTTCTGTCCCTGCTTTCGCGCTTCGATATCGCGGAGCACTTTGGGTATCTGCTGGAGTATGGCCCCGTCCTTCGTCATGGTTTGGACTCTCTCCAAGGCTGCCTTCGCCTGATCGGGATGGGACTGGCTGAGCCCCTTCGCCAGCGTGAAGACCGCCGCAGCGGCCGATTTCTTCAGTTCCCCGTTGTCGAGGAAAGAGAGCAGCAGCGCGAGCGCATCCGGCACGCGGACCGATTCCAATCGCGAGATAATCAGCTCCTGGTCTTCCGTGCGAGTGGCCAACTCCATCGCGCTTTGGAGCATTTCGAAGGTCTGCTGAGCCGGCCGTTCATCGGGCAACGACACCACCCGGGCATAGGCCCTCAGCGACCAGACGCGGTACGACTCCACCTCGCTCGTCTTGGCGACGTCGAGCAGCTCGCCCGCCACCGTGGCGTCGGGCCAATTGGCGAGCGCCCGGTAACCGGCGTCACGAACGGCCTGATTCTCGCTTTGCATGGCCGAATGGACGGCTGTGAGCGTCCGCTCTCCACCCATCCGAGCCAGCGAGGGCAAGAGGGCGCATTGTCCGGCCGCGTCCGTCTTTTCCATCGCCGCAAGCAACGGCGCCGACCGCAGGGCCGCGTCGGGGATCTTCTCGCAGCTCATCCAAACGGCGCGGCCCGCGGCCTCGCGTTCTTCGCCCGGGGCCGTCTTGCACAGAAGACCGGCCAGCGACTGCGCCTCTTTCTCCGTTGCCATGATCTCCAACGCCTTGAATGCGTCCAATCGGGTTGCCGCGTCGGATGATTCGGCCGCCTTGAGAAAGGCGGGGACGAACTCCGGCGAACGTCGTGCCAGGGCACCCTTCATTACGACCGGATTGGGCGTTTTGGCTTCGTTCATCAGGGCAATCATTGCCTGGTTCGTTCCGCCGGCAGTCATGAGACGCAGTGTCTCAAACGCGGCGTGACGCACCTGGAGGTCCTCGGCCGTCGAGGCAAGATCCGCCAGCGTCGAGGCATCCTCGGCAGTCCCCGACGCGATCAGTGCCGCCAATGCGGCCGTACGAACCTCCGTGTCTGCCTGATCCAGCGACGCCAAAGCCGCCTCGCGCACCGCCGGATCGCAGCGGTCTTTCAGACTGACGAAGGCCGCGATCTTACCGGGGACGGGCAATTCCGGCACCGCCGAGGCAACGATCCGGATTTCTTCCGGCTTCTCGAGTTCCACCACACAATCCGCGGCGACCGCCCGTTTCCAAGGTTCCTCGGCACCCAAGCCGGCGAGGATCATGGCCAACGATTCCGACGGCTTCGCCGAAATGAGCCCACGAAACGCGGCGGCTCGGACTCGTTCGGAATCGGCGGATAGAAGCGACTCACAGAGCCCGACGGCGGCCTGGTATTCTCCCTGTCGGCAAAGCGATTCCGCCGCATGAAGCTCTGCATCGACCACCGCGTTTCTCAGCCCCTCGGGGGCCTTGTCGGCGAAGTCTCTGAGTGCGTCGGCCGCAGGAATCGTCCCGATGCGGCCCAAGGCCACCACGGCGACCTCGCGAAGCTCGTCATCTTCCTCGCCCAGCAACGCCGAAAGCTCCGACACCGCGCTGCCGGCGGCGAGTCGCCCCAGCGAAATCACCACCCCGACCTTCTGCCGTCCGCCGGTCTTGCCAAGCATCTCTCGCAACGTCTGGATTGCCGCCGGGCTCCCGATCCCCTCCATGGCATAGCGAGCCATGTACGACAAGCGCGGGTTCGGCAGCAACTCCGCCAGAACGGGCATGGACGCGTCCGAACCGACGATCACCAACTGACGGCAGGCGTAGTCCTTCGCCAAGTCGGTTGCGTCGCCCTGGAGTATCGCGATCAGGCGGGCTTCGAGATCGGTTCGGACTTTCTCGTCGGCCCGCGATTGGACGATGGCCTGCCGAATAGGGTGGAGAATATCGAGACCCTGCCCCGATTCCAGCGCGGCCAACTTCTGAAACGCGGCGTCCAATGCGGGATTCTCACCGGAAGCGGGCGCGGCCGGCACAGCGGACGTAGCCAGCGCGACGATCAAGCACGCGCCAAGGCGTGCAAAGCCAGTCAAGCACACTTGTTGAATCAGGTCGGCGATGCGCGATTCCCAGGGAACCGCACCACGACTGCTTCGCTTTGAGACGGATACGTGTCTGGAGTGATGACGCATTTCGCTGATATCCGAAAGGGTGTGAGGTTGAGGTGGTCAGCACGTTGGCGAGGTGACGGCAGGAATACTGATCTGAACTTAGCCTATTCACGACCACGCGTCAACAAAACGAGTTTCTTCCGTCGTTTGTGGTGGCGGGACAGACTTCTCCCGGAGAATCCGTCCAACGGTTGTCGTGCCCGGATGCAAACCAGCACGCGCCGGGGTTCGAGCCGACATCCTCTTGCCCATCGCGGGGCATAGCTTCTTGAGCCGCTGGACAACATGGCGGACGAAGTCGGGGAAACGGTTGACCGGCTGGCAAAGTTGCACCAAGGCGCCGGGCCCTTCTTCCTCGAGGCGACTGATCCAGGACGAGATCGTGGGGGCGGTCACGTGAAACACACCCGCCGACCGCGCTCCGGTTCGATGGAGATTCGTCGGGCGCACGGTCTGCAAATGCAAGTTGTCAATGGACTTGAGCGTCGTTTCAGTTTCTTTACCGCACGCCACCGGCATCGCCGAGCCCCGGAGCGTCGGAGTTAGCGAACCGCCAGCCTCTCGATTTCTTCCGGTGAGAGGGCGCGATCGAACACGGCAATCTCATCCAGGCGTCCTTCCCAATTCGACTGATTATCGCAGCGTCCGCCGAAGAACAACTGGTTGAAAGCGTCGGGAAAACCCGCAGGTGACTTCGTTTCAATCTCAGGCGCGGAGTTCCCATTTAGGTAAATCCGCACCGTCTCACCGTCGCGAACGAACACAACGTGGTTCCAACTCCAGCGCTGAATTTCCGTGCGGCCCGCGAGCGGCTTTGCTCCCTCGGTGTCGTTGCCGTGGAGGAAGATCAGCTTCCCCGGATGCCCCGCGGTGCCTCCGATGCCGAGGTGGTCGCCGTGGGGACCAAGACCATGGTCGCGGCCGCGCGAAAAGATCCAGCCGGTGACGTCGCGGGCGTCGACCGGCATGCCGTTCCAGAGCCAGAGCGACACGGAGTACTTGTCTCCCAGGTTGGCGATTCGTGATCGCACCCGTCCGCCCGCGAAATGCGCCGCCCGATTCGTCTCACCTCCCGTGCAGAAAGCATCGGAGCGCGGGCCTTCGAGGAAGTAGGCCACGGCCGGCTCGTAGAACGCATCGCGATTCTGACCCGTCGCGTCAACGGCCACCGGGCCGGCCAGCTCATCCAGTCGCCAATAGGCCGCCGGTTTGGCTTCCCGAAGGGCTGCCGAGGCAGGGCCGCGGCTCTCGTGGAAATCGCGCCGCGGTCGCCCGGCCGCTTCTTCCAGCAGCAAGAGTGCCGTTTCGGTGATCTTCGGCTCGGCCTGGACTTCCAGCCCGGCGGATCGAGCGGGCCACGAGTTGTAACCTCCCAGCAGAAGCTGTTCCGGCGGCGGGACGTAGCCATCCCCGCCATTGGCCAGCTCGATCACCATCGTCTTCGCGAGTGGGCTCCGGAGTTTCAGCTTCAGACCGGTTAGTGCATAGGTTTCATTGGGCGTGGTGGCGATCCCGATGTCGCCAATACGGAGGGCTTGAACGACGATCTCCGTCGACTGCCGCTCGTCGAGGATGATCTGTTCCCGCGCGTAGACTTCCGTCGTGTTCTTCGGCGGCCGATCGCCCATCGCGTCGACGATCCGGCGGGCCCACTCCAAACGCTGTTTGTCGGGAACGCGGTATCTCAGATTCAGCCGTGCCTCCGACATCGCCAGGTCCGCGTCCTCGTTGTAGGTGATCGTCTCATAGGCCCCCCTCGCGATTTCCAGCAGGCCTTCCGCGTAGCGATCGATCGTGTACTGCTCCTCTTCGGTGGGAGTGGCGTTCTTGTAATCCCGCCGCCAGATGTCCCCGCTGCACCCGTGAGACATGATTCCGACAAAGGGTGGGTGGTCATCGTCCCGGTCAGCGGCGATGCGCGACTTGAGTCCTTCGCTGAACAATCCGTAGTAATCCGCGCTCAGCGCCTGGTCGCCGAAGTAGTGCATGGAGAAGTTGGCCAGGACGGCGATCGGACGCCCATCTTTCGCCTGAAACGAAATCAGCGACAGGTCGGGATCTTCCGGACCCGATTCGCCGGTCACGTCGTCCCAGTTGCGCCCGGCGTGCATATTCGCGCGGACGGTCGGGTTGCCAAACGGATCCTCGGCAATTCGATCCGGTCGGCGAATCCATCGTCGCAGGGCCGTGAACGCTTCGGCGTTTGCGACGGCCCAGCCCACCCGAGCCGGTTCCAGGTTCGTCTCCGCGGCGACCAGGGCCTCGGCGAGCTTCTCTCGCAGAAACGGCACGTAGTTGGGATCGGCTTCGGTGCCCAGACATCCCATGCTCGCCGGCGCGGTGTGCGAATGCGACGCCGAGATGAGCATTCGATCGGGGCGGATCTTCGTCTGCCGCGCCGCCAGGCTCTTCGCCTCGTCCAAGAGCGGACGCGGCATCATGCAACTGTCGACGACGACGATGCCCAGACGCTCGCGGCCATCGTCCAGCACGATCGCCCGAGCGTTGACTTTCGCCTTGACCTTGTCGGCGCTGCGGCTGAGCATGCCTCCGTTGACGAGGACCGGCAGTTCGAGCGGCGTCACGTCAACGACCGCCGCGCCGGCCCTGAATTCAGCGAAGGCCTCGATCGGTGTAAAGAGCAGCACGACACAGAATACGAGAGTTGCCGATGTCGGTTTCATGAGAGAGTCCTCATTCAGGGCGACCGCCCAACAGGTCGCGGTAACGGCGGAAGTCGACGTGATTGGGCAGCTTGCCGCCGGTGTCTTCGTTTTGCACCCAGAGGTGGTCGTACTTGAACCACGCACCGTTGTTGGTCCCATCGGGGCGGACGATCATGGGAATCTCGCGCCCGTCACCACGTCGCCCCGAGAGCACGGTCCGGGACCAGCCGTCGTGGAGCGAGGAGAACAGGCTGACCGAGTATCGCTCGGAATCGGAGAAGACGACGTCGGCGCGGCCGTCGGCATCGACGTCGGCCCATCGCAGCCCGGCATCGCGACCCCGGGCGTCGACGGCGGCGGTGCCGGGCGGCAGCGCAAAGGGGAGCCGGAGCCACCTCGGACGCCCCTCGGCCGACCACTGGAACACAGCCCGCTGGTTGTCGTTACCCACGGTCAACTCGCAGACGCCGTCGCCGTCCAGATCGTGCAATCGCACGCCGCGGTCGCGGCCGTCGATGCTGGTGAAGACGGGGCCGTCGACGTCGAGTCCGTCGAGCCCTTGCGGATCGCCAGCCCAGCGGGTGCCGTCGAAGTGCCACAGGCCGGCCACGACCCGGCTGCGGACCAGCATGCTGGCGCAGCCGTTCTTCTGAAGCACCCCGAAACGCACGCCCGCGTCGTGACGTTGCCCCTGGGCGTCGACGGTGACAAGCGGGACCGGGAAGTCGGCGGTGGTCCAACGCCCGGTCTCGGCCGACCAGAGTCGGGTCTGGCGGACGTTCTCGTTGCCGATCACGGCGTCCATCAGTCCGTCATGGTTCAGGTCCAACACCCGCACGCCGTTGTCCTGTCCGTCGGCCGCGCGCAACGGTTGCCCTCCGAGCAGGTTTTCCGTCAGCCGCTCGTGGACCTCGCGGAAGTTGAGGAACTTGACCTTTCCGGCGTATTTTGCGGTGGCGTGATCGACCAGCTCGATCAACTGGTCGTCGCGGATCCAGCCGTGGGGATGGAAGCACAAGGTGTAGACGCCCTGCTTAATCGCCACCGCGTCGATGGCTGCTTTCATGTCGCGGATCGTGTTCGGACTGGCCGGGTCGGTGAGGTACTTGCCCACGCAGTCGTCGGGCATGACCGGCGGCAGCTCCCAGCACAGCCGGGCGATCACGTACGGATATGGGTAGTCGCGCACCCGGTTGACGAAGTTCCGCTCGGGGATGATGTACTTGGAGAAGCGCGGTCGGCCTTCTTCGTCGGTCACCAGTCGATCGGAGAGCGCGGGATCGGCGGCCGTCAGCACGGCGAAGATCGAAGAATCCATCCTCTGGAAATGGCCGCGGGCGGTCGTCTTGTTGAAGATCTCCGTGAAGAACCGGGGACTGACCGTGTTCATCGAGTCGTAGTACGGCATCCGATACGCCACGGGCCGGGCGTCGGGCAGCGACGCCAACTGATCGACGCAGCGGTCGTACGAGTCCTTCGCCCTGGGCAGGTCCCCGCCTTGCAGGATCGGGTGAGCATGGTCGATCGTATGCGGCTCCAGGTTCAGACCCTCGGCAAGCCACTTGGCGAGCAGCGGATCTTGCGGATCGATCTTCGTGGTCATCATGCTGACCGGCGCCCGGCCGTCGATCTTCGCCAGCCGCGTGAGCACCGGGCGGAGAAACTTCTCGTACTTCGCCGTGTTGCTCAAGTCGTCAATCGACAAGACGATCACCAGCTCCACGCCCTCCTCGCCGATCCACTGCGGTGTGAGCAGCTTGGGCGTGTCGAGGCCGACGTAGTACGGGTCGCAGAACTCGTCCAGGTAGGTCAGACGGTTGCCGTCGGCCCCGAGAGCGAGGCCCGTGAGCATGGGCATAATCGCCAGCAACCGGGCAAAACATCTCAATCGCATGGAGAGACCCTCCGGCCGCAAGTATCGTCCCGAGGATGGATTATAGACGGCTCCGCCGGGCCGCGTCAAAGGAACGCTTGCAGCGGGATACGGCAGCGCTGGCGGAGTGCCGGCGGAGTGCCGGCGGACACTCACCGTACATCGGCTCATGGCGCGGGTGCCAGGCAGAGCCCGAGCTTGTGGCGTCTCCTACCGGGCGAGCCTCGTGTGTGTGCAGCGCGCGGTGCTTGTCGCGATCGAGCGGAGGTCTGCTGGTGTGTTGCGTACGCAAGAAGCTATAATGCCGGCGGAGTCACCCAGGACACCATCATGACGGGGTAGCTCAGGCGTTTCCGGCCCTTTTGACGTCCCGCGGTGCCCGGCCCGATTCGGCATAGCCCGGCGGCGCCCGGCGAAGGAAAGCCAATCGAACATGAGTATCTCGATCGTTTTCGCCGGTTGCTTCGTCGTGTCTGCGGGGGCGGCGACGCCATCCACGGCAATGACACTGGCCTCGCAGGGCACGACCGACGTGGTTATCGTGACGCCGCGAGAGCCCTCGCCCTCGATAAGCCGCGCAGCCGAGGAGCTGCGGATGTTCCTGGGCCAAATCACGGGCGCGGAGTTCCCGTGCGTCACGGAAGCGAGGGCGGCAGCGCGTCACGAAATCGTTCTCGGCGCCCCCGAACGCCTGCGGCAGCTCGGGATCACGGTCGACGCCGGCAAGCTCGGCCCTGAGGGATACGTGCTGCGCACGGTCGATGGCCATCTGGCGATCGCCGGCAGCGACGTCCGCGGCGTGATGTACGGCGTCTACGGACTATTGCAGGACCACCTCGGCTGCCGTTGGTTCACGCCGGACGTCAGCCGCGTCCCCCAGCACCCGACACTCGACCTGCCCGAGTTGAACGAGACGGTCATTCCGCCGCTCGAATATCGGTGGCCGGCCGTCCGCGACTGCTACGATCCGGACTGGTGCGCGCGGAACCGCGTCAACGTCGGCCCGAAGCTGACCGAGGCACACGGCGGGAGTGTCAAGTTCTGCGGATGGGCCCACACGTTTGCCGACCTGGTGCCGGTCGGGACGTATTTCGAGGAGCACCCGGAGTACTTCGCCCTGGTCGACGGCCAACGGCTTCGCGAGCGCACCCAGCTTTGTTGCACGAACGAGGACGTCGTCCAACTCGCGATCGACGGGATCCGCAAACGCATGCGCTCGACCCCCGATGCCACGTACTACTCGGTATCGCAGAACGATTGGGGGAACTACTGCGAGTGTCCGCGTTGCGGGGAGCTGGCGGCCCGCGAAGACTCGCAGATGGGCCCGGTGTTGCACTTGGTGAACCGTGTCGCCGACGCGGTGGTCGACGAGTTCTCCGACAAGCGCATCACCACGCTGGCCTACCAGTGGAGCCGGAAGCCGCCCAAAACGCTCCGCCCGCGCCCGAACGTCACCATTCGGCTGTGCAGTATCGAGTGCTGCTTCGCGCACCCGTTTCCCGTCTGCGATGATCCCGCCAATGCACGCTTTTGCGAAGACGTCCGCGGCTGGTCCGCGATTTGTGATAGCCTTTGGATCTGGAACTACACGACGAACTTCCGCGGCTATTATCTGCCGCACCCCGCACTTCGCGCCCTGAACGACGACGTCAAGTTCTTCGTCGCACACAACGTCAAGGGCGTCTACGAGCAGGACACGAAGCTCACCCTCCACGGAGACATGTCCCCGCTCGGCGGCTACCTCATGGCGCAGTTCCTGTGGAATCCGGATTACGAGGAAGACACGGCCATCAACGAGTTCCTCCAGGCGGTGTACGAAGACGCGGCCCCCCACGTCCGTGCCTACCTCGATCTCCTGCACGACAAGATGGAGGCCGACAACGTCCATCTGCGTTGCTTCACCAGCAGCGAGAAAGCCTCTTTCCTGACCGCCGACGTCCTCGCCGAAGCCGACCGGCTCTTCGGCCGCGCCGAGGACGCGGTTCGCGACCGGCCCGAGGTGCTCGAGCGCGTCCAATTTGCACGGATGCCCGTCGACTTCGCCACGGTCGAGCGCACTGCGCGCGGCCGGACCGGAAGCGTACAGATCGACCACGCCACGTTCACGGTCACGCCCGGCACCGACGTCAGCCGCCATGCGGAGCGCTTCGTACGCACCGCCCGCAAAGCGGGGGTGATGACGATGAGCGAGCGGCGATTCGCGCTCGACCAGTACGAGGAAACCCTGGCGGCGCTCCTGCACCGGAGACTGGCGCCTCACGATCCCGTTGACGCCGATGCGCGGCGGCCGGGTATTCGCGCGGACTACTATGAAGCAGACGCCTGGCCGAAAGACCGGAAGCTTGCCCGTTTGGAGCCCGTCGCCACCATGACGAAGCCGCGGATCGATCTGGCCGGACGGAAGCGGAACCAGATGTTCGGATTCGTCTTTACCGGGCTGTTCCACGCGCCCGCCGACGGCGTGTACACCTTCGCAATGCGCGCGGAATCGGGTAGCGAGTTGCGAGTGGCCGGCGACGTCGTCGTCGACTCGCGCCGCGTGAGCTCCGCCGACTCCGTCGCGGGGATGGTCGCCCTGCGGCGGGGATGGCACCCGATCCGACTGCGATTCATCGAGTACGGGTACAATGACGGACTTGCCCTGACCTGGAGCGGACCGGGGGTGGAAAAGGCGCAGATCGCACCCGACCAGCTCAGCCACCTACCCGAGCAACGAGCCGCGTCTCGCCGCAAGGAGAATCCCGTGCGGTGACGAAACGGAAACGACGCTCGAGACCTTCCGCCCCAAGGCTTGCGCCTTCACGGCCAGCCTGCGTCGCTGGTCATCGTTCAGGATAATCCGCTTCTCGCCAAGCTTCTCCTTGAGCACATCGACTTCCGTCCGCTGGAACTGGATGATCTGTGGCTGGTGCTGGTTGATCCAGCCGGCGAGAATCACCGGCAGAAGCTGCCAAGGGGGGAAATGAAACTCATGAGTCACCGATGCTATTGAGCCTTGCATAGCCAATGAACGGAGGGCTTCCATCGGAAGCCCGGGACCGAAGGTCCCGGTCCACGTCCGGTGATCATTGGCAATGCAGACATCAATAAAGTCGAGGGGCAAGAACTCCGGCATCGGGTGGCGGCCATACGTTGTCAACCGGCTGAAATGGACGTCCGACGCACGTTCGCAGGTCTCAAGCTGATTGACACTTGGAGTTCGGCTGATTGTTTTGACGGCACGGCCTTTCACTGGCTCGCGCGTTTCTCCAGTTTCGTGAAGAAGTCCCGGAAGATCGGATCTCGATGGACGAAGCTCACGGCTCGTATCAGGTGCCGAGATCGGTCGAAGCTGAATGTGTAGTTGTCGGTAACGATCGGGCTGTGAACCAACTCGGACGGCAGCCAGCGTTGATCAATCAGCCAAGCGACGGCCGTCATGTCCCACAAGACTTTGGACCATCCGAAGTGGTCCTTTCTATAGTCTTTGAAAATCTTCAGCAGGTAATCGCCAATGGCCCCTCGGCCTGCGACGTATCGTTCCATTTCCGGCACGGTTGTTGTGAAGTGAGTCACGATCGGCGTGCACGGAAGCTGCACGAAGGGCACGCCGCTATCGAAGATTACTCTTGAAGCGTTTAAGTCCTGTCGGAAGTTGAACTCTCGTTGATGCGGCCAATGGTGCCCGTTGCCGCCCAACCATACGACGACGATGTTGTGGATGATGGAAGGATCGATCAAGATCGCGTTGCTGACGTTGGTGATTGCCCCGACGGCAACGACGTACAGAGGATCGTCAGGGCTGCTCTCTTTTGCCCTGCGGATCAGGTCCGATGACGCGGGACTTTCCTCGGGATTCCGCAGGTCGGTCAGATAGTGTGTGCTGCCCTTGAGGGCGAAGCCGTCGGCATCCTTCCCAAGCCTGCTGAGAACTCTCAGGATTTCCTCGTAGCTCTTCTCCATACCGTCGCCCGGCCCACTGGACCGCTTGTTGTGGAACGGGGCGGCATAGACCGCCTGAACGTCCAATTCGGGTGAGATCAACGCGTATACCAGGGCGAACTGGTCGTCGATCTCGTTGTAGGTGTCGGTGTCGAGAACCATGCGGACCGGCCGTTTGACGGGAGGCTTGAGCCGTTCGATGCGCTGTCCCTCCGACATCTCTGGAAACTCCTGTCCCAGGATCGTCGCTACCGAGACAAGCGTGTTCAGCACGACCGTCAGGGCAATCGTCGTTCTCATCGTCAGTCCTTTCATTGTGAGTGTTCATTTGGCGAAGGCTTCGTGCCTGCATAGTATTCGGAGATACTTCTCATCAACACGGCGCCCGCTTCGAGGCAATCCTCTTTCGAAGTCCAGCCTCCGGAACCCTCACAAAGCACGTTGCTGATCCCGAACTGGACGTGCGGCCCTTCGTTCCAAGTCGTCTTCGCCCCCTTCGGTTTGTCGCGAGTCTTCAAGGGTTCGACGAGACGTCTCGGATCGTTCTTCAACAACACTTCTCTGAATTCCTCCCACGGGCCGATCGTGGAGCCCACTTCCGGACCGGGCACCAGAATCGGCTCCACCGGACCACTCCAAGTGTGCATGCTCCACAGGCTGGTCACCGGCGAATCGGAAGCCATTAGCCTCTCCAGATCCCGCTGAACGACGTAAACCTCGTGCGCCTGGTCTTCCTCGTCTGCGCCGCTGGAGAAGTAGGAACGATTCATGTCGACGCCCTGCGCGTTCACGCGATACCACCCGCTGGACGGCCCATCCGGGCTCGTCATCGGAACAAAATGGCAGACGCTTCGCCGGCGGAAATCATCCCCGTCGTCACTCAGAAGCCAATCGATCATTCCGACGATCCGCCACTGAGCATTGTGCTCCCCGGGGTGCTGATTGCCAAACCAGTGAACCCACCGCGACGTCTTCCGATGCGGACTCTCGGGATCCGTGATCTCCAGCCGGTAGAGCTTGCGGCCGCCGAGCGACTTGCCGATCACGTGGACCGCGACGTGGGGGTGTCGCGCCCACCGGCCAATCAACGCCTCGATCCTCTCGAAGGAGAGGGGCACTTGAGCTCCAAAGAAAATCACGTCCTCAGAGAATTCGGGAAACAGCAGGCTATCGCCTCGTTCTGTGGGCTGGTCGGGATCGCACCAGCGGATGGCCCGCCAGTTCTCGGCATCGTAAGACCACGTGGCCGAATTGTGATTGAACCGGTAAGCGTCTCCCCCTTGGAATTCCACGTCCAGACGCAGCTTGTTGCCTTCGGCGTCGCGCACGATCTGGAAGTAGAGCATGTTGCACCACGTCGGCTGCTCGGGGGCGTGTCCCAGACGGATCTTGAAATGGTTCTCGCCCACCTCGTCGATCCTCGCTCCCTGGGAGCCCAGCGGTCCATCGAATCTAAAATCATCCGCCGAGAGCTCGCCGGCCGCGGCGACGTCGGCGTCGATGAGGGCCATCGTCGCAAGCGTCGCAGCCAGAGCGAGCCAGTAGCCGCGCGTGATCATCTGCGAAATCTGTTGGCTCATGGCTGGGTCCTTATGGGTTGCGGGCTTGTCCCGCGTCAGGCCTATCCGGACGTGAGTTGTGTGTCTCGCCAGGGGCTTGATTGCCTCTCCAGATGCCGTCCGTCACGATCGTATGGTACAATGGGCCCGAGTGCCGTGCAAACCGCACCGTGAAAACAGATCGAAGCATAGATCAGAACGGAGTCACCACGTTCTCCTGACAACGGTCTTTCCCGGTTTCGCTTGCCTCTCCAGCGTGGGTGTGGGCGGAAACGGGGCGTTTGGAGCGGAGAGAGCTGAAATAGCAGGATCGTGACAGTGCCACATCACCCGAGGAGAACCAGGATGATCAGGAAAGCAACGGTCGCAGCCGCGTGCCTTGGATTGACGCTCTCGGCGTTCGCAGCACCTGCACGGGGAATCGACGCGGCGGCCCGCGAGCAGGCGGAATCCATCTTCGCGGTCACCGGCGCGAGAGGCGAACTGCTGCTTGCTCTTGAGAACGGCCAACTGCTCTGCATGACGGGAAAGTGAACGGTGCGCCCTGGCCTGAATAAAAGGAAAACATCATGAAACTACATCGGCAGTTGACACGGCGCAGGTTCATCACGACAGCAACGCTGGGCGCAGCCGCGGCGGGGTTCGCCCGCTCAAACACCGCTACGGCGAAGGCCGAGACCGACGCGGGCCGGCGGATACCGCTCAAGATCGGCATTCGCGCCGCCAGCATGCGGATGGTCGGAGACTTCGGCGTCATCAAGACCGCGGCCGGCATTCCCGGGATCATGGGCGTGGAATTGCAGACGACCGGCGGCAATCCCAATCTCCGCGACGGCGACGCCGTACGCCGGTATAAGAAGGAGGCGGACCGTTGGGGGATGCATATCCCGTCGCTGTCGGGCGCTTGGGACCGGGGCGTGCAGATTCACAGCCCCTCGGCCGGCGACAGTCTCATCAAGTCGATCCGGGCGGCGGAAATGCTGGGCTCCCGAGTGATCCTCCTTGCCTTTTTCAAGCAGAACGCGCCCGACATGACCAGCGAAGCATCGTACGGCCCGATCGTCCGCATGTTGCACCAGACGGCGAAGCACGCGGCGGACGCCGGCGTGGTCCTGGGGCTGGAAAACTCACTGAGCCCGGCCGACAACAAGAAGCTGGTCGACCTGGTGGATCACCCGGCGGTTCGCGTCTATTATGACCTTCACAACATGGCGCACTACGGCCACGGCGACCAGGCGATTCCCGGCGTCAAGCTGCTCGGCAAAGAGCGGATCTGCATGGTGCATGTGAAGAACGGGACGAAGCTCCTCGAAGAACCGGGCCTGATCGACTGGGTCGCCGCGTTTCGCGCGCTCTGCGACGTCCAGTACGACGGCTGGTACATCTACGAAACAGGACACGACGGCACGGAGGACTGCATCGAGGATACCAAGAGGAACAACGCCTTTCTTCAGCAACACGTGCAAATGCCGGTCGGATAGCGCGTTGGGTTACGGGACACATGCCGAGAATCTGCGCGATCGAGATTGTGGAGCACACGAATCGAATCGAACCGGATGAGATCGTTAGGAGACCGACGATGACGTGGACGTCTTCCTTGCCTCGCTCGCCGTCGGCTGCGTCGGCCGCGGCTGCGGTAATGCTGGCGACGGCCGTCTTCCTGTCGACGGGATGCGCCGCCCGCGCTGCCGCGTGCCACCAGGACGAAGACGAGGCGGGATTCGCGTCGCTGTTCAACGGAGCGAACCTCGACGGCTGGCAACTGCGACGCGCGGAACGGCAAGGCTTCGTCGTCGAAGACGGGCTGTTGGTCTGTCCTGAAGGCAGCGGCGGCTACCTGTTCACCACGAAGGAGTACGCCGACTTCGTGCTCCGTTTTGAGTTTCGGATGGAAGAAGGCGCCAATAGCGGCGTGGCGATCCGCAGCCCCTTGCTCGACGGGAAACCGGCCTACCAGGGGACCGAAATCCAAATCCTCGACAATCCCCGGTTCGTCGGCAAGCTGCGCGCGACGCAATACCACGGCTCCATCTACGACGTGGTCCCCGCCAAGCTCGGCGCCCTCAAACCGATCGGCCAATGGAACCAGCAGGAAATCGTCTGCCAGGGGCGGCGGATCATGGTGAAAGTGAACGGACAGATCGTGGTGGACGCCAACTTGGACGACGTGAAGGACCCAGTGGTATTGAACAAGCATCCGGGACTGCAACGTGCGAGCGGTCACCTTGGTTTTCTTGGACACGGGGACCGCGTGGAATTTCGCCGCGTTCGGCTCAAGGAGCTGGGCGAGCCGCAGGAGGAAGCCGACGACGCGCGAACGGCTCGCGCCCCAACGCGCCGGCCGAATATCCTTTGGCTGATCGCAGAAAACATTGGGCCGGACCTGGGCTGCTACGGGACCCCTCTGGTCCAGACGCCGCACCTGGACCGGCTGGCCGCCCACGCCGTGCGATACACCAACGCGTTCAGCACGGCTCCCATTTGTGCGCCCAGCCGATCGGCGTTCATGACCGGCATGTATGCGACGACCATCGGTGCCCAGCATATGCGCTCGCACCGCCACGATCATTTCCATCTGCCCGAGGGCGTCCGCCCAATCACACGCCGATTGATCGAAGCCGGCTACTACACGGCCAACATCCGCACGCTGGACGGCAAGCCGGTGGGAACGTGCAAGATCGATCTGAATTTCGAGGTGGAAGGCCCGGTGCTGCGCCGGACCGCGGCGGACGAGCGTCGCCGGCGGGAAGCCGAGAAGGCCCAACTGGAGCAGGAACTGGCCCTTCGGCTACCGGGTCGCCTCGGTGATGGATCACTTCTCCCGCAGGGCGATTGCACGTTAACTCATTGTCCGAACAGCACTTGTTGCAGGTAGGAGTCGTCCCAGCCGGCGGTGAGGCGTCTGTTCTTCACGCCGACTTTGAGCGTCTTGTTGTTCTTCAGCAGGCTCAACGCCGTCCGCCGAAGGATGCTGAAGTTCGCGTCGGCGTGCCCGCGGCGCAGGGCGATTGATCCTCGTTGAGTGTTACGTCGAGTTGCCAATGAAGGCTGTTTTCGATCGACCAATGGCCACGGACCGCGGCGGCGAACTCTTTGGCCGAGAGCTTCCTGCTCATGATGTAGTGCCGCATCTCGCAGCAGCGCTTGCCGTCTCGCACGGTGTCGCTGATCGTCCATCCGATGGCCGCTAGTTTCGGCCATCGCTTGCGATCGGGAAGGTCGCGGGGGACGGAGCACACGTAATACAATCGGGTCTCTTCGCGGCCGTGGCCCTCTTCGTGCGTTTGGTAACGACTCACCCGCACCCCGGCAAAATCCTGCTCGCGCTGAGTGAGGAAGAACCACGAGATGCCGTCGTACAACG
>Ga0307380_10001874_pt1 | contig 30223 bp, 26 predicted proteins | sample UN3MG_FD_202239 | JGI IMG/M metagenome (GOLD analysis project Ga0307380, IMG submission 202239) | Soil microbial communities from Risofladan, Vaasa, Finland - UN-3 | ecosystem: Environmental > Terrestrial > Soil > Coastal area > Acid sulfate soil | place: Finland: Risofladan, Vaasa | collected...
GATATCTGGGGTGCTGACTACATTGCCCCTGTTAATTCCGGCTATTTCTGGGTCAATGGGTATCCCCCCTGTGGCTAGGACAACCACATCTGGCTTAATCTCCTCAACCACAGCCAGATTAACCTCTTTACCCAGCCTAACCCTTACCCCTAGCTTACCAATTTGGGTTTTGAGGTAGCCGATTAAGCCTACCAGGTCTTCAATTTCAAGCCCCTTCACCAAGCCAGCCAGGCGTGTTGCTCCGCCTAGGCTACGCTCCCTCTCATAAAGGACTACCTCGTGCCCCCTCAGTGCTGCCACCCTTGCCGCCTCCAGCCCAGCCGGTCCACCACCAACCACCATAACCCTCTTTTTCTTCTTTGCTGCTTTGATTTCATATTCCCGCTCTTTCCCCAGGGCAGCGTTTACCCGGCATGTCACCGGTTCATGGGTAACATAAATCCTCTCAATGCAGCCGAGGCAGGCGGTGCACGGGGCGATGTCCTCTAGCCTTCCTGATGCTATCTTGTTGGGAAGCTCTGGGTCTGCCAGCAGACGTCTGCCGAGAGCAATAAAATCCGCTTTACCCTCTCTCAGTATCTTCTCTCCAATGAAAGGGTCGAGCCAGTTGGCAGCAATAACTGGTATGGAGACTACCCTCTTGATTGCCGCTGCCGCCGGTACCAGAACCCCCTTGTCCTTTTGGTTAAGCCTTTCTGCCAGGGGCTTGGGCGGCTCAGGATAGAAAACCAACTCAGGCAACATTAGCGTGGCATAGTCACCGAAACCGTAGCCAGTTACATGAATGGCATCAGCCCCTGCCTCCTGTAGTATCTGAGCAAACCCTTGACTTTCCTCAGAGGTTATGCCCTCCCCCTGCCCATATTCAACGCCATTAATCCTGACGCAGACCGGGAAGTCTTGCCCGGCTCGCTCCTTAATTGCCTGCACGATCTCAACAATAAATCGGGCTCTGCTCTTCAAATCCTGACAGCCATAGGCATCCTGTCGTTTATTCCAGGTGCGGGACAAAAAGGTATTAATCAGGTCAGTGTGGCAGGCGTGTAGCTCTACGCCATCAAAGTCAGCCTTCTGAGCTCGCTCAGCCCCCCTGGCGAACTTATCCACAATATCTTCAATCTCAGGGATGGTTAGCTCTTTGGCTGGCCCAAACTCTGACAGTGGGTCTTCACTATCGCTCAGAGTTGAAGCCGCTAGCGGCTGAAGACCGGGGATGCTTTGGTAAGGTCCAGCATGAACCAGTTGCAGAAATGTTGGGCAGCCATATTGGTGGATAGCCTGAACCAGTTGGCTAAGGCCGGGAATGAATTTATCATCATCTATAAGTAGCTCGTTGACTGCATAGGCTAGACCCCTGGAATCAGGAAATGCCCAGGGTATCATCAATAGACCTACGCCACCCTTGGCTTGTGCTTCATATATGCCTATCTTGGTATCAGTGACATAGCCATCCCTGCTAGCCGAGTACATTCCCTGAGGTGCCTTTACTATTCGGTTCTTGGTCGTTACTTGTCCGATGTGATAAGGTGAGAGTAGCCTCTCAAATCTTGCTTTTCCAAACATTTACTTGCCTCCTTCTTGAATAGATTATACAACATGCAGCAAATTACCAAAATTATCAGTATCAGTAGTATCGTTTATCAGGAAGTTTACCGGGGTAAGCCCCTTTGGCATAAAGCAGCGGTAGACTAAAGTAGTCGGTTCTTTATAGTCCTCATTACTTGTTAACGCCCACGGTGGTCAATTTTCTGTAATTGCAAGTAGGCTGCCCGAAGTGTTATGATTAAATTCACCATTATTAATAGTTGGAAACTAACTGCTCTAATATCAATATAGGGGGCTAATATAATGGGCTACTTTACAATACTGGCGGCTATACCAGGCTTCTTTCTGAGTTCCTTTATTTTCATGCTTCTCTGGGGTGTTATTACCCCAAATTTAGGGATAGAAAAAATAGGCTATCCCATGGCTATGTTGATAACTATCACCCTTTGGCTTGCCGTGGCACCTTTGGCGGCAGCTGCTGGTCGAAGATCAAAAAGATAGCCGCATTTTTACCTAAGGAGGCAAGCAGATTAAGCAAACCTATGCCGCTGCTGGGGTTAATATTGACCTTGCTGCTAAAGCCAAAGAGATGATTGGGAAGCACGCCCGGTCTACCCTCCGCCCTGAGGTCTTGAGCGGCATCGGCTTCTTTGGCGGGCTTTTTGAGTTCAAGGGGCTTAACCAGCCGGTTCTGGTGTCCAGCGTTGATGGAGTGGGAACCAAGCTGAAGATTGCTTGCGCTTTAGCCAGGCACAACACCATTGGCATTGATATAGTTAACCACTGTGTTAATGACATCCTTACCTGTGGTGCTGAGCCACTCTTCTTTCTGGACTACATTGCTATGGGTAAGCTGGTGCCAGAACAGGTGGAGGCTATTGCCCAGGGTTTAGCTCAAGCCTGCCGTGAAGTCGGCTGTGCCCTTATTGGCGGTGAAACAGCAGAGATGCCCGGGCTATATGCTGGGGAGGATTATGACCTGGTAGGTTTTATCATCGGTGTGGTGGAGAAGGAAAAGATTATCCAGGGGAAGACGATTGCGCTTGGTGATACTATTATTGGCTTACCCTCCAGCGGACTTCACACCAATGGTTATTCTCTGGTGCGCAAGCTCTTTGGCGTTACCAAATCAGCATTAAATACTCATTACCCTGAGCTGGGTAGGACGCTAGGTGAGGAACTTTTAGAACCCCACCGGTGCTACTACCACCAGTTAAAGCTGCTACTGCCGAGTATTAAGGGCATGGCGCATATTACCGGTGGCGGTTTGGTTGGTAATGTGCCGAGGATTTTGCCTCAGGGTGTAGCAGCCCAATTTCATAGTCAAGCATGGACGATACTACCTATTTTCCATCTCATTCAGCAGCGGGGTAATATTGACCAAAGCGAAATGTATCGCGTGTTCAATATGGGCATCGGTATGGTGGTTATTTGCTCACCCAGGGATGCTGACCAGCTCACCCAGGCCCTACCACAGTTAAAAATCATCGGTGAGGTGGTAAAGCAGAGAGGGGAGGCGAGGGTAGTTATCAAGTAGTTAGCCGACATTGTCTAAGATGTTTACGAATAAGAATATCATAATACGAAAGGGGCTTCTGGAAGATACACCGGATTTCGCTAATCTTATCTTCCTGTCCGAACCAAACTTGTTCCCCGTAATCTTTGGCTTTAGCGCAAGAGGCGTGATTCAAAATCTATTCCGTCACAGAAAGAATCTATTCAGTTTTGAACATTCATATTTTATTGAGGTAGATGGTACTAAAGCAGGCGTGATTATCGGATATGATTGGCACACTGAAAGAGGGGAAGGGTGGAGAACTGGGCTATTGCTGATTAAGTATATGAGGCTGGAATTTTTTTCCAAATTTCCATCTTTGCTAAAAGCTCTGAGTCTTGTCGGAAGAGTTGAAAATAATGAATACTACATTAGTAGCGTTGCTGTGTATCCAGAATTTAGGAGCATTAGTTTAGGGACAAATCTTCTTTTGAAAACGGAGGAGGAAGCAAGGGGATGTGGCGCCGAAAAAATCGCTTTAGATGTTGACGTAGATAATAAAGGTGCGATTAGATTATATGACCGGCTCGGCTACTCAATAGTGGGAAAGCCAAGCACAGCTAAAATTAACAGCAAAGAGTTTGCAGTTTTAAGAATGTATAAAAAATTGTGATGACACGCCAAGCAAAAAGAAATTGGAGGTATTCATGCGAGCTATTATCAGTGTTTCTGACAAAGTCGGCGTAACCGATTTTGCTAAAGGCTTGAGTCAGTTGGGGTTTGAAATATTCTCAACCGGCGGCACCAAAAAGGCTCTGAGCCAGGCTGAAGTGCCAGTTAAGACTGTCTCTGAAATTACCGGCTTCCCTGAGATTCTTGACGGCAGGGTAAAGACCCTGCACCCCGTCATCTATGGTGGCATTCTGGCTAGGCGTGACCTTCCTGACCATATGGCACAGCTAGCCAAGAATAATATCCAGACTATTGACCTGGTGGCGGTTAACCTCTACCCCTTTGTCCAGACGGTATCTAGGGAGGGTGTTACCCTTGATGAGGCTGTGGAGAATATTGATATTGGTGGACCAACCCTGATTCGGGCGGCAGCCAAGAATTTCCCCAGCGTCATCGTGGTGGTCGACCCTGCTGATTACCAGCTAGTTCTGGAGAAATTGAAGCAGGGAGGCATAGACTTAGCTGAGCGCCAACGGCTGGCTCAGAAGGCTTTCCAGCATGTAGCTGTTTATGATACCGCTATTTCGCAGTATCTGAGGCAGGATATGCAGGGCTTCCCTGAAGAGATGACTATAGCCCTCAAGAGGCGCTACGGACTTCGTTACGGTGAAAACCCTCACCAGCCGGCTGCCTTCTATGCTGAGCAGGCGGTAGGGGCAAGACAGGAGACTGGCATTACCTGGGCTGAGCAATTATGGGGCAAGGAGCTTTCATTTAATAATATTCTGGATGCCGATGCTGCCTGGGGAGCGGTAACCGATTTTGCTGCCCCTGCAGTAGCCGTTATCAAGCACACTAATCCCTGCGGGCTGGCTAGTCATGACGATATTGCTGAGGCTTACCGCCGGGCCTTTAGCGGCGACTCGGTAGCCGCCTTCGGCGGCATTGTCGCTTCCAACCGGGCGGTTACGCTGGCTATGGCTGAGGCAATGAAGCCAGTCTTCTATGAGATTGTTATCGCCCCCGAATATGAGCCAGAAGCGCTAAAACTGCTAAAGCGCAAGAAGGATTTACGCATTCTCATTGCCCAGTTACCACCGGGCTATAGTAAGGCTCAGCCGGGCTACCTCGATTTCCGCCGGGTAAAGGGAGGATTTCTCCTCCAGGCCTCGGATTCCTTACCTGAAGATAGCGTCAGCCTGAAGACGGTAACCAAGCGTGATCCGACTCAAACTGAAGTAGAAGACCTGCTCTTTGCCTGGCGCGCCGTTAAGCATGTGAAGTCTAACGCCATTATATTGGTTAAGAATAAAACACTTTTAGGCATGGGGGCAGGACAGCCCAGTCGTATTGTCAGTGCTCAGATAGCTAGAGAAAAGGCTGGAGAAAAGAGCAAGGGCAGTGTTCTGGCTTCGGATGCTATGTTCCCCTTCCCTGATGTGGTGGAGGCGGCAGCTGAGTGCGGAGTAACCGCTATTATCCAACCCGGCGGCTCAATAAGGGATGAAGAGTCAATCAAGGCAGCTAACAAATATAATATAGCCATGGCTTTTACCGGCGTCAGGCATTTCAGGCATTAAAGATGATGAAGGTAACCAACCCAGGTATCACCGCTCTAAAGGAAATAGTAGATTCGCTACCAGCTGATAAAAAGGAGCTATTTCAGCGAATATACGCTGTTACTGCCACCGTGGGTGAGCTGCGCACCCCGCCGCCAATGCAACCCTGGGTCAGACAGCAGTTCGGCTCGGTAGAAGCCGTCACTAGGCAGCAGATTGTTAAAGTAACCAATATGATAACCAGCGAGGAGGCGCTATTTAATAGGCTGCGAAGCTCTCGCCCCGTTGAAGCTAAGGCAAACAGAGGCATAAATGCCCAGCTTGCCCATGCCAGTAAAAACGATTTGTTTAAATACCCACAGGACAATACCCCCGAAGACCTCTTTGGCCGGGTAGCGGGAAAGCACTGTGTTACTGCCAGCAATATCGCCAAGTATGACGGGGTGCACGGCCTGGTGATTTTTAACGAATTTAATCCCCTTAGTTTTTCCCGAGAACAGGTTATTGATTATATTGATGTTGCTTGGGAATGGGCAAAGAGGGCACGGGCTGGGCAGCCTCAGGCTAAGTATTTCTTTCTCTGTTGGAATTGCCTGTGGCGCTCCGGTGCCTCTATATACCATGGTCATGCCCAGGTAATGCTGACCAGTGGCCGGCACTATGCCAAAATTGATGGACTGCGCCGGGTGGCACTGGGCTACCGGCAAGATTACGGCTCAAACTATTTTACAGACCTGTTCCAGGCTCACCGCTCTGTGGGTTGCGCTGTGGACAAGGGAGGGGTCAAAATCCTTGCCCATCTTACCCCATTCAGAGATAATGAGGTTATGCTTATGGCTGATGAGCTGAACCTCTCTATTAAAGAGAGAATTTATGAGGTGCTGGCTTGCCTCAGGGATAGGCTGGGTGTAACCTCTTTTAATCTTGGCTTGGCAACACCGCCGCTGGCTGAAACCGAGGAGAGCTGGGAAGGCTTCCCGGTAATCGCCCGCGTAATAGATAGAGGCGACCCCGCTAGCCAGGCCTCAGATATAGGCGGCATAGAGATTTACGCCTCTAGCGTTGTCTCCAGCGACCCCTTTGAGCTGGCCAGGCAGCTACAGCAATACTTAGGCTAGAAGTTGAGGACACTAATCAATATAATATAGCCCCACGGGGTGAGGTTGATGAACAATATCAAAGAGGGAAAAGGCTATGGCTAAGGTAGTTTTAGTTATAGATATGCTCAGGGGTTTCCTGGAGCCGGCTTACCCCCTCTATTGTGGGGCTAGAGCCCGTCGCATAATCTCTAGTGTTCAGGCTCTTCTGGAACGGGAGCTTGCCCAGGACTCTAAGGTGTTCTTCATCTGTGACCATCATGCCCCCGATGACCCCGAGTTCAAGCTGTTCCCTCCCCACTGCATTGAAGGCACCGCTGAGGCAGAGGTCATTCCTGAATTAGCCCGCTATAAGGGTGAGGTAATACCCAAAAGGCATTTTAGTGCCTTTTTTGATACCCCTCTTGAAGAAAAACTGCTTAAGCTCAAGCCAGACAAGTTGATTGTTTGTGGCGTATGCACCGATATTTGTGTACTGCATACCGTGGCTGATGCCCGAAATCGTAACTATCAGGTGGAGGTGCCGGTTGACTGTGTTGCCTCCTTTGATGAAAAGGCACATCGCTTTGCCTTGGAGCATATGGAAAAGGTGTTGGGGGTAAGGCTAACCAGCTTCAGGGTCAGCCCGGTTAAGCCGCCTGAATTTGAACCCTCTGAGGCTGTCCTGTCTGGAGAGACGGCTGATATTTACTTTGCCCGCACGATAGATATATTACGTCACGAGGCACTTAACCCGGTAGCCACTATGGAGGTGTTCTCCAGTCGTGCCGGCATACTCTGTGGCATAGAAGAAGTCAAGGCTCTGCTTTCCCAGGCTCTGCCTGAGAATAACCGTCAGGTATGGGCTCTGGCTGAGGGTGAGACTATGGACAGCAAAGAGGTGGTGCTGCGCATAACCGCCCCCTATCAGAGTTATGGACTTTATGAAACAGCTATTTGCGGCATTCTAGCCCACGGCAGTGGTTGGGCAACAGCCGCCAGGGAGTGCGTCCAGGTCGCCCAGGGAATACCCGTCATCAGCTTTGGTGCCCGTCATGTCCACCCTTCAGTAGTCGGGGTGATGGAGTATGCGGCTACTGTCGGTGGGTGTGCCGGCTGCTCCAGTACCGCTGGGGCTAAGCTGGCTGGAATTAAACCGTCAGGGACTATGCCTCACGCCCTGATTATAATTATGGGTGATACGGTTAAGACGACTGTAGCCTTTGATAAGTATATGCCAGTCGAGGTGCCCCGTGTATCTCTGGTTGACACCTTTAAGGATGAGGCTGAGGAGAGCCTGCTGGTGGCTCAGGCGCTGGGAGAAAGGCTTGATAGTGTGCGGCTTGATACCCCTGGCGAAAGGGGTGGAGTTACCGCTGACCTAATCAAGGAGGTGAGAGCCCGACTGGATTTAGCCGGCTTCAAAAAGGTGGGCATTTTCGTTAGCGGTGGCGTTACCCCGGAGCGCATCACCTACTTTATTGACAGCGGGGCTCCGGTTGATGGTTTCGGCATCGGTAGCTATATCAGCGGGGCTAAGCCCATTGATTTTACCGCTGACCTGCATGAGGTAGAGGGTAAGCCAATTGCCAAGAGAGGCAGAATCCCCGGCATTACCCCCAACCCCAGACTTAAACGAGTGATGTGATGAGATTATTTTCTACCTCACCCCCTTCAACCTGCCCTTGATAAACAACCTATTAAGTAAGGCTGATAAGTACTAAATAAACGGAGGATATTATGGGAGAACAAGTGGTTGGTTTCTTCGTCTCTGGGTTCATCCACCCCGGCATCTTGTGGACTTCTCTGCTCCTGGGGATTGGTCTGGCTATAGTCTTTGGTGCAATCTGGTTTGCTCTTTACTGGACGCCAATCCTCAAAAAACCATGGGCTTGGGCAATTCTCGTCGGCAGCGCCATCCTGACCTGGGCTGCTGCTGCCTTTGTTCAAGTTCCCCTCCAAGCCTGGACGGGACAGGTACTAAGCCACTTCTGGAGCCAGGAAATTCTCTTACGCTGGCTCCTGCTTGCTGTAATACCACAAATACTCCTCAGTGGGCTGGTTCAGGAGGGGTCAAAGCTACTGCCAGTGGTTATCTACTGGTGGCGCAAGGGCAGGAATATTGACCCTAAACTGGGGTTGGCTATCGGGGCGGTAGCCGGAGCAGGCTTTGGCATTTTTGAGGCGCAGTGGGCACACAATACCATCTTCGCTTCTGGCTGGAATTGGGAGGCTGTGCAAACCATCGGGATTGTAGCACTGGCTCCCTTCTGGGAGAGGTTCTTTGTTGTTGCCTTCCATACCGCTTCCTGCGCTCTGGCTGGTTGGGGTCTGGCTAGGGGTTGGGGGTGGCAGTTCTATCTTCTGGCCTCTTTCCTGCACGGCTTCTTGAACTACAGCGCTGTTGTCCTTCAATCGGGGCTTATCACAGTCATTCAAATAGAAATATTTGTTGCCGTGTGGGCGGTGCTGGTAACCGGTGGTGCCCTCTGGCTGCGGTGGAGAAAGCCAGCCGAATTAGCCATGTCAGAAGTCTAGTGGTGCTCGAATTTCAGGCATAGAACCTGCTTGGTGTTTTGGGTAACCTTGACCCGCTCATCTATGCGCCAGCCGACCACCCAGAGGATATGCTGGGGGGAGCAGACAATGGGCACTCTCTCCCGCCAGGCACTAGGGATTTTGGCATCAATCATGAACTCGCCTAGTTTCTTGGGCTGGCTCATCCCCAGCGGCTGAAATTGGTCCCCAGGCTGGCGACCTCGCACCATTGCTTTCTTGCCAGCCTTGTCAAGGTCAAAGTAGGCGGTAAAGTCGTTATCCCCTTCAGGTTTCCCTTTTACTACAGAGGGGCTTATTATGTCTGCCTCTATACGCCACCCAGGTAGCAGGGTTTCCCCCGGTATCTTTAGCTGAAACTCACCTCCTAGAGGGGGGAAGGGGGCTAGAGCCGCCGGGTCTTGACCTATCAGGTATTGGTGGTAGTCTATGTAAAAGCTTAAGCCTCCCGGCAGACTGAGCCTTTTCCCCGCCGGCTTGGTCAGGGCAGCCATTATCTCTTCAATATGGCGTGTCTCAATATCCTTAACATTGCCCAACAACTTTTCTATGGACATTCGCAGCAGGTGTCGTTTAAGAGCCGGGGGCAACTCAAGAAAACTTTCCTTATCTAAGGTAATTGTGTTTCCTTGTTTCTGACCAATTTTACCCCACAATCGGCTGCCCTCTTTATCTATAAAGGCAAGGTCATCACCGGTAATGCGGGCGGTTCGGAGTAAGGCTTCAGCCACCCGTGGGTTATAGCTCTTGAGCAGGGGCAGGAGCTGATGGCGGATTCTATTTCTTAGTGGCGGTAGTGACAGGTTGGAGGTGTCAATTCGGGGCGTAAGCTGGTGGCTATGACAATAGCCATCTGTCTCCTCCCGGCTTACCTGTAGCAGCGGTCTGATTATAATCAGGCTATTACCCGAAGCTTGCCATAGGCTTGATGGTTGCAGCCCACCAAGCCCCCTGGTTCCTGTCCCCCGAATTAGATGCATCAGTATGGTCTCTATATGGTCGTCAAAGGTATGCCCCACGGCTACTCGGTTAGCTCCGATAGACTTGGCTACCTGAGTTAGGAAGGTATATCTCACCTCACGGGCTGCCTCTTCCAGCGAGATACGTTTATCGGCTTGATAAGCCTTTACATCACGCTGCTCTATAGTGGCTGGAATGCCTAGGCGGTGAGCTAGGTCGGAAACATACTGAGCGTCAGCATCAGCCTCAGCCCCCCGCAGCTGGTGGTTAAGGTGAGCTATATGTAACCCTATCCCCAGCTTCTCGCAGAGCTTAACCAGAATAAGCAGCAGGCAGACTGAATCTGGTCCACCGGATACCGCCACCAGTAGCTTCGGCTGGCTTGATATCAGCTGGTGTTCCTGAATGAAGTGTAATATCCTCTGCTCTAGTGGTTCTTTGCGCCTTCCCCTTGTGGTTGCCAATTTCCTCCCCTTTGACGGAAGTTTAATCTCCCCGTTATCAGCTAACCTGTTTCTAGAATAAGCTTGGCGCGATGGATGGACTGTGGATAGTGGCTAAAGCCTAGGGCGGCAGTAATCTGCTCCGCTCTTCCCGAACCACTATTATCACAGCGTAGCCTCATCCCTATAGTGCAGTATGGGCGGTGCCAATCAATGAGCCATAGGTCATCAATTAATGCCCGCAGGTCGTAGCTTCGTATGCTGCCATCCCTCTGGTGTTGCCACGGCAGATGCTTGGTTGACAGCAAGCTGGTAACTGCTGATTCTACATCCTTTGGCCCCTTTTCTGTTTCCATTTCAACCCTATACTCGGCATAGCGAACCTGGGTTTGTAACGATGGCTGATTCAAAGCTATTTGATATACGTGTAGTATTTCAATGCCGGGCGGCAGTTGCTGGCTTACAGCAGCGGTAAAGTAGTGGGGGGAGACCCATTTACTGCAGAGAATATCCATTAGCTCAGCCTCGCTGGTTACCCCTACCGCCAGTGGTGCCGCTAATGATATTTGGGGATGGGGGCTAAATCCCTCTGAATAGGTCAGCCATATCCCGGCGCGGTGAAACGCTCTTTGCCATAGACGCATAATATCCAGGTGGGATATAAACTTTATCTCTTCTCCTCGCTTGAACCTAACCCTCAGCCGCTGCATGCTTCTTTTCCTTGGTCAGCAATATTTCTTCTATTTTTAGCCCGCGCATCTTGGTTATTACTAGCTTTAACCCCTTATACCTTAGCTGTTCGCCTGTTTTAGGTATATGCCCCAAAAGTTCAAGCATGAAGCCAGCTACAGTTTCATATTCGCCCCCAGGCAGCTCCAGCCCCATCTCTTCATTAACCTCCTCAATGCGCATGCTACCATCAATTTGGAAGGTATACTCATTGATTACTTCATACTCTTTTTCTACAGCGGCTAGCTCATCCCCTACCGGTCCTACAATTTCCTCAACTAACCGACTGAGGCTGACTATGCCAGCCGTGCCGCCATATTCATCTACCACTACTGCCATCCGATAGTTCTTATCACGCATCTCGGCAAAGAGCTCATTGATGCGCTTGGTCTCAGGGGTAAAGTAAGCCGGGCGAACCAGGTCATCAATGGCACTCTGGTTACTGATGGTGCCTTTAGCCTGAGCCATAAGCACATCCTTTACCGACAGAATGCCGACCACATTATCCATATTCTCTTGATATACCGGAAAGCGGGATAGGGGGGATTCAGCGTAGAGGCTAAGGAAATCGGCTAGTTTGGAGCCTTGTGCTATGCAGACAACCTCTGGTCGTGGCACCATGACCTCACGAACTGGTCGGTCGCCAAAGTCAAAAACCTTGTGCAGCATCTCAGCCTCATCCTTTTCTACCGTTCCCTCCTTATGCCCTACCGATATCATAGTCCGAATCTCCTCCTCGCTGACCAGAGACCTGGGCACCGGGGCTCCCCCGGCTAGCTTGCTGAACCCCGAGGCTATCCAACTCAGTGCTACCACCAGTGGGGTAAATAACCACGATATTATCTCTATTGGTCGAGCCAAGACTAGAGATAGCCTCTCAGCGTGCTGGGTGGCTATAGTTTTAGGCGTGGTTTCACAGAATACCAGTAGAGTGATAGTCACTACGATAGTAGCAATAAGCACCCCCCGCTCCTCACCCCATAGAGACACAGCCAGGACGGTACCCAGGGCGGCAGCAGCGGTGTTGACGAAGTTATTGCCCAGCAGGATAGTGGATAGAAGCTTCTCTGGATGCTGAAGCATCCTTGATACTCGGTCAGCACCCTTTACCTTGGTGCTAACCAGGTGCTCAACCCTTATCCGCTGTAAAGCAATAAAGGCTGTTTCTGAAGAGGAAAAGAAGGCTGATAACAGTAGACAAACAAAAAGAAACACTATATATAGTGTTTCAGTACCAGACATATAGCATCACCCCACTCTTAATTATATAAGAACCCCGATTTATTCTCTTTTCTCCATCATATCATTGGCTAATAATTGTGTCAAAATAGCTATTTGAGATTGCTTAACAACCCTATCCCCTTCCCATTAATAAGGGGAAGGGGATGATAATGTTTAAGAGGGCGTTAGCCCCTCTAAAACTCCCCAATCATCATTTCAAGTAAAGAAAGTCAAAGAGAGGCGAAGCCTCTCTTACATAACAATCCCCCTCATGCAAGGAAGATGTTCCTATCATGGAGAGGGGGATAAAGGGGGTGAGGTAGATAAGCAATCTCTAAGGAGCAAGGTTATTTCACTAATGGTATCTATGCTATAATCCAGATATATGAAAATCTTGGGCATTGAGACCTCTTGCGATGAAACCGCAGCCGCAGTGGTGGAGGATGGGGCTAAAATTCTGTCCAATCAGATTGCCTCGCAGGTAGAAATCCATGCCCGCTATGGTGGAATTGTTCCCGAGGTAGCCTCAAGACAGCACATTCTGGCTATTATCCCCACTATTGAGCAGGCAATGGCTAAGGCTGAGACTACCTGGAGTGATTTGGCTGGCATTGCTGTTACCAATGGACCTGGCCTAGTCGGCTCACTGCTGGTGGGGGTAAATGCGGCTAAGGCTATTTCTCTAGCTCACCGGTTACCTATTACCGGAGTTAACCACCTGGAGGGTCATATCTACGCTAGCTGGCTGGGTAACCACAGTATTCATTTCCCCTTGGTTTGCCTTATTGTTTCTGGAGGGCATAGTGATTTGGTGTTGATGCGGGGACACGGCGACTACGTTGTATTGGGGCGGACACGAGACGATGCTTCCGGCGAGGCCTTTGATAAAGCAGCTAGGATATTGGGGCTGGGCTATCCCGGTGGTCCAGCCATTGAGCAGGCAGCTAGAAATGGTACTGCTTCTATTCAGTTGCCTCGTGCCTGGTTGAAGGGGACTAGTGACTTCAGCTTTAGCGGTGTCAAGACAGCCCTGCTGCGCTTGGTGGAGGCGGGCAAGATTGCTCTATCAGCCAACCAGAGTGATGAGCTTCCTACCCGGGCTGATGCTGCTGCCAGCTTTCAGGAGGCAGTGATTGATGTCTTGGTCACCAAGGCTGTAGCCGCAGCCAAAGAGCGCCGGGTGAAGCAGATTTTACTGGTGGGTGGGGTAGCCTCCAATGAGTTGCTTCGTAAACGCTTGGCTGAAAACTCATCAATCCCGGTTCTGGTTCCTGAGCCAGTGTTGTGTACTGATAACGCAGCTATGATAGCCGCCTGTGGCTACTATCACTTCCAGGCTGGCAGGGTAGATGGCTTGGATTTAGATGTGGTGGCTAGCCTAAGGTTGGCTTAAATGGCTTCTCCTAAACGGCAGGAGTTACACCTCCCCTGGGTGCACAGGGTAGTATAGATGTGGATTAGTCCCTGTTGCCGCTGGGCTGAGTTGACCACCCTGCCACTCAGCCCCAGCTGCCCTCTCATGTGCCTTTCCACTGAGTTTGTTGCCAGCCTGGGGTAATGGCAATAAAGGTCAAACGCCTTCCCCTCAAGTTCTGGCTGGGAGGTAACCTTGCTCCAGGCAACGGTAAACGGCAGCAATACATTGACGGCAATATCACCCGCTCGCCTACTACCCAGAAGGGTTGGGCTTCTTATCCTCTTGCCTAAACCAAAATCAAAGTGGTTTGCCCAGTACCCATTGGTGGTAACTACTAATCCCCTTTCTAGCCAGTGGTAGCCTTGGCTGACCGGCACCTCCCTTACCATATTAACTAGCTCTTCAACCATCCCCCTTCCCCTATAGCGGAGTACAAGGTAGCTCATGGCTACTAGGCGGCGAATGGGGGAGTTGTTTGGTCTGACCTTAAACAAGTGCCAGGCGTTGACCGACATTGCCTCGGTGTGACGGGAAGAAGCCCATAGCCTTTCCAATTTGTCTACCCACTTGTCATCCAATCTAATTCCCTGGTGCCGGCTTGGGCGCTGTGAGGGAAGTAGCCCGGCAGTACCCAATAGTAGAGCCTGCTGTTGGGCAAGATATTCCTCATCTGTTTTTTTACCTTGAGTCATAGACTCTAGAAGCTGAAGTGGCAACCTGCAGGCTAGCTCCAGGAAGGGAAGCTTATTCTTGGCGTAACCCAGGGCGCCCATTATCCCCTGGTAAAGGGACTGACTCGCCTCCGTTTTAGCCAAGTCGGCTTGAAACCTGGCTGCCTTGGCTAAAAACCTTTCCTCCCCGGCATTATCCAGAAATTCAGTGATGATACCTGTAGCCAAACTGTCTGCCGCTTTAAGGCACGGCACATTTAAACCACCCCGCTGGCTAATCGGGGCTTTTAGGTATTTATCTAGAGCCAGAATAGGGACAACTTTTCCACTCTGGAGGCTGGTAGCCCCCTTACTATCGTGCCACATCACTACATGCAGAATTACCCGATTATAGACCGGGTCGTGGTGGTGTTGGTGAGCCTGCCAGCCACTGGATTTAACATGAACCTCTATATCCCCCCTTCTTACCCCTTCCGTGGTAGCAATAACTGCGTCCCGAAAATCAGCCCCCTGGTCATCGTTAACCATTCCCGGGTAGATTATCCTTATCACCTTACCATCTTCAGCGGTCAGCTCAGTTCTATTAAGTAACAGGTGCTGCCAGATTTTAACCGTTTGACTCTCTGAGAGGTTATTTATCAAACCTCATCACCTTCAGGTTTTTATTAGGCAACCCTCCCCCTTTATCCCCCCCTTCATTAAGGGGGGAAGTGATTATAGAGCAGAGGCTTGCCTCTCTTCAACCCTCCTTAAAGCATCTCCTTTCCATTTCTATAGATGGGCGAAGCCCTTCTACATCCCTTCCTCTCTTAACACGTTATCGTGTATCAATGGCTTAATAAAAACGGTTCCTTTAGCCAAACCGCACTATCTTAACCGCTTCTAAGCGATGGAGTTTTTTAGTTATTATACACGCTTCCGTGTATTTGTCAAGCCTCTTTAGGCGCTTCTTTTGACGGGGTAGCCTCGTATTCAAATCTGGCTCGTTCAGCAATAATAGACAGCAGGGTGGAAGAGGTACCCCGGGGTCTATACCTCCCTACCTCCCACTCACTTATTGTTTGCTGACGTGTGCCTAACCTGTCTGCCAGCTCACGCTGGGTTAGCCCTAAATGCTGCCTCAGGGCTTGGATGCGCTGGTCATCCCACTGTGGTCGCTTCACTTTACGCTGGTTGCTCATAGCCAAAATTTACACGATTCAGGGTAAACTGTCAAGCCTATGTACTCGTTCACATGATTAGTGACACATTGTTTCCTTGCCTTGTCATTGTCCCCTTTCCCTGTCATTGCGAGCCGAAGGCGTGGCAATCCCCGGGCATTTCTGGAGATTGCTTCGGCACTTTGTGCCTCGCAATGACAATAGGAAGGGGCTCCTCACAATGAAACGAACAACCAGGGCTTGTTCCCAACCTAAAGTGGAGGATACTCTTATACTTTGAACTGTCACTCATCTATCCGAGCGAGAGCAGAAGTTTGGTTGTTAGACAATGCTGGTTAATAATCTCTATTTGCCTGTTGGCAAATTGACATCCAGGTTGGTGACAGTTAAAATCAGACCAATATGCAGCTATTTGGTACATCTGGGATACGAACTATTGCCGATAAGAATCTGATTCAGTTAGCCCTGAAGGTTGGTTTAGCTGTGGGCAAAGTCTATGGCAGCGTGGTGGTGGGCAGCGATACCAGAACCTCCAGCGGGGCTATGAAACATGCCCTCATCTCTGGGTTACTCGCCGCTGGCTGCCGCGGCTGTGATGCTGGAGTTATGCCTACACCAACGCTTGCCCTGGCTGCCAGGGAGTTTGATGCCGGGGTGATGATTACTGCCTCGCATAACCCCCCGGAGTATAACGGTATAAAGCTTCTGAACCCTGATGGCTCTGCCTTCAACTCTCCTCAGCAGAAACAGATAGAAGAAATGATTTTAGATGACTCCCTTTCTGTTGCCCCATGGGATAAGATTAGGAGCAGCGGTATCCATTATGGAGCCATTGACAGGCATATTGAGCGCATACTGCGTGATTTCCCTGATAAATTAAACCTTAGGGTTGTGCTTGATTGTAACTGCGGGGCTGCCTCTGTGATTACTCCTTACTTATTGTCAAAGCTGGGCTGTGAGGTGGTAGCCCTGAACTGTTACCCCAGCGGTTTTTTCCCCCACCCAATTGAGCCAACCGAATCTAATCTGGGAGATTTAATGAAGGTAACCAGGGAGGTTGGTGCCGATTTAGGTATTGCCCATGACGGGGATAGCGACAGGATGATGGCAGTGGATGATAAAGGCAGGTTTGTCTCCGGGGATAGGCTGCTGGCAATTTTTGCCCAGGCGGTGGGGACAAAAAGGGAAGTAGTTACTACCCTAGATGCCTCTATGGCAATTGATGAGATGGGCTTCAAGGTTACCAGAACCAGAATAGGGGATACCTATGTCTCCGAGGAGCTCAAAAAGGGTGGCGATTTTGGCGGCGAGCCATCGGGAAGCTGGATTTTTCCCCAAATCTCGCTGTGCCCCGATGGCATCTATGCCGCTGCTCAGGTTGTAGCTATAGCCAGTCGGCAGAGATTATCACAACTAGTTGATAGCATACCCTTTTACCCGGTTCTCCGTGGAAGTGTTAGTAGTCAAGGCATAGTAATGGCTGAATTGGAACAGCGATTAATGGCTATGGAGCCGAAATTAGTAACCAATATTGATGGCATTAAGCTGAACTTTGAAGACGGCTGGCTGCTTGTCAGAGCTTCAGGCACTGAGCCCAAGATAAGGGTTACGGCTGAGGCGAAGGGTGAGGCACGGCTGCGCCAGCTGTATGATAACAGCATTAGGGCAATCAAGGAAGCCAGGAATGTAGGCATTGCTTAGCCACCTATCCCCCTTACCTGGGGGATAAGGGGGATAGGGTTACCCAATAAGTAACCTTGTATAGGAAGGTAAAGTGAAAGCTATTATTCTAGCTGCGGGGGAGGGGAGCCGAATGCGCCCCCTGACCTATACCAGACCTAAAGTAATGCTCCCTTTAGCCAATAAGCCCATCCTGGAGCACTTGCTTATTGAAGCCAAGACAGCCGGCATCAAGGAATTTATCCTGATTGTTGGCTATCACGATGAGCAGGTGCGTGACTATTTTGGCAATGGCGGCAAATGGGGAGTAAACATAGAATATTGTACCCAGAGAAGGCAATTGGGTACGGCTGATGCCCTTAACCTGGCTGAAGGCTTGGTTGACCCGAAATTTTTGTTGATAAACGGGGATATTATTGTCAACCACCAGGACATCAGCAAGCTGGCTGGTAGCAGTGCTCATACCCTGGGTATTGTTGCCGTTGATGATACCCGCGATTTAGGGGTGGTTGAGGTAAGCGGTGACAAAGTAGTCCATATTTACGAGAAGGTGGAAAAACCCCCCTCCCATATGGCAAATGCTGGGCTGTATCTATTCACTACCGATATATTTCATGCCATATCCCAGACTCCAAAATCACCGCGGGGGGAGTACGAGGTAACCGATTCCCTAAACTTGATGATAGATAACGGGCATCATATTTCATATCACGAGGTTGGCTATTGGCTTAACCTTAGCTATCCCTGGGATTTATTATCCGCCAATGAGTCATTACTCGCCGGGATTGAGCCCCAGAATCTGGGTGAGGTAGAAGAGAATGTGGTAATCAAGGGTGCGGTCTCTATCGGCAGGGATACAGTGGTAAGGTCAGGCTCCTATATACTTGGTCCGGTGATAATCGGTCAGAATTGTGACATCGGACCAAACTGCTATATTCGCCCCTATACCTCTATTGGTGATAGCTGTCATATTGGTGCTGCCGTGGAGGTCAAGAATTCCATAATTATGAAAGGGAGCAAGACCCCCCACCACAATTATGTTGGTGACAGTGTCATTGGCGAGGAGTGCAATCTTGGCTCCGGCACCAAGATTGCCAATCTCAGGCTGGATAAAAAGGATATATGGACAGCTAGCATAAATACCAAAAGGCGTAAGCTTGGTGCTATAATTGGGGACAGGGTTGAAATCGGGATTAATGCCACCATTAATGTCGGTAGCATGATTGGCAATGATACCCATATCGGACCGGGGGCTTTAGCCAGCGGTGTTATTTTGCCAGGTTCAAGGATATTTTAACCAGATACTTTTAGGCTTTATTCAGAACGGGGTGAGGTTAATAAAACAACCTTGCCCGAGGAGTAAATAATGAAGCAGGCAGTAATTCTAGCGGCAGGCGAAGGGCAAAGGCTCAGACCATTTACCGTTACCAAGCCAAAGGTAATGCTTTCCATAGCCGGTAAGCCAATACTGCACTATGTGGTTGAGTCATTAGCTCAAAACGGTATTCGCCATATCGTCCTCATTGTCGGTTACAAGAGGGAGCAGGTCTTTGACTATTTGGGCTCAGGGGAGCGGTTTGGCGTTGATATAACCTATATAACTCAGGAGAGGCAGCTGGGCACTGCTCACGCCCTGACACTGGCTAAAGGGGTAGCCGAGAGCGAGTTTCTGGTTTTGCCAGCAGACAATCTAATTGAAGCTGATACCATTGCCCAGTTTGTAACTGTAAACCCTGAGGCAGTGCTGGTGAAGAGGGTAGATAACCCCCTTAGATATGGAGTGGTGACCGTTGACGGGGAGGTAGTGAAGGCTATCGTTGAAAAGCCAAGGGAGACTGAAAGTAATATAGTTAATACCGGCATTTATGCCTTTACCTCGGAAATTTTCAACTTCATTGAAGCCGAGTTAGATATTCCTGAAGCCCTGAGCAATATGCTGGCTCAGGGCAGGCTTATTAATGCTCACGAGACACAGGGCACCTGGCTTGATGTAGTCTACCCGTGGGATATATTACGCCTCAATAATGCCGTCCTGCGCCAAATTCGGGCGAGCATGGCTGGCACCATTGAGGCAGGTGTTTCATTAAAAGGGGTGGTCTCAGTGGGGGAAAACACGCTAATAAGGTCAAATTCCTACATAGTTGGGCCGGTGGTTATTGGTGATGGCTGCGATATTGGCCCCAATGTATGTATCTTTCCGGCTACCAGTATTGCCGACAACGTGGTTATTTCGCCATTTACCGAGATTAGGAACAGTGTTATCAGTGATGATGTTAATATCGGCTCCGGCTCTATTATTCAGGATTCAGTTATTGACAAGGGTTGTGTTATACAAGGACACTTTACTGCTTGCAGTAACGAGGCTGAGGTCAGGGTTAATAATGAACACTACCAGGTAAGTGTAGGGGCGATGCTCGGTGAGGGCTGTAATCTGGGCAATGGTGTCGTAGCCCAGCCCGGACTTATTCTAGGTAATTATAGTCAGGTAAAGGCACTGAAGCTCATTAGTGGCAGGCTACCCGACAAAGGTTTGGTGTATTAACTATGGGTGGTATTGTAGGTTATATGGGAGATAAGCAAGCTCAGCCCATCTTACTTGACTGCTTGGTCAAGCTGGAGTATAGGGGCTCCGACTCCTGTGGTATAGCTGTGCTGGGCAATAGTATTGACCTGTATAAGGATGCAGTCAGGGTAAGAGAACTGGCAAAAGTGGCACCCCAGCTTAGTGGGGTGGTAGGCATTGGTCATACCAGACTGGCAACTCATGGTGAGCCATCTCAGATAAACGCCCATCCCCACCTTGATTGCTCAGGCAATATCGCTGTCGTCCACAATGGAGTAATAAACAATTTCCAGAGGTTAAAGCAGCAGCTAACTGCTGAAGGACACCACTTTGTTTCTGAGACAGATACCGAGGTAATCCCTCACCTGATTGAAAAGTATTACGATGGCAATTTAGAGGAAGCGGTAGAGGCTGCCTTGCGTGATGTAGACGGCTCCTATGCCATCATAGCGTTGACCGTCGGTGAGCCCAAATTAGTAACTGCCAAGAAAGATAGCCCGCTAATTATTGGCATCGGCGACAGAGAGAACTTTATCGCCTCAGATGTGCCGGCAATACTGGACTACACCAATAGGGTTATTTATTTAGAAGACGGTGATATCGGAGTTATTACCAAGGATAGTATGAGGATTAGCCGAGGCGGCACCGAGGTTAATCGGAAACAGCACCTGATTTCGTGGAGTGTGGAAGAGGCTCAAAAGGCAGGCTATGAGCACTTCATGCTTAAGGAAATTCATGAGGAATCCAGGGTGATACGGGATACGCTGGTAGGCTGGGTGTCGGAAGATAAGCCAGCAGTTGATTTAGCTGTCATGCGTGGCGGCATAGAATCTATGCTCATACTAGCCTGTGGCACCTCCTATCATGCCGCATTGATAGGAAAATATATCATGGAGGAGCTACTCAGTATCCCGGTTAGGGCTGAGTTTGCCTCTGAGTTCAACTATTATGGTCAGACTCTAGCCAGAACCGGAGCCATTGCCATTACCCAGTCTGGTGAGACTGCCGATACCCTTAAAGCTATGAAAAAGTTAAAAGATGTGGGGTGTCAGGTGTTAGCCATCACTAATGTGGTGGGTAGCACTGCCAGCCGAATTGCCGACCAGACTATCTATACCAGGGCTGGCTCAGAGGCAAGTGTGGCGGCAACCAAGAGCTTTATGGCTCAGCTCATGGCATTATATTGGCTGGTGATGTCATATTCCAAGATTGATGCCAGAAGACTAGCTGACCTGATTATGGAGCTAAGACAACTGCCAGAAAAAGTCCAGCAGGTTTTGGATAATGAAACTAAGATTTTGGAATACGCCAAATACGTGTCAAGGTATGAATGTGTATTCTTCATTGGCAGAGGCATAAACTTCCCCGTAGCCCTTGAAGGGGCACTTAAACTAAAGGAGACCTCCTATATTCATGCTGAAGGCTATGCTGCCGGAGAGATGAAGCACGGTCCCTTTGCCTTACTAGGTAGTGATACCCCTATCGTGGCCATTGTGGCTCAGGATAATACCTACGAGGCTATGCTGACCAATATCAAGGAAATCAAAGCTAGAGGCGCACCGGTCATAGCCCTGGCTGAGGAGGGGGACGAGGCTATCGGGGAATTAGCTGATTCCATCATTACCCTACCCCGGGTTGATGCCATATTCTCTCCGGTAGTTAATGTGGTCGCCCTTCAGCTACTGGCTTATTATACCGCCAGGGAAAGGGGTTGTCCCATAGACTCCCCGCGGAACCTAGCCAAAAGCGTAACCGTGGAGTAGGTAGAGGTAGTTAAGGGGGTGGTCACCATTTTCGGTGATTTGGCGACCCCGGGGGGATTTGAGTTCTCTGATTCAAACTTCTTTAGCCATTCCTCATATAATAGCTGGAAGAAGGGCTTCAGTTCCGGTCTTGGCTTGCTTATCCTTTACCCAGATTTCGTTGAAAATAGGAGATAGCCTCATTTTACTTTTGCTATAGAGAGCACGCCGGTATAGTTCTCCCAATATGAATTTGTCTCTTTGAGGTTTGTTGTCACGACACATTTACCACACGGTGAAAAAAGCTCTTTTACTCCTGAGAGAATGCTTCTTCTCTCTATTAAATCCAACGTTGATACGTCCTCTTTACTTACCAGCATTATCCATAGGATTGGACCATTTAATATTGTGATACTTGAGTGGCTTAGTATGTAAAAACGTTTCCACAGTGTCAATGCCTTTTATCCCCGCAAGCTCAATATGAATAAACTCATTGAGTAATTCGATACTATGAAAGCGCGCAGCTATGACTATACTGAATCTACCAATCGAATCTGAAGCGAGGTACACAGCCGGATTTTTGATTATAGCGTTTATCACTTTATGAACGAAGTGGTCCCTTGTGGTCAGTCCCATCGTTGCCCGAACCTCATATTCTAATAATTCCGGATTAGGCACGACCTCTATGTTGAACACCCCATCATTCAACATTCTTTTTGTACGTTTGCGTATCTCACCCGCCCCTATGCCTAGCCTTGATTTCAGGGCTCTGCCAGGGGAAACTGGGGCTAGGGATTTAATGTCCCCCTTTAACCTCCCCCTCTAACCTCCCCCTCCCGTGTGGGTAGCCTCAGCCGTAATCGGGCAAGTCGCCTGCCCGCCTATGGATAGGCTCTGCCAGGGTGTGCCACTCGGGGCTTTCAGTCAGGGCTCCCCACACTAGGGGGGTTTGAGTTGTTGGGCTGAAAGTAACCACAGCCCCCCTGATTTTCCCCTGTCAAAGTCCAGCTGCAGAGCATTTTTATTTTCGTCTTCCCAGGACAAGCAAAGGGTGTCTGTATCTGATGGCAGGTCAATTACATTAAAGTCATTAATCATGTGTCTCTACCAAAACCCTAATATCTCCTTGACGTCGTATGACCTTTTCTTCTTCTAACTTGCTTAGAAGTGGTAGCACATATTTTCGGCTAAATCCAAAAAGTTGCCTTACTTGCTGGATGGAAATGGAGCCATTACTTCTTAGGAAGTTAATTATCTCGGTTTTAATGTTTTGGTAGTGTTTACACTCAAGCAATATCCCTTCTGGTAATTCAATGAGCATATTCTGTCGGCACATGAATCGAGCTATCTCTTCACTACTGGGTATTTGGGCGGCCAATTCTCCCCTTGTTGGTGGATTAGGTTGGCGCTCTTCAAAAAGTTTCAATATTCTTGAGACTACCATCTCTTGGTCAGGGGAAAGCCATGGCTTGTGTGTCGACAGAGCAATAGTATCCTCGTCACGAACTATCTTTCCTGAGCCAGTCAGAGTTGTAATCAACTCACTGAAAGCCTGCTTAGGAACATCCAAACGACCCTGTAACACAGCTTGAGGGAGGCCTTTCCCCAAGGGGTGAAGCGAGTGCTCCTCAGCCAAGATATCCAAAGCTTGGTTAATCTGCTTCCTCCAATGCATTAAGTCAATTACCCAAGAACCCGCCACGATAAGCTTATTCTTATCCTGTAACAATCTTACGCAATTTCTAACCTCTTGTGATGAGTAGCGGCTGGCCATAAGGAGGTCATCCTCTTCCCTATACTTATTCTTATCCAATTCTGTTAGGAGCAATTCTTCTATTCCCAGATTCATCCTTCTCTGGAGGAAGGTGACATTGTCCATGTCTTTGAATTTATGTTTGCTAGCAAGAGGACTAAGTACAGTGCCACCTCCGATAGTCTCTGCTGGAGACGGCTTTCTGATGATGAAGTGATCCCCAATACGGGTCGCTACCCGCTCTTTAAAGCGAAGTTGGGCAAAGGCTGATTCTCCTTGTTTGAGAGCTTTTGCTCCAAGCAATATTATTCTCCCCAAGATTTCCCTTGTCCCCAAATATACTACGAGTTCCGTATTACTTTTCAAAGGATTAGCTAGCCGGGAGATAAGTTCAACCCTGGTGCCAAGAATCCGGCTAGATATGACCTGCTCTTCTCCTCCAAAGATAATATCACCTCGTTTGATGTCTTTTTTCTCTAATCCAACCAGGTTGAGAGCCACTCTAGTGCCAGGTTGTGCTCTGTTTGTCTTTTCTTTATAGCTTTCTATAGCTCTAATGCGGGCGTGCAAGTCTTTAGGGAAGATGGCTACCCTCTCACCTTGTGATAGACATCCATCAATAAGGGTTCCGGTTACCACAGTCCCGCTTCCCATTATGGTGAAGACACGGTCTACCGGTAAGCGCGGTTTACCTATATCCCTTCTTGGGGTTATCTTTGAAACTAGCTCCTCAATACCTCTTTTTAATTCGGCGATGTTGGTTCCTTCTCTAGCACTTACCCTAACTATGGGGGCATCAGATAATCTTGTCCCCTCCAGTCTTCTTCGTATATCCTCTTCGATTAAATCTAGCCAGTGAGGGTCATCTATTAAATCAACCTTGGTTAAAGCAACGATGCCATGTTCTATACCAAAGAGATTCAAGATTTGCAGGTGCTCCTCTGTCTGGGGCATCCATCCATCATCGGCAGCAATAACTATAAGTGCAGCATCAATCCCCCCTACTCCAGGGATCACATTGCTTATAAAATCTTTATGTCCCGGCACATCAACAATGCCTATCATCTCCCCAGAGGTGAGCGGAAACCAGGCGAAACCTAAGTCAATAGTCATTCCTCGTTTCTTTTCCTCAGGTAAGCGGTCGGGGTCTATGCCAGTCAACGCTAGAACGAGGGCAGACTTGCCATGGTCAATATGGCCGGCTGTACCAATAACAAACATTGCTCTAACCCGCTTAAATCAGCGTGTTTTGGATTACTTCAATCACCGTTATATCTAAAGAGGGCATGATAGTGCGTGGGTCGATAACAAAACGGTTATCTTCAATCCGACCGAGAAGAGGTGGTGATGAGAAGCGCAGTCTCTTGGCAAAATCCTCTACAGCATATGGTGGTTCTACCGATATCAACTTAGTCGGTAAAGTCTGGTCCGGTAACGAACCACCGCCTACAGTGCTAAAGCCATCATAGGTTGATGAAACCACACCTAAGTCAGTTAATCTTTTTGATATCTTTTCTGCTCTAGATGCTATCTCCTGAATTGGGTAGTTGAGCATCTGCCAAACCGGGATTTTCTCAATTGCTTCTTTCTTCAAATAGTGTAGCAAAGTGAGTTGTAGAGTGATGGTAGTCATTTTCCCAATTCGCAGGACTCGTAGCAGAGGATGCTTGCGAATTTTATCTAGGTACTGCTGTTTCCCTAAGATGACTCCCCCCTGTGCCCCTCCCAGGAGCTTATCCCCACTGAAGCAAACTACATCAATACCCTCCGCTATTGCCTCCTGGACCATCGGCTCGTGCTCTAGACCAAACTGTTCTGTAGGTAGAAGGGCGCCGCTACCCAGATCCTCGACCACAGGTAAATTATGTCTTTTACCCAAAGCCTTGAGTTCTGAAATGGTGGCAAAGTGAGTAAAGCCACTCATCCTAAAGTTACTTTGATGAACCTTAAGTAATAAACCGGTATTCTCATTGATAGCTGCTTCATAATCTTCAAGGTAAGTTTGATTGGTAGTTCCTACCTCTCGGAGGTAGGCTCCACTTTGCTCCAAAATTTCCGGGATGCGAAAACCGCCACCAATTTGGACCAATTCCCCCCGTGAAATAATAACTTCCCTCCCTCTAGCCAAGGCGGTTAATATAAGAAAGACAGCTCCCGCATTATTATTAACCACCAAGGCAGACTCGGCTCCGGTGAGGGTGCAGAGCAACTTCTCGACACCTTGAGCCCGTCTTCCTCGCTCACCTAGAAAGAGGTCATACTCTAAGTTGCAATAATTTTGGCTAGAGGTTACCACAGAGGTTAGGGCTTCCTGAGATAAGGGAGCTCTGCCGAGATTGGTATGTAAGATTACCCCGGTGCCATTGATTACAGGTCGTAAAAGGGCTAACCCCTCTTGAGCTAAGTACTGCTTAATTTTCTCTATTATCTCATCTCCGGATGGACAAGCAGCACCCTGCAAAAGCTGCTTACGAATTGTTGCAATCACTTCCTGTACTGCTTGGGTAACCAATACCCGTGAGTACTCATCCACTTCAGCTTGAATTTCTTCTCTTTCCAAGATTTTCTCGATGGATGGAAGCTTGCGCAACTCCTCGTTTACAGCGGTCTGTTTCATTTCTTTCTCACCCTTATTCTTCTGTTCTCATCGGAAATAATTCCACCAATCTCTGTAGCTACAGGTATACCAGCTGAGTGCAAAGCTTCCAAAAGCTGGTCGCTTCTATCCCTGGTTACGGCGATGAGCAGGCCGCCAGAAGTTTGGGCATCGCAGAGCATGACCTGTTCACTGGAAGAGATATTTGAGTCCCAATCGATTTTTCCCTCTAAGAAAGCTAAATTGGCACGAGTGCCTGGAAGAATGTTCATTTCTTTTAGTAATTGCCAAGCTTGAGGGATAATAGGGACTTTAGATAAACTTATATACGCTCCTACTCCGCTGGCTGATGTCATCTCATAAAGATGGCCTAAAAGGCTAAATCCAGTAACATCAGTACAGGCGTTGACCCCGATTTCTATCATTACCTCACTTGCCTTCCTGTTTAGCTGACTCATGAGCTCTATGGCTTGTTGAGTAGTCTCATCACTGGCTATTCCAGCCTTAATTGCCGCATTAATAATTCCAAGACCTATGGGTTTAGTTAAGACCAGGGCATCTCCACCCCTTGCCTTAGCATTAGTTATTATCTTCTGAGGGTGGACCAGCCCAGTTACACAAAGGCCATATTTCGGTTCCTCATCTTTGAGACTATGTCCGCCTATTATGCTGATACCAGCTTCCGCAGCTTTGTCAGCACCACCCCTCAGAATCTCTTCCATAATGTTTAACGGCAGCTTCTTTTCTGGAAAGCAAATAACATTTAAAGCGACAATAGGACGGCCTCCCATAGCGTATATATCACTCAAAGCGTTAGCAGCAGCAATGGCACCAAAGCTATAGGGGTCATCAACATTGGGAGAGAAAAAATCAACTGTTTGAACCAAGGCAAGTTCCTCACTGAGTTGATAGACTCCCGCATCATCAGGAACTCCTAAGCCTACCATTACATTAGGGTCATATCTTATATCCATGTGACACAGAACCTGTGTCAAGCCGTTAAGGCTTACTTTGCCCCCTCAGCCACTTTGCTTAGCCAAACTAGTTAAACGGATAATCTCATCTGGCATCCTTTCACCTCATCTCTTTAACTGTGAAGCGGTTTAGGATAAATTTTGTAGTCATGATACTTGTTTTACTTCTGTCTAAAATCCTTATGACTGCGTTTCATTCCCTATATATTATAGCTTACTTAAATAAATGGCGGAGGGGGAGGGAATCGAACCCCCCGCGGCAATTTGCATTACCGCCAGCGGATTTGAAGTCCGAGAAGCCCACCAGAGCCTATCCGCCTCCACTTTAATTTGATAGTTGGAAAGTTGGTTGTTTTTGTGCCCAGCTTGAAAATATTATAGCACTACCCCACCATTGTCAAAAGGCACGGTGCCAAGGTGCACAGGGTATATAATAGAGCGCAAACCCTGTGCCGATTATTCCTCAAACACGGTCTGTTTTTCTACTTCCACCTGCAGGGCTCGCAGCGCCTTCTTAACCAAGTTGAGACGCAGCTCCCTCTCCTCATCTTTTGGCAATTCGGGATTACCTAAAGGATGAGGGATAGCCACGGCGGGCACGATACGATTAGCCCCCACGGTCAACGAGATGGGCACTATTGAAGCCACATGCGCCACAGGCAATCCTACCCTGTCTATCTCTTTTGCTAACGTTGCACCGCAACGTGTATCGGTGCCTCAGGTGGAGGTGAGAATCACTCCATCAACATCGGCCGCCTTCAACTTCTCCGCAATCGCCTTGCCAAACTTCTGAGCATTAGCAACTGAAGTGGCATTACCTACGGTGACATAGTAGACGTCATACAGTTTACCAATGGTGCCATCCTTCTCCAGGGAGCGCATAGCGTCCAATGGCAGAACCCTATCCGGATCAGCGTTAGCGTAAGTTGGATCATAGCCACCATGACACGTCTGGTAGGCATCTGGGGTTAGGTCATCCACCCCGGCGATATTGTATTCGGCAAACTTAGAAGCGCTGGCAGCCTCTATTCGGTCCGGGTTACCTAGTGGCACTATTCCTCCCGAGGTCACCAGGGCTATCGTAGCTGAGCGCAGGTCCCTAATCGCAGGGCTGGCAGGAACGTGCTCAAAGGTAGGCATTGGATACTCAGTCTGGAATGGTTCCTTTCTTAGTTTGGACAGGAGCATGTCTACCGCCCTCTCGGCCCCAGTTCGACTGACAAATTGATTGACCCTGATGCCACGGGGGAAGTAACCATCCTCTTGTGGAAGGCCAATTTCTTGGCCCAGGCCCAATTTCCGCACGAAGCCGGCCATTCTAGGAATGGCCTCTTTCATACCACGAACCGAGTTGGTGGTGGGGATAACATAAACCTCCTTGCGGTAGAGTTCCAACGCCGGGTTCTCTTCGTACATGGCCGTAACCACCGGGATGCCCAGCTTCTTGCTTACCGCTGAACACGAGGCTCCGCAGGCAATACCGTACCTGCCGGCAGTGAATGCCGGGCCAGCTACAAATACATCTGGCTTATAAGGAGAAACAGATTCCACCACCTTTTCTACCGCAGTCTCTATGTTCTCAGCGAAGTAATTATCACCGCAGACCATCGTAGCCACTATCTCCCCCTCTTCCCCTAAAGCCTGCTGGAGGGGTATGCCAGGACCAACAGCGCCCTCCTTAATCAGGGGAGGAATGTTGGCTTTTTCCTCACCTCCTATTTGAGCGAAGAACTGATTTAAGTAATGGACTACTCTATATTTTTTCTCTGCCATCTTACTTTACCCCTTTCTTGAAGGCCTTTTAATACCCCCGAGCGGTTAACCTGCCAAAGCCCAACTGGCAGGTAGACCCCATAATGGCTTGTATCTCGATATTTAAGCCCCCACCGGCAGTCACAGAGCCAACAAACCCTCCAGCAATGACCTCTGCCGGTTTCAGGTCTCCAATGATATGTTTCATAGGGGGAAGAGTTATCACCTCATTGGCATTGCCTACACTGATTACTGCGTCAGCTTGAGGCACTGCATCTGCCAGGGATTGGGAACCACCGTCTCTCCCGGCATACTCATCGGTGATTAGTACGGTCTTTATCCCATACTCTCCCATCTTCTTGCAGAGCATCATCAGGTCGGTATCAGGATTGCCAAAACCTTCCTCGGAAATGATTGCCCCCTGTGCTCCAATGAGCTTCACCAATTTGCTGGCATAGTCTGAGGATCTCTCCTTATCTGCCAAGGTGACATTTAAATTGGTGACGACCACCCCGATGAAGTTCAAATCCTTGCCATGGCTCCGATAGAGCTCCTTGATTACCGGATTGTTCAGGTGATGGTAGGTAGTGTGCTTGTCGCAAGCGGAGACGCAGTTGCCACTCACTATGGCCCCATCCATGACTTCATTGGGATGGATCAAGGTAGGCAGGATTTTCTTGGCGTCAACCCCGTAGAACCAAGTATCGTGTAACAGGCCCTCTGACAATAGTGTGTAAACATAGGCGACTCTGGGGAGGGCGGTATCAGTGATCGGACTCAATTCATAGACCTCCAGCTCATCAGGGGCGACATCCTTACACGCCTTGCCCAAGTAAACCGCAGCCCTCAACCCGGCAAAGCGCACAGCCTCCTCGTGGGCGTGGGGGGCTAACCCAACGATAGGGCGCAGAACCAGTGCCACATTGTTGGTCTGAGAAAACGGCGAGTATTGGGCTCCAGGGCCGGTCATATCTATGAACCCCTCCTGAAAGCCAATGATGCGGCCCACAGTGGCTAGCGCTGCCCCTCTTAGGACGTTGGTTCTACCCGACCCCACTGTCCCCATCTTACCGACGAGCCCTGGAAAAAGCTCCCCTGACCCACTTACTTTGACCCTGGGCTCGATTACATCTTTCACCGGGATTATCCTCACTTCCTCTCCCGGCCGCGCCAATTCAACATCTGCTTCAGATAATCTATCGTCTTGCAGGGCTAGAGCGATCAGCTCCTTTTTGTTTACATAGAGGGTGCCATCTTCAATAATGGTCTCGTCACCAAATTGGACGTCCTTGATTTTGATTATCCCTAGCTCTAAGTGCATAATGAGCCTCCTTTTCTCCTATATCCGGACCTTCTTCCTCGGCTTTTCATATTTGCCTTCACCTCCCTAAAACATACGGGGCCAATCTGCAGTGCAGATTGGCCCCTGTCCTTCTACCTGAGAGATCATCCGCTACTATTTACGGACTTACCCCTTCGGTGACCTCACGCAGAGGTCTCTCCAGAGGTCTTTACTAACAACAGTCCTTTTGCCTGAGAGTTTCAAGACACTAGGCTTACCCCCGGTCTCTTTCCCCTTCGGCTCCCTATACAGGGTATCTCCTGCCGTTACCCAAACACATTAGCAAATCTTACTGTAATTGTCAAGCGTCTGTGCTC
>Ga0307380_10001875_pt1 | contig 30217 bp, 19 predicted proteins | sample UN3MG_FD_202239 | JGI IMG/M metagenome (GOLD analysis project Ga0307380, IMG submission 202239) | Soil microbial communities from Risofladan, Vaasa, Finland - UN-3 | ecosystem: Environmental > Terrestrial > Soil > Coastal area > Acid sulfate soil | place: Finland: Risofladan, Vaasa | collected...
TTCTGTTACCTTAGCCCCGGGTCAGGTACAGGCAGTGAAAGTGACATTCAGTCCGGTTTCAGCCGGGAGTGCGAGTGGCGGGATTACAATCGAGAGCAGTGACCCGGATGAGCCTTCGGTAACTGTCAGTGTGTCCGGCAGCGGTGTCCTGCTTCCTGAACCGGATATTACCGTATCAGTATCCAGTTTGGCTTTAGGGGATGTAGCGGTTGGCGGAAGCGGCGCAGGGACTTTCACAATCGGCAATGATGGCGAAGCGGACCTGGCGGTAAGCGGAATCAGCAGTGACAAAGGAGTATTCGCCGTAAGCCCTGGTTCTGGCACCTTAGCCCCGGGTCAGGTACAGACAGTGAAAGTGACATTCAGTCCGGTTTCAGTTGATAGTGCGAGTGGCGGGATTACAATCGAGAGCAGTGACCCGGATGAGCCTTCGGTAACTGTCAGTGTGTCCGGCAGCGGTGTCCTGCTTCCCGAACCGGATATTACCGTATCAGTATCCAGTTTGGCTTTAGGGGATGTAGCGGTTGGCGGCAGCGGCACAGGGAGTTTCACAATCGGCAATGATGGCGAAGCGGACCTGGTGGTAAGCGGAATCAGCAGTGACAAAGGAGTATTCGCCGTAAGCCCTGGTTCTGTTACCTTAGCCCCGGGTCAGGTACAGGCAGTGACAGTGACATTCAGTCCGGTTTCAGCCGGGAGTGCGAGTGGCGGGGTTACAATCAAGAGCAGTGACCCGGACGAGTCTTCGGTAACTGTCAGTGTGTCAGGAAGCGGTGTTCTGCCGCCTGAGCCGGATATTACCTTGTCCGTATCCAGTTTAGCTTTAGGGGATGTATCGGTTGGCGGCAGCGGTACAGGGACTTTCACAATCGGCAATGATGGCGAAGAGGACCTGGTGGTAAGCGGAATCAGCAGTGACAATGGAGTATTCGCCGTAAGCCCTGGTTCTGTTACCTTAGCCCCGGGTCAGGTGCAGACAGTGACAGTGATATTTAGTCCGGTTTCAGCCGGGAGTGCGAGTGGCGGGATTACAATCAAGAGCAGTGACCCGGACGAGTCTTCGGTAACTGTCAGTGTGTCCGGCAGCGGTGTCCTGCTTCCCGAACCGGATATTACCGTATCAGTATCCAGTTTAGCTTTAGGGGATGTAGCGGTTGGCGGAAGCGGCACAGGGACTTTCACAATCGGCAATGATGGTGGAGCGGACCTGGTAGTAAGCGGAATCAGCAGTGACAAAGGAGTATTCACTGTAAGCCCTGGTTCTGTTACCTTAGCCCCGGGTCAGGTGCAGACAGTGACAGTGATATTTAGTCCAGTGGGTGCTGGAGCACAGAGCGTTTTGGTTGTGGTAGCGAGTAACGATCCGGACGAGTCTTCGGTAACTGTCAGTGTGTCAGGCAGTGGTGTCCAGAAAACTGAACCAAATATTACCTTATCCACCTTCACTTTCAATATTGGAGATATACCGGTTGTTGTCAGTGGCACAGGTGTTTTCGCTATCATCAATGATAGTAATGCAGACCAGGTGACAGGCGGTACAGGCAATGACAATAATGCAGAGATTAAGAGTATAACTCCCGGCAGCACTATATCAGATACTTTTAATATAACCAACTTCGGGAATTCTGATCTTTTAATAACTGATATCAGTATTGATAATCCCTCATTCTCTGTTGATAATAATTCCGCTGTTATTCCCCCCGGTAAGACCTTGGCTGTTCCAGTTAAATTATGCTCAAGCGAAACTGGTAATCATAGGGCTATTTTAACGATCATGGTTAGTGATTGTGAAGAGAATATGCTTAGTTTTTCTCTAATGGTAAATTGTATTGTACTGCATTCTTCTGAGATAACCTTGTCAGAAACTTCTGTTGATCTCGGTGAAGTAACTATTGGGAATAGCACAACCGGAGTTTTCAGCATTACCAACGACGGCGGATTGGACCTTGTTATAAAGGACATCAGTAGTGACAACGAGGTTTTCAGTGCCAGTCCGGCTTCAATGACTATCAAACCTGGTCAGTCCGAATTGGTGGTAATTAAATTCACTCCCAGCTCAACAGGCAACCAGAACGCCAATATTACTGTCGCCAGCAATGATGATGATGAAATGGTGCTATTGGTAAAAGTCAAGGGCAATGCAATTACTTCCGCAGCACCTAAAATGTCCCTGGCGAACACTATCCTGGATATTGGCGAGGTACCAGTCGGCGGTATTGGCACTGGCGCTTTCACTATTACCAACAGCGGCAAAGCGGACCTTATAATAAAGAAAATCAGCAATGACAACCGAATGTTAGCTGTCAGCCCAGACTCGGCTGCTATACAGCCCGGGCAGTCAAAAACAGTGACAGTAACGTTCAAACCGGTAAGTCTCGGCAGTCTAGAGGCTCTGATTAAGATTTTCAGCAACGATCCTGAAAATAACATTTTTTTCTTGAAAGTTCTCTGCAGGGTGCCCGATAATCCCAAGACCTTTGGACTCAATCAGAACTTTCCCAACCCGTTCAACCCTTCAACAACCATAGGCTATACTGTGCCTGAAAGTAGTATCGGAAATGTTTCCTTAAGGGTCTATGATATCCGTGGTCGTCTGGTGCGTGTATTGGTGGAGGAGATGAAGGAAGCAGGTACTTTCAGTGTGTATTGGGACGGTAGAGATGAATCGGGCTGCCTTGTGCCCAGTGGTACTTATTTTTACAAAATGCAGACTGAGGATTTTTTTCAAATTCGGAAAATGATACTTCTGAAATGAAAATCGATTGTTTCGGAAGCGTATACGGAATTATTCCTGATGAGTAGGATATAATGGAGTGATTATGCTTTTCCACACGGATCATTTGTTACCTGGAATGGTGTTAGAAAAAGATATCGAGTTGAAAACAGGGAGCTTTCTGATAACCTGTCTTGAATTGGGCGGCGGCTGTCTGACAGAGAAGGTGATTAAATCAATCCAGAACTTCTCAAATCAGATCGTGCCTTCAAATAACAGGGTTTGGATCAGGGAGGATGAGTTTGCCCTTAATTATATAAAAAATATAATCTATGAAGACCTTAATCGTGTTGCTGAAAGTGTGATATCCGGTAAAGATTACACCAATTTTCTCGCCGATGGAGAACTTCAAGCAAAGGTGATGCGCGTGATGACGATCCTGTTCTCCAATCCGGATATTGTGCGGTTGATGTATGATGTCAAATTCAACACATCTGAACAGACAACGCCAAAGGATCTTATTCTGGAACACAGTATCAGGACAGCGCTGCTTTCAGTCGCACTTGGCCTCCGTCTGCGCTGGACGATCCTCTCTCTGGTAAGTGTCGGCATCGCTGCCTTATTGCATGATCTGGGCATTTTTAATACTTCTCCGTATCCGGACCTTGAATCTTTGGATAATCTCCCGCCCGGTAAACTGGCAATTTTTGTCAACCAGCACCAGGAGCATAGTGCGAGTCTTTTTAAAAACCGCGATATGGCATTGAATCCCTACCAGAAAAAAGAGGTGCTGCAAATGATCCTCAATCATCATAACCCGGATTCAGAGGATCCGAAACATACAAAAGTCCTGCTGTTTTATCTGGCCGACCTTGCAGATGAAATGGTTTCTCTTATGCCGCATCGCTTACGTTATAATTTCTCACCGGCACAGCTCGAAATCCTGGGTGAAGCTTATAAGCGGCGCTGCGGTTTGGTTAATTTGCTGCTTGGCCTGTCCAGGCTTTACAAACACGAGGGAGGTCTTGCCTGGGAGATAGTTTGCAATATCGCTGGCCTTTTCAAGATGAAAGAACTCATTAGCGGCGATTTCGATTTGAAGCTGAAAGAGATAATGGATTTGTGCCCGTTCGACTCGGCAAAGTTAAATCCACCGCTGGAAGGGAATTCATTACCGCGAACCTTATACTGCAGCAGGAGCAATGAAAAGGATTTTCGTTGCGAGCATATTCTTTATGTTAAGTCAGTAATTCAGGATAAGCATGGAAATATTAAAGAATATTTCAAGTGTGACAGCCTCGGCCCTCGTTTTCAAAAGTTGATCGAGGAAGGAGAAGGCTAGGGTTTTAAAGAAGAAATCAGGAAAGATCCAGGGATTTTCACTCCAATATATTGTATTCTGTAATTGTTCATGGACCCTTGTTGATGCCAGCAGGTTCCAGGATCAATAGAGCATCCTCCCATTCATCAGGCGTTGAAAAAGTCTTCACTCCCGTATTTGGAAAGCTGCCAGCCGCAACCGGATCACCTGTTTTCGGATCAATCCAAAATACATTCACTTTTTTTGCTGCGGTAATTTTACTCATGTTGATTGAAAAGGAGCTTTTACTAGCCAGGTAAACCATGACCCATTTACCGTCTTTATGACGGGCTGCCAAGTTCAACACCTGTCCATTGACCTCGCCGCCGCTGGCAAATATTGATTGATCCGGAACGAGGTACCACCACTCCTTTCGGCCCAGAAATATTTTCTTCATTACGCCCATTTGAACAGCGCCAGGCGCATACAGGGCCTTCTTCCATGTGGGGAGTACACGCCAACTGTCATTGTGCCCATAGGTGTGATGGGCTCCTGCTAAATATGAATAATATGCCTGCCTGCGAATCCAGAGAGCAGTCACATCAAATCCATACTCAGAACCCTGTTCATAGGCCCCTTCTGCCATCAAAACAGGTTTTACAGGTTTGAGGTTATAATCATTGGTCACCATTGGATAGATCAGTTGCACGCTATTCCAGGTTTGCATCGAGTTGAAATCAAGCCATTTTTCCTCGTGAATAAAGCTGGATGAGTATGGGGCGGGATCGGGTTTGAAAGTAATAAGATGAAATCCCCCGTCTCCTTCGTGAAGACCTGCAGCAAGCTCCCGCAGAATCGGAACAAACTCTTGTTTTGCCTCAGGCGTCATGGACCAGACAATGTTGGGTATGTTCTTGTACCGCTGGGCTAGCCATTTCGCCCAGGCTCGGGCGTTACTCAGTGTGATGAGCTTGCGGTACCGCTGATGATAAAGCGTGATCGAAAAAACCACGTTATTTTCCCGGGCTATCCGGATCACGGAATCGACATGCTTGAAGTACGCTTCGTTCGGCGTGAGAGGGTCGTCATTGATCCAGGGTTTTTCTCCGTATATATTAGGTTTCGTCCCGTCACCGACTCCCATAAGCATCGCTTGAATAAAGGAAAATCCATTTTTTCTCACGCTTTCAATGGTTATTCCGGCTTCGTCAAGCGTATATTCCCGAAAGATCTGCCATTGAGTCGTACCCAGCCAGAAAACGGGGTTGTCCTGCTGGTCTACAAAGTACCTCCCATTTGTACTTACTTTAACCGGATAAACAGCCTGCCCGGCCGCTGCGCTGACTGCGAAAATTAACAAGAACGGCACGAAGAATATAATTCTCTTCATTTCTATCTTCTCCTTTCTTGATTGTATGTGACCACCATCATTAATAAGAAAGTTTAAGATTACTAAGATTGCGTGGTGTATTAGGCATTTTCTCGGAAAGCCTTCCTGCTTTTCTTTATATCAAGACCTACACCAGATTTTTTATATTTCTGGACACGTTTTCGGGGGGCAGGTCATATTGGTAAAACGGGGTGTATACTTAAAGAATAATTTCAGGATTTGCATCAACGGCTTTCCTGCCTACCATCGATTTCAAGTTGCAACTGCTTCTGCACAACGTGTGCGTAACAATCCGGTGTTCGAATTTCCCCACTCCAGCGTTGCCCGATCTTATCCTTAAGTATTTGGATTTTTCGCTTATCTTCTGTTCTCTTTTTTGAATAATTAGCCTCGGTTGTCGAGCCCCATATCCATACCTCGACTTTGTTGTCATGCTTGAGAACTACTGAAACGACATCGTACTCGCTTTCTGTAGTGCCATCTTCTTTAAAGATAATCACGTTCGGCAAAGAAACACGAAATTTTACATTCTCTGAAGGTTGTTGCAAAGACTCAAGGAGTATGTACAATTCCATGTCTATTCCTTTTGTTTCTGCTTCTTCAATCACACGCTGATGCAGAACCTCCTGAGCGGACCGAATTAAGTTCTGCAAGGCCGTGACCGGCTTTATCTGGAAGAAGCGATTCTGCCATTGAAACATATATGACCATAGCATACGGCGAGCGTTCTCAAGGTCAAGGCCCAGTTTCTGCCTTAGATCTTCCGGACCAAAGATTGACGCTTGCATAATGCAAAAAGGATAGGAGAATCCTAAAGGCTGCTCAACACCGCGGATGACAATCTTAATATCTTCTGCCTCAGGCGCATAACGCCTTGCATGCTTTACGATATACTTTGATGCAGCCCTCTCGATGTTGGCGTCAGGTATGGAGAGGCAACCTAAATTACTGGCTCTATCGAAGAGAGAGTTCTCTATAGAGCAACCGCACAAACCTTCCATTAGTGTGCGATGAAGATCGGAGACATCAAAGTCTGGATACATCTCAACTTCAATGCGTTTGCATGCCTGCAGGAATTCTTTGGGTTCAGGACGATCTGAGGCATCGCGATGGCGAATGGAAAAAGCAATACTATTTGGCTGGCTTAGCTGATGAACCATTACCCGTTTCTTTGAAGGATCTGTTAGAATTGCGTTTCCTTGCCGCCTCCCTGCTAACCGTCGTTCAAGGATCAACGGGGGACGATCTATCTCCACGGCGCCATTAATTGTCCAAGTTTTCCAGCCTTTACGCACCTCGGAATCAAATAACTCTCTTCCTTGTTTGCGTTTTTTGATCATCCTCGAAACATCTTCATCTGATATATAGTCGTTCGCGTCGACACCAAATAACTGCTCCAGTCCAATGCTTTTGTTAATCAAAAGTTCTGCCAGCGTCCGCTGGAAGACGGCAGATTGCGTTTGGTGTTCTTCTGATTCGTAGAGCGTCATTTCCAGGTAATCATTTAGCTGTCGAATCAAGAGCCAATCAGGGTCATCTTCTTGGTTGACATTCGCTACAAGGCGGTCAACATCCAAGGTTATGCCGATACGACCTGTAAGATGCAGGTCCCGAACAACGAAATCGAGGCGATTAAGGCGGCGCATGGCGTGATCCCATTCGTTTTCCGGCTCAATAAGGATAAGAATTGCCTTTTGCCAATCGAAACCAGGAGTCCGTGTTTTCTTGTCATACTTAAAACTCTTGAGAAGACCACTAAGATTATTATCATGAATGAGTTTCAACGCGGATATCCAATGGAAAAGTCGCCGCCATTGGTGTTCTTCTATCAGTTGATCAAGCCATTTCGAAACGACAGTTCGCTTCTCAGTCTCGGCAGTGCCCAAGACATGTTTTGCAGCTTCATCGACAACAGGCTGAAGAAAATCGACAAAGCGCTTGCGAAATGATGCGTCAACATGGCATGTCAGCAATACCGCCTTTTCTGCGTCATAACAAAACGCTGCATGGCCTGTCTGGCCAAAGCATAAGCGTGACCAGAATGACCATAGAAAATCCCTCGGCAAACCATATCCTTCCGGCTGCATGAGAAGTTTCTCAAAGAGCCGCATTAGACCTACCAAATGATGGTACTTCGTGTGCACACCTGTTTCGTCGAAATGTCCTGTTAGCCCCAGGTCACGAATCGATCTGAGCCGGATAAACTGCCTTTCCGCTGCCCGATAGAGCGAAACATGCGCCCCGCGGATTACAACTTCGCATGAAAATGCAGGATCGTTGAATCGTAGTTCATCAGGCATCACAACTCCCCCTTGAAGGCTTTGTCGAGGATACTGGGTATGAGGGCGTCAAGTTCGGATGAGGTCTGTTCCTGCAGTGCTTTAAGCCGATTCACTTTTGCTTGTAGGCCATCGAGATAGACCACAATGCGGCGTTGCTCTTTGATTGATTTCTTGAAGACAGGGAATGCTTTTAGTTGGCGCTGGTTGATTGAGGCAAGGTTAGTCGTTTGCTTGGAAGCCTCCTTGAAGTAGTCCTTTCCGTAAGGCGACCTAATCAAAGCAAGCAAATACTCTGGATCTAATTCGGTTTGATCCAGCCGAATGCGAAAAATGTGATTCTGGTGGATACAGTTGGTGATCTCTTTGTGCCATATTGTCCCTCGACCGAGCTTGTCCCAATCACCGCCCTCTGTTAGGAGAAGATCGCCCTCCTCTATTTGCCACTTTTCCCTCTCGTTTGGCTTGACCCAAACCGTCTTGATCTGATCAAGGTCGAGATAGCCGTCCTGCACATTCGCGACTCTAAGATAGGGAAGTTCAATCAGCTCACCTGAGAGTTGCCGCCCCAGCGTTACGCCAGATCGTATCTTAGACACTTTGCCTAAAGGTACAGTTTCTGCTTTCATCGCTAGATTTTGCTTGAAGAGTTGGTGCGTATAACTGTTAACTAATTTTTCAGATTCGTTCGTCGATTGCAAACGAAGGCTCTGGGTTTCTGCGATCTTGGCGGCGAGATATTCAATCTTGGCTACAATCCGCCGTTGCTCCGATAGCGGTGGAAGAGAGATTCTAAGCGAAAGAAAAAACTCCTCTTTATACCGGTTCCTTGTAAGAGGAGTGCTGCCGCTACAGTCCGATTCCACTTTGTCTAAGACCCGTCGTAGCCTGAACCAGTATTTTAAGAAGTCGACATCAACTTTGTTATCCTTAGGCCGAAAGATAGGAAACTCATTGGATACATAACAGCCGTCCTGGGAGGTTTCAATTACTCCAAATGCACCTCGCCAAGCGAAAAGCCGACTGTAGATGAAATCGTCTTTTTTGACCATGAAAAGCTTTTTTGCAGACAACTCGGAGCCAAGTTTAACTTCACGCAGGAACGGTCCCGCGCCATCCAAGCGGACTCCTAATAGACGATATTCTTTCGACGCGTCAACTGTTTCAGGACGTTCGATCCGCTCAAGAAGATTATCAAGTCGCATTTCTATAGGCGCAGGTTTCATGCAGCACCTCCTCTCAACAATTCTTTTATATCATCAATGATCTGAATGATACGCCTTTCTTTTTCAAGGATGTCTGCAGCAAGTTGTTCGGGCGAGAGATGTTCGAGAGTTTCAGTGCTATTGGGATTTTTGATATCGAGGTTGCAGGATATAAGGTCGTCGTTGTCGTTGTATTTGAGCACGTCCTTGGCCTGAACCTTCCAGGCGTTATTGTTTGCTTCGCGCTGCTTCATGGTAAACCAGACGATACATTCGTCGAATTCCTCGAACTTCATCGGCTTGGTCTTGGTGTAGTTCTTACGCCCCTCGGGTAGGGGAATTTCGTAGTACCAAATCGTATCCGTCGGGCCGGAGCGGTCAAAGAACAACAGATTGGTAGGGATGGGTGTGTAGGGCGCGAAAACACCGTTGGGCAATCTGACGATGGTGTGGAGGTTGAATTCCTTAAGCAGGCATTCCTTAAGGCGGGCGCAGACGCCATCGCCGAAGAGCGTACCGTTGGGCACGACCACACCTGCGCGGCCTGGCTTGCCGTTATTTTTCTCGGGGCGCTTCAATTTACGCATGATGAGTTGCAAGAAAAGGAGCGCCGTTTCGGAGGTCTGCAGGTCTTCGGGGAAATTCGACTTGATGCCTGTCTCCTCCTCGCCGCCGAAAGGTGGATTGGTGAGGATTATGTCCACGCGGTCGCGGTCGCCGATCTCCTGAATACGTACGTTAAGGGAATTGTCATAGACGATGTCGGGAAACTCAAGGCCGTGGAGCAGCAGGTTCATCTGGCTGAGCATGTATGGTAGCGGTTTGGCTTCCTGGCCGAAGATCGAGTCTTCCTGTAGCACGCGGCGATGCTGTACTGTCTTGCACTGACTGGCGAGATGCTGATAGGCTTCGCAGAGGAAACCACCCGTTCCACAGGCGGGGTCGAGAACTGTTTCACCTAGTTGGGGATTCATGACGGCGACCATGAACTGAACCACTGGGCGGGAGGTGTAGAACTCGCCAGAGTCGCCAGCGGCATCGCGCATCTCGCGCAGCATGGATTCGTAGAGGTGGCTGAGAGTATGGATTTCCTCGGAGGAGTTAAAATGTATGCCGTTCACCTTGTTGATGACGTCTCGCAGGAGATAACCGTTGTTCATTCGGTTCTGCACACCGCGAAATACATTGGCGATAACGTCACGCCTGTCGCGGCCGTTGGTGGAATGAAGGCCCTGGAGATAGGCCAGTAGACCAGCACTCTTTTTGCCGTTAGGCAAGATAGCTTCGTCTTGGTTGACGAATTTCAAAAGTTCCTCGCCGGTGATCCCGTCTTCCTGGGCGGCCCAATCACGCCAGCGGTAGGGGGGATCGATAGCCGGGCGAAATTTTTCCCCGCTGAGCTGAGCTTCCTGTTCGCGGATTAGTTCCATGTCATCGAGAAACTTAAAAAACATGATCCACGTCAGCATCGGAAGACGGTCGAGATCGCCGTTCAATCCTTTATCCTTGCGCATTATGTTACGGGCGGACTTGATGATGGACCCGAGCTGCTGGGCTGTGGTCATGGGTAGGTCTTTGGCTGTGTTTTTATAGCTTGCCATTTCTAAGATTTCCTTTGGTTATGGATGTCGTTTCAGAATCACGCCGCGTAGAGTTCTTCCTGTAGTTGTGCAACTGCCTCACGGAGGAGATCCGTCCCGCCAAAGAAACCAATAATCTCTGTAATATTACCATGTTCAGATATGGGTGGAACCTTGAGCACATCAGGAATATTAAATTGGGCTATGCCGTGATCAGCGTATTTAGTCAACAAGTCCTCAAGGATTTTCCGGGCTTCAGGACCATATTTTTCGAAGAAGTCTTTGCGATCCTTTCGTAGGCGATCGGCGCGTTCTCGCCGTGTACGCAGCGGCGCGTTATAGGCCAAGTGGCAGATTAGGTCGAAAGGATCGGCGTCGGGTTGATCGGCTTGGTTCGCGAGTTCCAGGAAGTCTATTCCTCTTTCCTCAAACTGCCGTATAATCTCGTTTCTTTCATTGTATTGCGACCAATGCTTGCGCAACACCGCCGCCGTGGGATAGAGTGTCCGAACTGTTTTGGCGGTGTAGTCGGTGTATTTTATAACACGGAGTTGCTTTCCATTCGGATCGAGTTCATAGACCAGATGGGCTGCAATCTCGACCATTCCACCGTCGACATAATATTTGCGGCGCTCATCACCGGGGGGTTCTACAATGTCTTGCGGTTCATGGTCGATGAGTATCTCTTCACCTTCCTCCGATGGTTCTCCCTCCGGGGTGATAACTTCTTCGCCCGTAATTTGTCCTTCGTTGTCGATAGTTTCCTCGGTCTCGAATGCAGGATAGCCATCGAAATCAGGATCGGCGAAGTGTAGAGTGGCCGAGCCGGTGTAGTCCAGTATGCTAAAGAAGTACTTGCCGTAATCGTCGCGGACTCGCGTGCCGCGTCCGATGATTTGCTTGAATTCCGTAATCGAACCAACGACACGAGCCAACGCTACGTTCTTGACCATAGGCGCATCAACACCAGTAGTCAGCAACTTGGAGGTTGTGAGGATGACGGGGCTGTTTGATTCCAACTCCTGAAAACGGCTGAGATGACCACGCCCAACTGGGCCCTCATCGGCTGTAACCCGACAGACGTAGTCCGAATATTGTCGAACTACGTCGGAATTGAGGTTATTCAGAGCACGGCGCATTTCATCAGCGTGTTCCTGATCAACACAAAAGACAATGGTCTTTGAAAAGCGATCCGTTTTCCTCAGGAAGTCTGTAAGATGCCGTGCAATGGCCTCGGTACGGGCACGTAGAGCGACAATACGTTCGAAATCTTCAGTCTGGTATTCCCTATCCGGAATTTCGCGACCGTAGCGGTCGAGTTCACACTGTGTCGGGCGCCAGCCAGCTGCATCGGCGGTCGTTACAATACGATGAACGCGATAGGGTGCAAGAAAGCCGTCGTTGATGCCGTCCTTCAGGCTGTAAATTATGATTGGATTCCCAAAATAACGGTAAGTGTCTCGGTTGTCTTTGCGTAAAGGTGTGGCTGTCATACCGATCTGAAAAGCGGGCTGGAAATATTCAAGGATTTCCCGCCAGTTACTTTCATCGCGGGCGCTGCCGCGGTGACACTCGTCGACTATGATCAAGTCGAAAAAGTCCTGCGCGTATTCACGATAAAGCCCGGGCCGGCGTTCATCCTTTGCAATGGCTTGATATATCGCGAAATACAATTCGCGGCTCTTAACGACCTCGCCGTTTTCGATTTTGTGTCGTGCGTCACCGAAAGGCGTGAAGGTTTTGTCTTTGGGATCATCTATAAGGATGTTGCGGTCGGCAAGATAAAGAATTTTAGGGCGGCGATAATCACCCGCTGGGTTCCACCTGGACGACCAGAGCTTCCAGCAGATTTGAAAGGCGACAAGCGTCTTTCCAGTACCTGTAGCCATGGTGATAAGGATGCGTTTTTTGTTTTGCAGGATTGCCTGAACCGCGCGATTTATAGCGATCTCCTGGTAATAGCGTGGGATCCTTCCGGCCTGGAGGTAAAAAGGTGTCAGGAGGCGCTCGGCCTGTTCATCGTTCAGAATTTCTACTTCTCGTAGACGTGACCAGAGTTCGGCGGGTGTTGGAAAGTTGTCAATTTCCCCTTCCTTCCCTGTCGTGTAGTCAAATTCTATGATGCTTGTTCCGTTTGTGGCATAGGCAAAACGCAGCCCAAGAATTTCCGCATACTCCTTGGCTTGTTGTAAACCGTCACCAGCTGTTTTGTAGTTTGCCTTTGCCTCGACCACCGCAATCGTGAAGTCGCGCGTATAACGCAAAAGAAAGTCGGCTCGTTTCTGTTTATCGCGTCGAACTATGCCGCCGGTAACTATGATCCGACCGTCAGTGAAAGTCCGCTGTTCGGTGAAGGAATGAGGCTCTTGATCCCATCCAGCTGCGACCATCTTGGGAACCACATATTTTCTGCAGGTATCCGCTTCTGTTAGGCCTGGCATCTTTAATCTTCCTTTATTGAGCGGTAAGTTATTTGAGCTACCTGCCAGCGAAGTTCAATCTCGTTAACGCCCCCCTCTTATCAACGAACACATCGCGACTACCGACATTATTAGAGATACTACAACAGCTGACCATTGACCATAAGGTTTTATTACTACTCTCATAGCTATAAATATATATTAATTATCATATTCTTTTAATTCGGAGGCAATAATGATAATAAAAGCGCAAGCCGGGATGCCGAGGACCGTAGCCTATCTATGAGTATCAACCATAGACCAGGATGCTGAGAAGAATAAAAGAGACATTCTATATTTTACGAACGAAAGAGATTTTGGCAAGGTTTATTTTCATGAAGAGAAGATAAGTGGCAGAAAACCGTGGCGCGAAAATCTCGAAGTAATGGCTGACATTTTTCGTGAAAACTGTCTCGTTCAGGCAGGTTAAGGGAATTAGTGTTGAGAGACGGATTACTTCATATTTATACCGTATTTTAAGCACTAAATCGGCACCCTAACAGCGCCCTGCGCTAAATAATAAAGCCGTAACCCCTTATAAGTTACGGCTTAATTGAGGAAAGACTGGAGTGCTCTACTGCGCGAGACATGACGCAAACGGCCGATCGTTTTTTCCTTGATCTGGCGCACCCGCTCGCGGGTGATCCCGAACACAGAGCCGACCTGCTCGAGAGTCATCGGCTCCTGGCCGCCCAGGCCGAAATATAGCCGCAGGATTTTCGCCTCCCGGCCTTTCAGGGTGCTCAAAGACTCCTCGATAGCTCTGCTCAGGGCATTTTCGAAAGCGCTTTCTACCGGGCCCCGGTCGTAGCTGTCGGGGAGGTAGTCGAGCAGAAGGTTATCTTCGCCTGGAGTGAGCGGCGCATCCAGCGACAAATGGGACTGGGAAATGGAAAGGGTCTTGCGAACTTCCTCGAGGCTGATATCCATTCCCTCGGCAATCTCTTCTACAGTGGGTTTCCGGCCGAGTTCCTGGGTGAGCCGGTTGCTTTTTTTACCGATTTTGTATAGAATACCCGCACGGCTCATTGGAACGCGCACAATGCGCGATTGCTCGGTGAGCGCCTGGATTATGGCCTGGCGAATCCACCACACCGCGTAAGAGATAAACTTAATCCCCTTGGTCTCATCGAATTTATGCGCTGCTCGGATCAGACCCACATTTCCCTCGTTAATCAGGTCAGAAAGAGGCACGCCCTGGTTCATGTATTTTTTTGCCACGCTGACAACAAAGCGAAGGTTGCTGCGTGTAAGTTTTTCCAGAGACCTTTGAGAACCTTTTTTGATTTTTTTTGCCAGCTCGCTCTCATCTTCTCTGGATAACAGGGGATAGTTGCTGATCTCTTTCAGGTAAAGATCGAGCGGGCCTTCATCGAAAACCGATTTCTTTGAGTGGGTCGGTCTCATAAAAAGCAGCTCCTTACATTTATAAAATCGTATGAAACGATAATCACTTTAAACCGACATTCCCCATATCAAAGTTGATAGGAGGTATTTTTCCCTACTTTTTTGATTTTGGCCCCCGACTTAAGCCGTATTGGCTTGAATAAGTAGATTATTTATCGTCTTTTGCTTTAACTTATTCGTTTTTCATATGAATATCAAAGCGTTTTGTAGTCAAAACAGGAAAATAATTTGAACCTTCAGCATTGAATTGAGCCATTCAGTACTTCTCGAATGCGTGGTTTTTTATAATTTAACACCTTATGCCGGTTTCGAAAATCATTTTCAATCTTTATATGGGGGATACGGGTCAAGAGGGATTCGACCGAACAGTCGAAAAATGGAGCGAGAGCACTTTAAGGAATGAATCCCCTGCAGCGGCTAAACTTTTTTGCGATAATAGGCAGGATTATTCAAGGCGCAAGCAGACCGGCAGGTTTTTCTTGTTAGGCAAGTAATACTCCTCCACCGGTATAAAGACGGGTGTGGAAAATTGAAAACACATCCGCCTTTTTTATTCCCTCCGAATCACCTGTTTTATGAAAAAACAGCCATTGAAAATAAAAATCCTGGAACAGGATTGGGATAAATCGGTCTATCAAAAAAATAAGGGTTCGGTAAAAAGCACCTAAACCCTTGATATCAGTGGTGCCGAGGGACGGAATCGAACCGCCGACACGGGGATTTTCAGTCCCCTGCTCTACCGACTGAGCTACCTCGGCACGCAAATAAATCTAATTTAATCAGGCATCACCAAAGCAAGACAAAAAATAAAATGCAAATTTTTCTTTGTCAACATGGTTCTACAGGAAAATTTGTTGCTTCGACTCCAGTCCCTTTTCGCAAGCCCACCTTTGGCCGGCTCCCGCCTGGCATCAGTAATTGAATGCTATTCCGGCGCTAAAGGAAATGTTGTGAGTGGATTTTTTGACAGTCGAGTAAATGGAACTGCCGGATACGGCTGAAACCAGCGCTTTTTTAAAGTTGGGCATAATATAGTCCCGCAGGGTGAGTCTCAGCCACAAGGCATCGCTCAGCTTGACTTTTGTCCCTCCCCCGAGATTTACCAGGAAGCTGCCGCTGCCCAGAAACCCGGCCACATCTTCTAAGCCGGCCTTTTCGCCGAAATTGTACGCATAGCCTAATCCGGCGCCGACAAAAGGCTTGACCCGCATCAGGTCCACCGGCAGGATGAAATGTAAATTGGATGAATAGATAAAGGAGTTCGGTTTGGCGGACTTATCCGCCCCGAAAGCAGCCCCGAAAGTATGCTCGAGCTCGAAGATCGGAATAATGAATTTATGGGCCAGGGATAATCCCAGATAAGTGGCGTAACTCCTTTCGCCGCTGGTCCAGGTGCCCGGGGAGACAATTTTCTCCAAGCGTTCGATATCACTGTCCCTGGAGTAATCGCCCACGAACACGCCTATTTCAGAGGCCCATATAGAGGCGGCGGTAAGAATAAAACTGCAAAATGTGAGCATTAAAAGGGATTTGATTGTTTTCATCTCTACATCTTCCTTTCTTTTAGGGTAGCATTGAAACAAGTGGCGCTTGTGAAATGGTTTATTAAAAATAAAATATTTTATGCGCTGCAGGAAGAAAAATCGAGAATTCAGCAGTAAAATTTGATAAAAGATAAAAAACTCTTGACTGACAATGAGCTGCGTTCTATATTAAAGCTTCAGGGGAATGGCTTTTCCTCGGTAATATGTTCCCCTATTTTCAGTATCAGCCGATTACCGGCTTAAGGATAAGCTGGAAATAGGCTAGCAGTCAACGTAAAGTTTTGGAGGTTTGTTGATGTCTACGCGCGGCAAGGTAAAATGGTTCAATGATTCCAAAGGTTATGGTTTCATTGAACAGGAACAGGGCGCTGATGTATTCGTTCACTATTCAGTGGTCGAGTCAGAAGGTTTCAAGTCCCTGCGTGAAAACCAGGAAGTTGAATTCGAATTTGAAGAAGGACCTAAGGGACTTCAGGCGACAAAGGTGGTGCCCCTGTAAAAAACTGAAGCTAATATCGAAAGCCAGACCCCCAACCGGAACTGCCGGTTGGGGGTTTTTTTGGGCCGGCGGCCTTTTTCTTGACCAGCCAGGCTTATAGCTCTTTTGAGGAAATTGCGAACCAGAACAGAGCGACACAGATCATGCCGAGCGCAAGACTGGAACCCACGGCAGATATTCCCAGAGCCGGGACAGCGAAAACCCCCACAGTAAGCGCACCTGCTGCAGCCCCGAGATGATCCGCACAGTCCAGGGCGGCTGCAGTCCGGTCTGTACGGGTTGTGCCTTCAGCCCAACCGTGCAGAGCCGCTGTCCATGGGAAAAGCGCTCCACAGAAAAGACCCACCGCAGCGACCATCAGATAAAATAATACCATGGCCAAAGCTGTTCCCCAGGCACCCCAGATACCGATCAGCGGCTCAAGCAACACTATGCCTCCTGTGGGCAGGCAAACCGCCACAGAGACCAGGAAGGCGAGAAAAGCCACGACAATCCCGCTCGAGGCTTCCACAGAGGCTCTTTTCGAGGCCCAGGAAGATCCGGCCGCCAGGAAAAACATGAATGTCGCGGTAATCATGGCCACCTGGTAAAATAAAGCGCCGAAAACAAGCTGGCAGAGGTAGATCAGGGTCACGGTGGCGCCCATGGCGGCGAACCCGGTGGCTGCGATACTGAGGACTGCGGCCCAGCGTACGGCGACAGTGATTTTACCCTTTGAGACCGCTGAGAGCCAGATTAACAGGAACCCGAACGAAAGTATAATCGCCGGCCAGAAAGCCATAGTGCGGTAAGTCCTTCCTGCGGCGGACTCGAGCACCCTCTCGAGCAGCCCCGGACCGCTTTTCTGACCGTGGGCCTGCCTGGCGAGTCTCGCCCAGAGCCTCAAATAGTGCAGCCAGGCAACAGGTGTGCTGTCTGTGTGAGCGCCAAGCGCAATGCTTCTTTTCTGAAGAGTTTCCTTGAGCGGAGCGGTTCGCGTGGAGTCGAAATACATGGGTAAAATATAGCGGGTCAAAAGAGGCACTTTTCCCTCGAAAGGCTGGACCCTGGCCATCATGATCTCGAGGTTTTGGGTAACCAGGGAGTCCGCACTGGCGGCAAAGATATAACAGTGGGTCGAGTTCAAGCCTAAAGCGATGTAAGGGAAAACCTGTTTCAGTGAGGCCCAGACTGAGGCGACCTGGTCGAGCTCTGCAGGCAGCATTACATTGGCGCCGATAGGCAGTCTCAGGGCTACGACGCCGCCCGCCGGGCCGAAAGCCCGACTGGCCCGCCGGAAGAAGCCCGGGGTATAGTAGCGCGAGGTGTTCATGTGCGAGGGCCCATCGAGGTTCAGGAGCAGCATGTCCCATCCGGCGGGCCTGTCCGCGCGGTCCCGCGCGGGCGGGCGGCCCAGGAACGCGCGTGCGTCATCGCCGACAAAACGGTATGCGCCGCTCTCAAGGGGCAGACGCAAGTCTCCGGGCAGATAGCGCATAAGCTCCCTTTCGGTCTCCTTATCCGGGTAAACGGAAACAACTTCCTGCGCGCCTGAAGAAATCAGGGCCTGGGCCAGTCCTCCAGCGCTTGTGCCCACCACCAGGATGCGGGAAAGCTTAGGGTGCTGGCTTAGCAGAAGAGCCGCCTGAGAGGCATTATAATAAGGGTCAGGGAAGTTAAAAACCGGGTAACCGTCATCGTAGAATGTAGTCTGCTCTCCAAGCCGGCCGGCCACAAGGTTACAGTAGCGAGTCCAGCGCTGCGACAGGAGCTCTCCGGGAGAGCCGAGTCCCTGCCAGTAGAGAAGAGATATTTTCTTTTCCAGACTGGGTACAAGGATAAAGACAACAAGGCATAATAAAACAAAAGAGGTGGAGATTAATTTGCCGAATCTACCGGGATAAAAACCCAGGAAAGAGCTCAAAAGCAGAGGCAGGGACCCGAATAATGTCACATTGAGCAAGGGGCTTGTGCGGCCGGCGAGGATCAAGGTAAAAAACACGCCAGCGAAAAAGGCCCCGGCAGCCTCGGCAGCCCACAGCCCACCGATAAAAAGGGCGGCGCCGGATGGATAGGCGATTTGGTCACGGGTGGAAAGTTTGGCAAATATGGGGAAAGAAAGTCCGACAAGCAGGGCGTGTGGGCCACAGGCCAGAGCGCTCCACACACCTAGTGTATCGAAAGGAATCAGCTCGCCGCCAGGCAACCCGAGCAGGAGACGAATGCTTGCCAGAAGTAAGACAGGGAACAGCGCACATGGAAGAGCGAGAGCTGAGATAAAAAAGGCTGTTTTTCGCGCATCCTGGATAATCCGGGCAAGCCATCCTCCAGCCAATGCGCCCAGTGCGATCCAGCACATCCAGGCCCCAAGCGCAGCGCCCACAGCCAGGGTTCCCCCTGCCGCCGCTTCCATCACTCCCCGTAAGAACTCGGTCTGCACAATAATCGAAGAAGCGCCGAAAGAGGCCGCCAGGAGGTTCACTTTTTGCCTGTTAGAGAGAAAAAACTTCATCGACAATCAGCCTTTCGACTTAAAGCGAGCAGCTTTTCTTTTGTTAATAAATATCAGCACACCTGGAAAGAAAAACAAGGTTTGAAAAATAGATACAAGCCTGGTAACTTGACATAGGGACAAAAAGCAGCTATTTAGAAAAAATTTCCGACCATGGGTTTGGCGATATAAAAAAATTTTAACGCTTCAGACAAGGCGCCGGCAACCTTGGAGATGATTTAAATTGAGCGGGGTGCTAAAAAAAATTATCCGGGCAGAGGAAGGGGCGGCAAGATATCTGCCCCTGGCCTCGGCATTTATCTGTTGGGCCGCGGCGCTGATATTTGTCAAATATTTCAGCACGCTCATGGATGTCGAGACACAGAACTTTTTTCGCTATTTCGGGGCGAGCGTATTTCTGACGATCCTGGTCAGCCTGCTCTATCCCGGCTGTTTCAGAAAATACCTTAAAAACTGGCGGGTCTATTTCATTCTGGGGGGGATGGTCGCCGGTTTCCAGATTTGCTGGGTCAACTCCCTTTACCGGGTGGAACCGGCTTTTGTTTCCCTGCTGAGCAAGCTCAGCACGCTTCTTATCACCCTGATGGCATTCGTGTTCTACAAGGATGAAAGAGTGGTTATCCGCAATCCCCGCTTTCTGGCCGGAATAGTTTTGGGCGTAGCTGGTATGACTGGGGTGGTGGCGGGAATATCAAATTTCAAGGTTGGTTTGCAGCATACTCAAAAAGTGGGAATCGCTTTTCTGATTACATCCAGTGTTATCTGGTCCGTGTATATCAACACGGTTAAGCGGGTCTTGCGAACAGAGAACAGCCTGATCGCATTCACTTTCACCTGCATTTCCGCAACACTGTTCTTTTTTCCGGTCATGCTCGTTTGGGGCAACCCGTCAGACATGCTCCACGGTTCGAACCTGGTGCTGACCCTGGTATTTGTCTCAGGCGTGATAGGTATCGCCGGGGCGAACAGCAGCTACTATCTTTCGATCAAGCGCATCGGCATGGCGAGGAGCGCAAACCTGGTGCTGGCCCATCCGTTTCTGGTTGCTCTGGCGAGTTACCTCTTTTTCGGTGAGCGTCTGACAGTGGTGCAGTGGATGTTCGGAGTCATTCTTCTTGCAGGCTGCGGGCTGGTGATCAGCGTACGGGCGGAAAAAATCGAATAAAGAATCCTGGCCCCCTGTGGAGACTGGTTTTTAGTAATGCGTTGAATGAGATAAAAAGGCACAGAGGCGCTTAGCAGAGTGAAAGGTCGACTCCCGGAGTACATTTTAAAGAGTATAAAAACGCCGGTTTTTCGTGCGGATCCGCCACCTGCATTCTAAGTAGCTATAAAATAAATAATTACAAATATATAGCAGCCAGTAAAAAATGATCTCCTTGAATCATAATGTATTAACCGAAAACCTTGGAATTAACCCTGCTCACTTAAAGAAAATTCTTCAAAGCGGTGGAAACCGCTGTGGATAACTTTTGGAATAACTTCATAACTTGAAATAATTACTCAAGATGTAGGTGGATGCTCCAAAATATTCTCATTTTTTCTGTCCCAGTACATTTTTTTTCCTTCCTGGTAACTGCGATTAGCCATGACAACAGCAACCGAATGAGCAAACCCCGATTCTATTGAGCCGTTGGGAGTCTTGCGGCTGCGCATGCACTCGATCCAGTTATCCATGTGGTATTTGGTGTCGTCGCTCTGATTTGTGGGCGGTATCTCGGGATGTCCGGGAATAGTTACCAGCTCGGGCTCCGGGGTTTTATCGAATTTTTTTTGGAAGATGATATTGGAGCCCCAGCGGCTTGATCTCTCAGGGAGGAACCACCACTGCGGGCTGCCCTCGCCGCCCACTGCATAAAGGGTACCCTCGGTGCCGCGGATTATGGTGTGGTCTCCATAGTAATTGCCGTAACTGGAGCTGTAGCTGTAAAGGACTTCTTTTTCGGCGAAAGTGGAGAGGCAGGTGAAAGTATCCGGGTTCTCGCGGACATCGTGCCAGGCGAAAATGCCGCCATTGGATACAGTGTCTGTGGGGATAAATGTATCGAGGTAGAAATGCGCCAGCCCTGAGCCGTGGCTGTACCACTGGTCTGTTATCCCTCCGGAGAACTCCTTGAAGATCCGGAATTCGAAATACACCACCGGGTCAAAGGGCCGCCACCGGCGGCCGAGCAGCCACCTGTTCCAGTCGGTGTCTTGTTCACGGATCGCAGCGATATCCGGGTCCTTGGGCATGTGCCACCGCGGACCATTGTAGTTCCAGCTCTGCTCGATCTTGGTAATTTTGCCTAGCCTGCCGCTGCGGATTATCTCGCGCACCTTGAGCTGGTATGGATCGCTGACCCATTGTGAGCCCATCTGCACTACCCGGTCAGTGGCGAGTACTGCACTGCGTGCCAGTTTGGCGTCCTCCAGAGTATTGGCCATGGGTTTCTCGCAGTAGCAATCCTTGCCGGCACGGACTACCTCAGCCAGAATTTTTGCATGCTGGTGGTCGCCGGTAGCGATCATCACTGCATCCAGGTCCGGGTCGGCCAGTATTTCCTCTGAATACTTGAAGGTTTTCGGAGTCGAGCCGAAAAACGCCTTGCCCTGGTCAGCGGCTTTCTGGCGGTTGACTGTCCAGATATCGCAGACACTGTGCAGCGCGATGTTTCCCTCTTTTTGGGACATCTTTATCATGTTCCGGTGTCCCTCGCTCCGGTCGCCGCAGCCTATCTGACCGATACGGATCCGGTCATTGGCGCCGATTATCCGGCTGTAGGAGCGGGCTGTGGTAGAGAGGACCGAAGCTCCGGCGGCGGCAGCGGCCGCCCGTCCGATAAAATCCCTGCGGGAAAGCTTGCTGGAACCGGGCAGTTCCTGACGGTTTTTCTGATCCATTTTAAGCTCCCTGAAAATAGTGATTTATATTATCAGTTGTGGTGGCCTGGAAGTTATCCTGACAATTAAAATTAGTCATTAACCAGCCATTTGTCGAGCCATAAATAAGCCTGTTCCCGAGCCTGGGGAGGAAAATCGTGACCCCCTTCGCACCGTCCAGCCAGCTGAAACAGTCTGCTGCTCCCAAAATAAGCCTGTTCCCGAGCCTGGGGAGGAAAATCGTGACCCCCTTCACCGTCCAGCCAGCTGAAACAGTCTGCTGCTCCCAGGAGCCGGTAAACCTCGGCCACCTGTTTTAACCCCACATACACAGCCCACCAGCTCGGGAATATATCATCTTTGCGGGCAGAGTAATTAAAAAGAGGCCGTGGGGCGCACAACGCCATTACCTCGTGCATATCGCAGGGGACAATGCCGGCTCGCAGACAGTCGCGTAAAAGGTGGGCCGGGAAATGGACAAACCAGCGCTCTCTGGCGAAGTGGAATGGGGATATTGCCCGGCCCAGAAAAGGAGAAATTTTCCCATGTTTTCTCGCTTGGATGAGAGGTCCCTGTTGTCAGCCATCCGGGAGAGTCTGGAGCAGCGAGTCGATATCTTCTTCGTTGTTGTAGTAATGCGGCGAGATACGGATCGACCCGCAGGGGAAACCGAGGCTGAATCCCTGGCGGCGCAGCTCGTGGAGCAGGCTCTTGTTATCCAGGCGCTCCGAGCGAAAGCAGGTGATCCCGCTGCGCTGGTCCGCAAGCTGGGGGCTTGTCACCCGGTAACCCTTTCGGATCAGCCCGTTTACCGCCCGGGCGCCGAGAGAGAGTATGCGGTTTTCAATGTCCCGGGGACCGAGCTCGAGCAGGGTTTCGACACTTTTGCCGAGTGCGAAAATCCCGGCCACGTTGAGAGTCCCACCCTCGAAGCGCTGGGCGTCGCTGCGCAGCGGTTTCTCGAAGCTGGCCTCGGAGACATCGTTGACCAGAAAATCGAATGCATTGTCAAGGCTCAGCCAGGAGCAGGCTACAGGCTCGAGCTTTTCAAGGCTCCCGGCGTGCAGATAGCAGAAGCCGATACCCTCTCCGGAAAGCATCCACTTGTGTCCCCCCACGCTCAAGAGATCTACTCCCCACCCCCGCACATCGGTTTGCAGGGCGCCGACTCCCTGCACTCCATCCACCACGAAAAACACCTCGCGCTCCCGGCACAGCCTGCCGATTGAGGCCAGGTCGTTGCGGAACCCGGTATGAAACTCGACAAAACTCACTACCAGCATGCGGGTCGAGTCGTCCAGCGCGGCTTCTATGTCCTCCAAAGCGTAGCTGTTATCTTCACGGGGCGGTACGAGGCGCAAGGCAACGCCGCGGTGGGAGAGGAGGCTGAAAGGCACTGTGACTGCAGGAAATTCGCCCTGCAGAGTGACTACATTGTCTCCTGGGCGCCAGGGAAAACCCTGGGCAGCGAGAATGAGGCCTTCAGAGGTGTTTTTGGTGAAAAAGATTTCACCAGAGGATGCGTTCACCAGGCGGGCCACCTTTCCCCTGATTTCCGGGATTCTGCGGAACCAGCTCCCGGCAAGGTCCCCGCCCGAGCTATTGTATCCCTTGTAAATGCTTACAGCTTCACCTGTTATAAATGGCGGAGCAGGGGACACTGAGGCATTGTTCAGGAAAACATGGTTCCGGGTTACCGGAAAACGCTTTCTGATTCTGGCGAACTTGTCCATCGGGTGTTCCTACTCGACGGGAAAAAGCATGGCCTGAGAATCCAGCTCCGATGTCTGGAATTGATCCGTTACTGTTTTCACTAAAGCTTATTTGAAAGAATAAAAAGATAACCTGGGAAAAGCCAAAATTATTTTATTGGTCGGATGGGATAAAATCAACTTAAAAAGTCCGTAAAGAAGAGAAAAATTTTCGGCTCACTCTGATTTTGAGACAATAAAAAACCCCGGTATGTCAGATCCTCCGGGGTTTCTTGAAAACGAAGAAACAGGAATTTTATCAATAGGCTTCGACAAAAAGCTCGAAATGGCCCTGCGGATGGCCGCAGGTCGGGCACTGCAGCGGAGCCTGGGCCGCCTCGATTATCCGGCCGCACTTCCGGCATTTCCAGAATACTTTGGTCCCGCGCTTGAAGACCCGGCCCTCCTCGAGGTTTTTCAAAAGCTTCAGATAGCGTTTCTCGTGTTCCACCTCGACTTTGGCTATCTCGCGGAACTGCTTGGCAACTTCCGGATAACCCTCCTCATCAGCTACCTCTGCCGCTTTGGGATAAAGCTCTGTGTGCTCCTCGTTCTCCCCTGCAGCGGCGGCTTTCAGATTGAAGGCTGTATCTCCGATAGCAGTGGGATAGGTGGCCGTAATCTCGACAGGCTCGCCCGGCAGGAGGCGGAATAAACGCTGAGCGTGCATCCTCTCGTGATCTGCAGTCTCCAGAAAAAGAGCCTCGATCTGACGGAGCCCCTCCTCTTTGGCCTTGGATGCATACATAGTATAGCGGTTCCGCGCCTGGGATTCTCCGGCGAATGAAGCAAGAAGGTTGTGTTCGGTTTTGCTTCCTTTCTTAACCATGAATACCTCCGCTGAATTTTTGATTACGCCCTTCAAGGCTGGCGCCAGAAACTAAGATAAGAGTCAAGGCGGATGGAAAGTGCCGGAACTTTTAAAGGTGAACCGTTAATTTGAAGAGACGGCTAAAAAAAAGAGCCAAAAATGTTTAGATTTTATAATAACGAGCTACGGCAAGTAATGTTAACAAAAGGGAGGGTTGAAAGCAATAATTTCTGTTTTTAATATATAATGAAAATGAAAATCAGAATCAAAAGATCATTAACACCTTGGATAACAGGAAAGAGCAAAGATAACCAATCAATAGATAGTTGGTGCCAGTCACCTTGTGAATGCGTTAAAAAAGACTGGTGAAAAAAGGTGCTAAAATTTCCGGGATACCGGATCGGTGGTTGTAGCGGTTCGGAGAGGTAAGCCAGAATGGAGAAAGGATCGTTTTTTGGACATGGAGGGAGCTGCCGCTACTGGCCAGAGGAAGATGATGGATATGCCTTTTGCCCCCCTGGAAGAGCGGGCCGCTGCCAGATCCCGTCAACCAGACGCCAGCCGATAATCCGGGCGCTGGATTCGAGATCGGGATCGATCCGGACACCGTACCAATAGTCGGTACTGTCTGCCTGGCGTTGCTGCAGCATGTCGAGATTAGCATCCAAGATACCGAGCAGGACATCCGGATCGGGGACAGAGATGAGATTGAGTGCCTGGCGGTCAGAGGGAGTCAGGCCGTCGACTTTACGGCCGCGCAAAAGGAGCAGGCCGGGGCCCCGGCGGCAGGAAACCTTGCGGTGATCGAGGATTCTGTCATCCGGGATAATGAAAAGACCACGAATAACTTCCTGAAGCTTACGGGCTGTTGCAAGCTGCGCGCTGGATAAATCTCCAAAGAAACCGCTTTCAATCTCGATCCCGATCGATATATCAGAAACACGGCTCTGTCCATTCCAGAAACAGCGGAAGTCATAGGGATAACCCGCATGGTGCCTGGGATTCTTCTCCGGATCGACAATCAGGAAACAGTGGCCCTGCTCATCGATATAATAGTTGGATACCGCCATGCGGTAAATATAGGGCAGGCTGAAATGCTCCCTGCCTTTTGACCGCAGGAGGTCCTCGACTTCAGGCTCAAGGCCGGTGCGGTGCCAGAGGATCATATCCGGGTAAGCCGGGCTCCCGTTTTCAAGCAAGCGTTCTAGAGGAGGGAGATATTTTTCCCTGCGGCGCCAGTATGTTTTATTGCGGGTAACATGATACTCGAGTGAAACTTGAAGGCCGTTTGTATAATAAAGGGCCTGGTTTGTCCTGCGGGCCAGCTCGATCCGGGGATTATCGATATAATACCGGCCGCCCAGCAGATAGGAGGGAATGAAATATGTTTTCCCGGGCCAGAGAGGCTGGTTGAGGTTATAGTGGCGGATATGCTGGGCCACGTAAGCGATATGGTCTTTCAAGGAATTCTTGTAAGGGTAATGGGCGGGAAAATCATTTGAGCTGCCAAGATAGCGTTTTGCCAGCGAGCGGTAGCTTTCCCCAGGGGAGGCTGTATGAAGAATGTCTTCTGGAGAAATATCCAGCAGGCTGTCCCTGGGAACATAATACTCAGGTGAGCTGAAATAAGAACTGATCTTTCGTTCAAGGGCCAGTTGTTGTTCGGCCAGGAGGTGAAGGGGAAGATAGAACGTGCGGTCCCTGTAGCTGAGCTGCCGTCCCATGCGCCGGTACGAGTCGCGTATGTCGCTGCGTATGGTGCGGGACATGTTCGCCTGTTGAACTTTGTCCGTAATCGTGGGTGGAATGCAGAATTGTTCGATCACATCGTTCAGGTACTGGCCGGGACCGGCTTTGATAGACAGAAATGGAATGTCGCCGAACAGGTGCAGTGTATCCGAGACAACGGATCTGGTAAATCTCTGGCGGGGCCTGGAGGCTTCTTCAGCCCTGGTGTCGCTTTCGAAGGGAATATAGATCACAGTGCCCTTAGGAATACTGCGCGCGGATCTGATTTTCGAGAAAGCAGGGTTATTCATGCGGTTATAATCGAAAACGACTTTCCAGAGGGTGGGATTGACCCCGTTTTCGATCAGGGTTTCCCAGAGCGAACTCCCCATGCGGGCCTGGAAATAGGTTTCCGCTTCCGCCGGCTCGTCATAGTCGTCGGCGCCAAAGGCCGGCTGAGCAGAAAAAGACCACAGTAAAAGGAAGCTTATCAGGCTTAACCCTGACAGCGATCTATTTATAATCATATCCTTTCCGTGATTTATATGTGGAATCTATGGATAAATATAAGTCAAATTCGCTCAATCGGCAAAGAGTTCTCGAACAGCGGGAAAGGTATACGCAAAAAAGACCTTTATTGAAATGGACTGCAGGGACCGGCAAGACGGCCCTGAATATAAGTCATCCTAGTAGACTGTCAACTTTGAAATGCAGGATAATTCGCAAAGTTGAAATGAGCGAGAATGCGCCAGCCTGCTGACATCAGGCTGTAGGCTAGAGGGTTGCTAGCCCAAGGTTTAAACCTTTGTTCAGACTATCGATTGTAAACTGTGCTCTGTAGATTTGATTTTGCACCCCTACAGTCTTCAGCCTACAGACTAAACACGCACATGGTGGGCAAAAAAGACCCCAACCTATACCATGCAAAACTTAGTTGACATAACACCAGAAGGATCAAATAGACCCTGAGCAGCTTGAGAAAGGATCTTAAGGAAATAATTTACAAAGCATTAGTTTTTTTATAAATTATTACTTTGTAGAGGGTTTCGTCAAAAAGCAGTTTTAAGCCTTGAGAAAGGATGGGCCGTAATGGCCCTGCTTGCTGATTTCGGTACCTCCTGGACCAAGATTCTGGATACAACGAGCGGCCGGAGAAGGATCGAAAAAACAGAAAATGTCGGCTCGTTAAAAGTCGACCTGGCTACCGGACACAACACCAAAAACAGGGCCAGACACACGGTTAACGAGCTGATTGCCCTGGGTGACGGATCAATGCAGCTAATTGATAAAAAAGACTATACAGTATTGGATATCGGCGCCAGGGATATAAAATACGTCAAATTCGCAGACCGGAAAGTGACCGGGATGAACTGGTCTGCCAAATGCGGCGCGCTGACAGGATTCACTCTGGAGCTGATCCTTAACTATTTCTCCGTTGATCCGGCAAAAATCGATCCCGGGAAAAAAACAATGGGTATAACCTGTGGGGTGCTGGGAATGGAGCAGCTTTTCGAGGCTCTAGCCGAAGGGAAAAGCCTGGAGGCTGCTTTGGCGGAATTTACCAAAGGGCTAGCGGCAAACGCATTCCAGTTCATCGGGCAGCCGAAAAGGTTCTATCTTTCCGGCGGGATGTGCGACAATCCCCTTTTTTTGAAATCGTTTCCCAAAGGGGTGGATGTCATTCCGCTCGGACGGTTCGTGCTGGTGGAGGGATTAAAAAAGGAGCTGACTTGTGAAGGATAAAAAGGAAAAGATCAAGGCGGTAGCCATGCTCTCCGGAGGCTTGGACAGCTCCCTGGCGGTCAAGATAGTGGCCGATCAAGGCATAGATGTAGTGGGAATTAACTACAACACCGGTTTCTGTATGACAGACCACCGGAGAAAGATGGCCAGCCTGGGTGCCGGGATTGCGCCTGAATCCGTAAGAAACGAGGCCCTGAGAGCCGGAGCCAGGTGGCGCATCCCGGTCGAGATTATCGACATTTCGGAAGAATACATGGATATTCTAACCAGGCCGAAATACGGCTACGGCAAGGCGATTAACCCCTGTATCGACTGCCGCATTTTTATGCTTAAAAAGACGGCAGAGTATATGGAGAAAATCGGGGCCAGGTTCATTATCACCGGGGAGGTGCTCGGTCAGCGCCCAATGAGCCAGATGCGCAACACTCTCAGGCTGATAGAGAAACAAAGCGGCTGCGCGGGACTGATCCTCAGGCCTCTCTCGGCAAAAAAGCTCAAGCCCACCATACCGGAAATAAAAGGCTGGGTCGACAGGGAGAAGCTTTACGACTTCAGCGGAAGAAGCAGAAAGGAGCAGATCAAGCTGGCCCTGGAGCTAGGTCTCGATGATTATCCACAGCCTGCGGGGGGCTGCTGCTTTCTCACAGACCGGAACTATGCCAGACGAATGGAGGACCTGTTTAAGTATGAAGGAAATAACGGCCTTAACAGAAATCAGGTTATTCTGCTGAAAGTAGGCAGGCATTTCCGCATAAGCGAAAAGGTCAAAATAGTGGTCGGAAGGAATGAGGTGGAAAACACTTTTTTATCACAGCAGGCTGATGACCTGACACAGCTCTATTGCCTGGATGAAAATGGTCCTCTGACCCTGCTCGAGGGAACCCCAGGGGAGGAGGAAATCTGTCTTGCCGCCCGGGTAACCGCGCGCTACAGTGACAGTAAGGCGCTGGATTCGGTTAAAGTGAAGGTTGAGTTTCCGGAAAACGAAAGTAAGATACTTCAAGTCCAGCCCCTTGATTCAATCTCCTGTGAAAAATTGAGAATATGAATTCCCAAGGATCTGTCGAAAAACCGGCTGCCGGGAGAAGGCTCACTCTGGAGCCGGATACAATAGTTGCGGTCTCCACGGCCCAGGGAATCGGAGCAGTGGCCCTGGTAAGAATGAGCGGGACACAAGCCTGGCAGGTGGCCGGGAAGATGATCCAGGGGGCGGGAAAATTCGACCGGCTGGAGGTAAGAAAGAGCGCGCTCTTTACTCTCTGCCACCCGGAGAGCGGGGATAAGCTCGATAACGCCCTGGTGGTAAAATATAAAGGTCCCGAGAGTTTCACCGGGGAAGATGTAGTCGAGTTCCAATGCCATGGGGGCCTAGCGGTTCCCCTGGCGGTCACCGGGGCTGCAATTGCAGCGGGAGCGCGCCAGGCCCAGGAGGGGGAGTTCACCCGCCGGGCCTTTTTAAACCGCAAGCTGGATCTCACTCAGGCCGAGGCCATTGACAGCCTGGTCCACGCTAGCAGCGAGCCAGGACGGAAACTTGCGCTCTCAGGACTGGGCGGAGAGCTCGGTCAGCAGATTGAAAGCTTGCGCGAGCTGCTGCTTGATCTGAAAGCTGAGCTGGAATACTCAATCGACTTTCCTGAGGAAGAACAGCACGCCGATCTGTACCGGGGCATCAGGAACAGAAAAGAGCAGGCGGTAACAGGGCTCGAAAAGCTCCTTCAGGGGGCACAGCGGAACATAGTAATCTCAAGGGGAGCGCTTGCAGTTATCGCCGGCGCCCCCAATGTGGGGAAATCCTTGCTTTTTAACCGCCTATTAGGCCGGGAGCGCTCGATTGTCACAGAGCTGGCCGGAACGACGCGGGATGCTGTGGAGATGGAAACAATGATCGGAGGGCTACTTTTCCGTCTGGTTGACACTGCAGGCCTGAGAAAGAGCCGGGGCAGGGTGGAGAAAATCGGAGTCGAATACAGCAGAAGATACATGGAGCAGGCAGATCTCGTGCTGTTCGTTCACGAGGCGGGAGCAGGTTTCAAAAAAAAAGAAAACGAGTTTTTGAAGACTTACGGGGATAAAAACATCCTGAAAATCCTGAACAAGATTGATTTAATCGGGAGCTGGAGCGGGCCGCCGGAGGGATATATACCTGTTTCCGCGCTTAAAGCCACCGGGCTTGAGGAATTAAAGCAGGCCATGGTCAGCTCGGTTATGCCTGAAGCGGGAGAGAAACTGACCGGACCCCGGGTTAACAGTATCAGGCAGAAAAATTTACTCGAGCAGGCAAAGAGCGTCCTGTCCGGGATTGATGAGAAAATGTCTGCCGAATTGGTTGCCGCGGACCTGGAGGAAGCCTGCGGCCTGCTCGGGGAGATTACCGGGAAGATAACGAGCGAGGATGTGCTCGGGAGAATTTTCAGCCGGTTCTGTATCGGAAAGTAGAGCGGAATGTTTCACG
>Ga0307380_10001876_pt1 | contig 30211 bp, 32 predicted proteins | sample UN3MG_FD_202239 | JGI IMG/M metagenome (GOLD analysis project Ga0307380, IMG submission 202239) | Soil microbial communities from Risofladan, Vaasa, Finland - UN-3 | ecosystem: Environmental > Terrestrial > Soil > Coastal area > Acid sulfate soil | place: Finland: Risofladan, Vaasa | collected...
CGGACTTGGCGTAGCCGAAGAAATCAATGAACAGGTCCGGAGAGATGTCATGGGCCTGGATGGTCCTGGCAGCATAGCCGGCTTCTGGGCCGGCCACGGTGACTGTCTTCTGATAGATCTTGCGCCCGTCAGTCCAAATCAATCCCGTGTCCTGCTCGGCAGTCGAGAAGTTGATCGGGAAGTCCCGGTGAAGAGAGCTGCCGGTGTCGCCCTCTTCCATCTCTTCCATCTCGACCCACTCGAAGCCATCTTCCTCTTCGTTGACGGCCAGGACCTTCCCGCCTTCTCCAGCGATGGCCGGCACATCGTCCAGGGTCTCGAAGTCGTTGTCCTCGAACTCCAGGGCGTCCTCCCCAGCGTTGACGACGACTCTCTTGCCCCCGTCGCTGTCGTAATCGGACGGGGTGTCAGTCAGCTCCAGGAACGTCTCGGCACCCGTGCCGGTCGATCCTCCACCCTCAGCCTGCTCGACCCACTCGAAGCCGTCCGACGTTTCGTTGACCGCCAGGACCTTCCCGGCTTCTCCGGCGATGGCGGGAATGTCGTCTAGGGTTTCGAAGTCATTGGCCTCGAACTCCAGGGCATTCGCTCCTGCATTGACGACGACTCTCTTGCCCTCGTCGTCGGTGTAATCGGACGGGGTGTCGGTCAGCTCCAGGAACGTCTCGGCCCCGGTCCCGGTGGCGCCCTCTGCCATCTCGACCCACTCGAAGCCGTCCGACGTTTCGTTGACCGCCAGGACCTTCCCGGCTTCTCCGGCGATGGCCGGCACATCGTCCAGGGTCTCGAAGTCGTTGGCCTCGAACTCCAGGGCGTCCTCTCCCGAATTGACGACGACTCTCTTGCCCCCGTCGCTGTCGTAATCGGACGGGGTGTCAGTCAGCTCCAGGAACGTCTCGGCGCCCGTGCCCGTAGATCCTCCCTCGGCCATCTCGACCCACTCGAACCCGTCTGCCGTGCTGTTGACCGCCAGGACCTTCCCGGCTTCTCCGGCGATGGCCGGGACGTCGTCCAAGGTTTCCAGGAGGTTGTCCTCGAACTCAAGGGCGTCCTCTCCCGAATTGACGACGACTCTCTTGCCCCCGTCGCTGTCGTAATCGGACGGGGCGTCAGTCAGCTCCAGGAACGTCTCGGCGCCCGTGCCAGTGCTTCCGCCACTGCTCACCAGGTCCCACGAGGACCCATCCGAGATGTAGAGGAGGTCGGTGTCCTGGGCGATCACCAGGCAGTTCTCGTAGGCAGCAGCCGAGGGAAAGGCTGCGGCGTTCGCATATCTGGCGATTGGCAGGGGGGTGTTGAAGACCAAGGCGAAGTTGTCGTTGATGGTCGTGTCCCACCCCTCCAGGCCATGATTTACTGTTCCGTGTTCCGGTCGGGCCATTAGTCCTCACAATCTCGTTACGGTAAGTGTGTCAGTTTCGCTTGCATACCCCCCGCGCAGCGAAGAGACGCGGAGCTTCAAAGAGGCAGGCTCCGACCCAAAGTCGGAAACCATTGTCGCGTTCGTGTAAGTGTAGGTCGGCTCATCCAAGATCTCCGACCTAATCAGTGTATCCGATCCGTCCAAGATCTCCAAAAGGAATTGTCCGTCCACGTCAGCCACGCCCCCGACGATGCCGTAGCCTTGCATGCCGGCCCCGGACCCAACGGTCAAGGCGCTGAGGTAGTCCCAAATGGCCACAAGATCGTTCCCGGTCTCAAAGGCCGGCACGCAGGGAATGGGGCTCGTCAGGCGAAGGTTCTCCGGAGACATGGGTCTGATGCCCTTGCCGTAGAGAACGTCCTCAGCGGGCTCTATTGAGTCCAGGGACACGGGCTCGGGCTGGCTCTTGACGTAGAGGGTGATCCCGACGCCCAGAAGGATGTCCTGCAGGGCCTTGAGGTTCGTGTTCGAGAAGATGAAGACGGTGTCCCCCACCGAGTGAAGCTCCCTGCGGGTGTCATAGCGGGCCCGGAGAACCCCGTCCAACCGATAGGTCGTGGAGTCGATGGCTGTAATCTTCTGGACGAACAGGATCTCATCCCCGATGACGGCCACTTGCCGGCCCTTCCTCCAGCTTGTCTCGTCTGCGGACAGGTCCAGCGTGGCGGAAGCGATGTCCGGCCCGAGGATAGTGAAGGTGGGGCCCTCCTCCTGGTAGAAGTTGTCGTCTGCAGCCATGGCGTCGATCAGCGTTCCGCCGGTGTGCAGGTTGTCGTCGTAGTCGATGAAGGTGTAGGAGCTGTCGTCCAGGGAGAAGTGCGTGGCTGCACGGGCGACCAGGGCGTTGTCCCGGATGCGAGGCACGCCAATGGCCTGCTCGCCCCTGGGCATCAGGTATTCCGGGATCTCCAGGATCCTGAAAGCCAGGTCCGGGGCCGGGGGCTCCGGGTCGGGCAGCAGCCGGCCGGGGAGGACCTTGTAGGTGCTCGTGGGGGCCCCGAAGACGTCGACGATGGTCTGGATCTTGACTGTCCCGCTGTCGCCCTGGAACTCCACTCCGGTCACGCGCAGCAGCTCGTCGAAGTCATCCACATCCAGCACGTCCCCTGGGAGAAGCTCGCGCCCTTTCCGATTCAGGTTCAGGGCCACGGCTACGGCGCCGGACAGCTCCTCTTGGCTTCGGCGTTCCGCCACCGTGGCTGCCGCATCGAATTGATTGATGACCGGCAGCGAGACTTCCCGGGCGTTCGCATATTCGAGGCGCCCAGAGTGCCCGTCGTCGTCAATCGAGATCGTGGTGTTCCGGTAGCTGAAGTCCCGGTCAGGGAAGGAGAAGACCAGGCGGTCGACCCCACGGGAGTCGTGGTCCGTCTCAATTTTGGGCAGGGGCTCGAGAATGATGTCTGCGGAGATCGAGATGATCTCGGACGGGGACGACTCATCTGGGTCACGGACCAGCTTGAACGTGAGGAGCCCTGTCCTTGTGTGGAAGAAGATCGCCAGACCAAGGTCTTGCATGCCGCTGCCGAGAAGCTCCTGCACGGTCAGGCCGTCCGGAGCGAACCAGGACGTGTTGAGCCGCTCGACGAGCGACATGTGAGTCCCGACCTCTTCCAGAGACGTGAGGTCCCACTTGGTGGAGTCCAGACCGAGCCCGAACGGCCACGGGGCGAAGAGCATCTCAGCGATTGCGTGAGCTGGATTCACGCCGCTGTCGGACTTCTTGTTATACTGCATGACCGTGCCGCTGCCATCGGCGGTCTTGACGTTCTCCTCCAGGTAGACCCTCGTCTTCCCGCTCACGTATTCTGCATAGTCGACGAGGTAGTCTCCGTCTGCAATTCCGTTGCCGGACAGGCGGATGACCTTCCACTTCTGGAAATACCAGACGAAGTCTCCGCTGATCTCCAGGTAGCCTCGCAGCTCCTCGTCCCACTCCTCGCTGTGGGCAACATACTCAAGGGTCAGCAGGTTGTAGGTCCCATCTCCGATCCCATTGCCTTGGACCTGGATATCCCCACGACTGAGGTCGATGGCCCAGTTCCCGCCGATGGACAGATAGCCGACCCCCTCGGCGCCATCCAGGTATCCCTTGATGGGGATTTCCATCTGAGCGTCGTGAGGATCTCCGTCATCATCATACCAGACGTAGGGCTCGATGATGTAGCCGAATCCGTCCGCCCCGGAGACACCGCCCTCCAGGTATAGGCGGGTGGCGTTGTATGTTACGGACTCTCCCTCGTCTCCTGGATCTTCAGGGACAAATTCTGCACTGTCCACATCGTAGTCTCCATTCGCCATTGAATTGCCATTCAGGTAAATGGAATCTCCGAGCGGGGTCTCCAGGTGGGAAGTCCAATCTCCGTCCGGTGCATATCCAGGGTGTGGGCCGATAGAGAAATAGCCCTCCCCCTCAACCCCATCATGGTTCCCAACCAAGGAAATGACCGCGTCGGTCATGGCGTCGATGTGGATGGTGATCGTCCCATTGAGGTCGGAACCAGAGACCCCGCCGGCTAGGAAGATCTTCGTGAAGCCATCAGCAGGCGTTCCCTCGGTGGGCTCGTTGTGGAATCCGGACACGTTGAAGATGCTGCCCGTGGGGATCCTGCTGGGGGTGATCCAGTTTGCAGACTCAGTCAGGACCTCCGTTGTAACCTTCCTGGAGACCGTGTATTCGAGCTGGGGCCATGCCGGGCTGGACCCAAGGCGCTTCTTGTTCCAGACGACGTAGCAGAGCCCAGGCCACCGGCTGGAGATTCCAACCCTGTCTGCATCCCCGAGGAAGGTGTTGATCGGCTGATCCAGCTCGCCCCAGAAGATGTAGAAAGATCCCTCGTTGCCTCCCAGCTCGATAAGGGATCCAGACGGATGGGACGTGCTGTTGATGGCCCCATCCCAGATGCACTTCCCTCCCTGGAAGATACCGGACAGCTCATCGACGGGGCCTACAGCAATCTGATGCCATCCGGCCTCGAAGTAGATGGAGACCTTCTCCTGGGAGCCCCCAGCGAATCCCTTCCCTCCGCCGGCCGTCTTCACCTTCTCCTTGCGGATCTCCCGGCTGCCGGCCCAGCCGAACACCGGGGCAACCCGGCGCTCTCCGACGAGCCACGGGACATAGGATCCACGAGTGGTGAGCGTGGTGGGCTTGTTATCGAAGGGAGACTTCGGGGCCTTCGGCTTGAGCAGGTAGGCTGCCAGCATGGACAGCCCGACGCTGAGTAGCATGAGCCCGACTTCGACGATGCAGATCATCGGCCTGCCCCCCAGGATTCTCTGCCGCCCTTGCGAAAGACCTTGAAGATCCTCTGGTAGCCCTCGGCAAATCCGAAGCCGGTCCTGGAGACGCCACTCGGGGCGGCGTGCCAGAGCGTGTTCGGCTCGAATCCAACGATCAGCCCGTGTCCCGGGCCTCCCCGAGTCGGGCCGATGACCACCACATCGCCTGGCTCGACCACGCCGCCAAGGACGATGTCGATGGGCTCATAGCCTCGTAGGATGTTGCGCATCGCAGCGATGGCCCCGGCCCTATCATGGAGGGACGTGTCGGCCGGGATGATCTTGAGCGGGGTGGCGGACATCCCGTGAAGCTCATCGAAGACCTTGCAGATGAACCGCACGCAATCCACTCCAACCCCTGCCACCTGCTGGCCCGGCATGTAGGGCGTTCCCTCCCACCTGAGGATGGCACGCTTCAGAGCCAAGGTGGCCGCTCCGGCTGCCGGCTGGGGCAGAGAGATGGGACGCCAGGACCACTTCGGGATGTAGTTCCTCATCACTCGCTCCCATCCTCGATGATCGGGTTGTAGGGCGGAATGGCGTAGCCAAGCCCCATGAACGTCTCCTCCGAGTCGTAGAGAGCCCTGCACGCCTCGATGGTCTTGGGGCATCCTGTGTAGGCATCGATGGATTCCCCCAGCCATTCCAGGGGTGCCGGCCGGACCAGATAGAAGTCCAGGGGGGAGGCCAGGCGCCATTCGCGGATGGCGATCCGCAACCCATCCAGCAGGACAAACCCCCGGTGGAAGTGCCTGTCAGACAATCCGGACGTGCTCATTGCGGAGACGGTCAGGAGGCGCCCGGACAGGTTGGCCACCTCCAGGCTCGTTCGGATAATGGGGGAGGCCCCGCACGGAGATTTCCCAAGCGTCCAGTTGCACAGGTGGTTCGCCTGGAGCCCCAGGGGGACTTCCAGCTCGCCCTTCGGAGAGATGGCCCGGATCTCCACGATGTTGCGTTTCCCCTCGGGGTGCCTCACCGTGGTGATGACTCTCCCGGAGAAGACAGTCAGCTCGTCGGACAGATCCGTTCCGTCGACGTCGGCGGATTCCAGGTTCTCCCAGACCTGAACGAAGCAGGGGGAGTGGGCCACGCCGCTGGACAGGCGGTCGACGAACGTGCCTCGGGGCATCCGAATTTCCAGCTCCTTGTTCTCCAAGGTGCCGACGTTCTCCGGTAGCTTGACCTCCATCGCGGGCAGGGACTGGAACGTGGGAGGGCCGTCGATGGAGGCCGTCCAGTTTGTGAAGGCCGCCTGGGCCGGATCTTCCGGATCCCCGTAGGAGAACAGGACTAGCTGCCAGGTCTTCTTCGTTGAAGTGTCCAGGACCCTACTCATTCGACCTCTCCCTCCTCCAGCAGCTCGATCACGGAGAACTGGGTCTCCATGGTCTCGTCCGTGTGCCAGGTCTCCTCCATTGCGTCGGAGTCGAACCGCACGAGCCGGGCTCGGGCGACGGACGAGATGTTCGCCAGCAGGAGACCGACTGGAAGCGCTGAGGTAAATGATACGGTCCAGTAGGTGGAGTTGTCCACTATTTCGTCGACTTCTCGAACCGTTACATCCCCATTGATGTCTCTGATCGCAACATATTCGAGGTCAGCCTCGAAGTCCTCGAACTCGCCTTCGGGCTCGATGTTGATCGACGAGGCGCCCAGGGCGAGGGGATCCCAGACGTTCTCTGGGTCCGGCATCCAGAACGGGAGCGTCCGCCCGAGCCTGCACTCGAAGAACCGGAGGAGCCCAAGCGCGTCCTCGCGCTCCATGAGGACCGACACGGTCTGGGAAACGCGGGCCCGGTCTCCGCGCAGGTGGGTGACCATGCCTCGCCCCAGGGCCTCGTGGGAGCCCTCACGAAGGAATGTAGTCGACAGGTCCTGCACCCAGTTGTGCTCGATGTGCAGGATAGGGATGTCCTGGAAGGTGGAGAACCCGCTCGGCACGCCCTCCCACCCGGGCAGGAGGCTGGGCCCCACGACCTCCTGGGCGACGATATTCACGCTCCCGGCCCTCCGGGTGTGGAAGTCGATCTGCGGGTCCAGGACGGCCATCACGTCGATGCAGGGCATGATGAGGGTCCTGCCGACCGAGTAGGTGTTCGACAGCTCTCCGTCCAGGACCAGGTGGGCGTCGGCCACGGAGTCGATGGTCTGGAACTCGAAGTGGTCGACCTCGCCGCTGGTGCCCAGCCCAAGCACGACGACCCGGCCCCCGGCGAAGAACCGGCGGAGGAGGGTCGAGCAGTAGAGGGTTGTGCCGGAGGCGTAGGCCACGGTGAGCGGAGCCTGGTCGGGGTAGAGAGGGGCGACCCAGGTGCCGCTGGAAATGTTCCGGAGGTTGATCAGGATCTTGTTGAGGGCCGACCTGGAGAGGCCGGTCCAGGAGAAGGAGACGATCCGGCCAGGGTAGCCGAGCAGGGCCCGCCTCTCCTCCGACACGGAGTCGGCTGCAGAGGTGATGACCGTCTGGAACGAAGTCTCCACCTGGACCGTGTTGAGCCAGTTGTGCAGCGGGATGGCCAGGTTCCAGTCCGGGGCAGCCAGCGGCGTTTCGACTGTCCCGTAGCTCATTTCAGGATTCCTTTCAAGGTGGACTTGTGGTCCTTCATGAACTTGAACATGGCTCCCTTTCCACCGGAGAGCAGGCTGTCCATCGCCTCGTCGTTGGCTACGATCACGGCCTGGGAGAATCCGGAGGGGCCGGACACGGGCACGGTGTCGGAGGACCGCACTTCTCCGCCCGTGGCGAAGCCGCCCTTGGGAGCTGCCGGCCGGGCCGAGGCTCCTGCAGTCTGGGTCAGGCCCCGGAGCGCCATGGGGTTGACCAGGCCGGCGTTGATGGCAGCCAGGGCATTCTCCCCATACTTCCGGACGGCGCCCACCTTCATCATGAATTCCCCCGGGGTCGCCCAGATGGGGACCGTGTCGGAGGCCGGCAGGCCCTTGGGGCGTCCGCCCATGGCCAAGCCCTGTGGCGCGGAGAAGTGCGCGGCCCCCAGCCGACCTCGGCGGATTCTGCCACCCGAAGCCGCTCCCGGAGCCGTGGCGGTCGGGGCGCCGGGGACAGACTGGAACCCACCGAAGAGCCCGAGGGCTGCCTTCATGATTGCCCACTTGATCATTTCCTTGATGATCATGGAGGACAGCTCCTGGAGGAACCGAGCGAACCTCTCCTTGAGGGAGGTCTTCTCCGTGGGGTCGAATGCCTTGACGATGGAGTCACTGATGAAGCTGGACAGGCTCGTCACGAATCCGGTCGTGAGAGACTGCACGCTCTCCAGGATGCTCTGGTAGTTTCCGACGAATCCCTCGAAGCCCTTCTGCAGGGCCATGTAAAACGACTCGGGGCCGGTGTAGGCTGCCCTCTGCTTCTGGGCAGTGATGTCCATAGACTTGCCAAGCTCGTCCTGCGCCTGCTGGACTTCTGCCAGGGCGGCCTTGGCTCGTTCAGCCAGGCTCTCATACCCAGCTCCAGCTCCACTGGCCTTGTTGCCGAGATCAGACAGCTTCGAGGAGACCTCACCAAGGACGTCGCCCAGGCTGGTGATCAAGGCCTTCGAGCGATCCTCGATAGCTTGCTTGCCACCCTTATCCAGGGCGTCCCCTGCGCTGGCCCAGATCTCTTCCCAGGTCTTCTCTCCTTTGGCCTTTGTGTCCTCCCAGGCCTTCTGGACGACCCCGGTCAGCTCATTTGCCTTCTTGGACGCGCCGCTCTTTGCCTCTTCGAACCTCTTGTCAATGGCTGCGGAGAGTTCAGGGAACAGATCTGTTTTCCACTCTCCAGAGGCCTTTCCAATCTTGTTGAACTCCTCACGGAAGTTGATGGCCCCTTTCTTAGCCGTGTCGAGAGAGTTGGACAGATTCAAGATCGCTGTGTCCAGCCTGGCGACCGGATCCCAATTACCGGTGACGATAGACTGCAGGATCTCAATCTCCCTGTATCCCTTCAAAAGACCAAGAAGGATGCTCTTGAAGGTTCTTTCGATCCAACCGAGCGCTACGTTGAAGAGAAGGCCGATGGTCTGAGCCGTGGCTCTACCAACATCCTTGATTGCTTTGAAGGCGGCTACCGCATTGTTGGCCAGAAATAGGGCTGCTTTCGCAATAGAAAGGAATCCAAGCTCCATGAAGCTGATCAAGAATTTGGCAGCACTGTAGGCCACCGTCAGGCCATTCACCACGACCGTTGCCACCTGCTTGGCACCTGCTTCAAGGATACCGAAAAGTGCAGCGATCTGGGTAGTGTAGCTGAACGCTGTCCCGTTAAGCTCTTGGGTCACGTCATTGAAGATCTTGGCAATGACTCCGATGACTGTGGCCATGGCAATCATAGGGGCACGAGTGAGGAGCACATTCACAAGCAGTGCCCTACTGAGGGATACCAATGCTCCAAAGACATTGAAAAGGGAGGTGGTCAGTCCCTTGCTGATTGATAGCAGCACTGTGATCCCGAGCCACAGAGTGTAGAACTGCGCACCCAGCCGGGTCATTAGAGAAAGCCTCTCCGAAGAGACCCACATGGACTCAGCAAACCCTCTGGCCATAGAGGACAGTTTGCCGAACAAGACAAAGGCTCGTCCGATGCCGACAACCGCATCCACAACAAACCTTCCAATAGATCGAACGGCCCCTGCAATGCCCTCCATCGAAGAGAAGGCGGACTCGAAGTCCAGGGACTTGAAAGCCGTCACCAGATAGGATACGACGTCACCGATGGCGGTGAACAGCAGCTTCATGGTGGCCAGGACCTTGTCGTTGACCCGGACGCCCTTCTCGTCGATCACAACGAGGAAGTCAATCATTTCCCTGAAGGTGTCCTTGATCTGCCCGAAGAACTGCTCGCCTGCCTTGCCGAGGGCGAAGCTCATGGCCGCGTTCATACGCCCGAGCAACCCGGAGAACGTGTCGGCCAGTTTCCCCTCGGCCTGCTGGAAGGCGTCGAACCTCTTGAACAGCTCGGTCGACAGGGTGCCGGCTTCTTTCCAGCGCTTGATGTCGTCGTTGTTGATGTTCAAGACGGTGGCGATGCGGGTCGACTGCTTCCGGATTGTGCCCTGAAGGAGGGACCTGATCTCCTCGGGGAGCTGCCGCTGCTCCATGCCCAGGGTAGTGGCTGCCTGGGAAATGCGGCGGGACAGTAGGCGAATGTCGTCTAGGTTCATGCCGGCCTGAAGGCCCGGGGCCACGGCTACCTGGTAGGCATTGGCAAGCTCCTCGAAGGACGCGGACGTGAGCAACGTCTCTTTCCGCAAGAGAGCCATCTGCCTCTTGGACTCCACCGTGGCAGCAGCGAATGCCTGCGCCGGGCTCAACATGTTCCCCTGCTCGTCCACAACCTTGGCAGAGGATGCGATGAGGGCCGCGATGGAAAGCTGGGAGGTCTCCAGGGACCTGTTGAAGTTGAGGCTCGTTCGGACCAGTGCCTTGAAGCCGGCGGACACGGCACCTGCCCCTGCGAAGAAGAGCAGGGCCGTTCCCATGCGGCGGATCGTCGACGTGGCCCTGGAGGAACTGGCATTAAGAGAGTTGATCCCTCCAGAGACTCCCACGAACCCGGTCTGCATCCTCTTCTGCGACAGGTTCAGTCTCTGCATGGAGGCCTGCAGCCGGCTCAACCCAGTCAGATTTGCTCCGGTCGTTACGTTGACCCGAATCTGTCGCGTCATGGATCCTCCTATATTCCTCTACCGAATTTACGGGCAAGGGCTCCCGTATCTTCAGGTCCGTCAAATCCGGCCCGCTTCTCCAGATCCTTCATGAAGTCCTTGTAGGCCTTGCCGTCTCCGTTGACTGCCATCCTCTGCACGATCAGGCTCATGTAATCTTTGCGGGCCATCTCCCTGTCAACGCTGCCCATGAGGGCGTCAAACGAAATCAAGTCCAATCCAATCACCCAATCAATGGGCAAGCCGCAGATCACGGCCCTTACGACTGCGTCTTGGAGTCCTCTCCAATAGTCTCCTGCTCCCCCGATACGGCGGCCAGTCCCCTTTTCAGGAGTCCCTCCGCCTTGCCCGCTAAAGGGCCGAACACAGACTTGTTCCCCTTGGCCAGGCCGACCAGCATGTCGCTCATGGCGGGCAGGGGCATCTCGTCCACGAATCTCTTGATCTCGTCCTTGGAGAGCTGCTGCCCGGAGAAGACGTCCCGGAGGGAGTCCACGAGAAGCATCCCGATGACGAGAGAATTGTCAGGGTCGAGCAACGAGCGGATGGCGTCTCCTACAGCCTTCTCGCGCTCCTTGGTCCGCAGCTCCGCCAGCTCCTTGTCGATGGCGTCGATGTGAATGTCTTGGGTCTCCAGACCCTGCTTCTTCTGGGTCTTCTGGCTCTCGGCCCTGTCGCCGTCCCGCTTGGTCAGTAGGGTAGAGAGGGCTTGCATGAGACTCTGTGCCGTCGACCTGATAGACCACGCGGTCTTGACGGAGATGGGATAGAAGGTGAAGACCTTGCCCTGCACGGGGTGATCGACGCCTTCGGGTGCGATGAATGAGAACGAATCTTTCCAGGACATGCTCATACCTCAGTTGGGAAACGGCCGGCCCGGAGAGGTCCCCGGGCCGGCTCAGGGTTTACGCCTGCGGATGGGTCACGATGGTCAGGATGGGGCTGTTCGGATCGGCCACCACGTTGCGCTCTGCGGTGCCGGTCAGCGGGAGGGTCGCCCACTCGTCGGTGATCAAGGGCAGATCGCCCTCGGCCGCCAGACGGACCTGGTGGAAGTTGTATTCGACGAACTTGTTGGCGTCGGCCGGGTTGACGGCCACGAACTTCAGGGCGCCCACCACGGACGAGCCGGTGAGAACGCGAACCTGCTGGACGTTCGCCACTGCGGTGACGTTCGCGGCCACGTCGACGTCGTAGGATCCAGCGGTCATGTCACCGCCCTCGATGACGAAGATCCGACCGAGGTCCAGGTCGACGTCATAGTCGGTGCCCTCGACCAGAGCAGAACCTCCAGCGGTGGGGGTGATGGTCACTTCACCGATGTCGTAGATGCGGCTCGCCTGGATGTCGGAGGTCGGCATCCCGGCGGCGTCGGCGTAGAGGTCATACCACCGGCCCTGGGTCACGACGGCGACGTTGGCTGCGCCCGAGATCGAGTCCCCACCGTCGTTGGTCCTGCTGGAGGCAGCACCGCTGAAGAACAGGGCCATGTTCTCGAAGTTCAGCTCATCGAGCACGAGCCGAATAGAAACCTTCTGGCTGACGACCACTTCGAGGTCGACCAGCTTCAGGCCCTCGCGGGAAGACTTGTGCTCCAGCTTCTCCGTCTCGACCGACACGACCAGCTCGGGAGCGTTCCCGAGGTCGCGCCATTCGACGGGGAGGCTGTCCGTCAGTTCCGAAAAGTAGACCTTGCCGCGCCCCAGGTTGTAATCGGAGGTCCTGGGTTCCCCCGTAGAGTTCAGGCCTGGCATAGTAGCTCCTTTTAGATGGGCGAAATTACCGCCTCGAACGAGTAGAGGATGTTGGTGCCTTTCACGGCCCCCTGACGAGTGGGGTGCTCATAATCGGCATCGGACAGAACAAGGGAAACCTGACGGAGTTCCGCACTCCTGGGGATCAGGATAGGGGTTTCACACAGGGACGCCTCGAAGTCTTCAGAGATGACCTCGTGGGGGAATTCCAGAAACAACTGCCACATCCAGTCGGACTTCTCTTGCATGTAGGATCTCCGGTTCCGAACCGGAAGGCCGAACTTCGCGGTCTGCTCCCACACCAACACGGTCGCAGCAGGGATGCCGTTCTCCACGATGGTCATGGACCTGCCGCTGTAAATCACAGGACGAAACCTGCCGGCGAGGCCCACTTCCATCATCGCGTCGTAGATCGTTTTCTTGTAGGATGCCATAGCTTACCCCAGCGACGTGAAGTTCCCGGAGTGACGGTCTTCGAGCGGGATCTGTCCGCACAAGACCCTGATGTTTCCAGTGGTATCTTTGATCAGCTTGTGGCGAAGCACGTCGATGTCTGCGGGCCCCACCTTCCGGAAGGCTCCCTCCTCCTGGAAAACCTCTCTCGCACCTGCCGCGCCGTCCATGAAAAGCATGGGCAGCAGGTAGGTCAATTCGAGTTTCACCAGGTCGATCTCCGTCAGCTCCGCCAGCTCCCTGAGGTATTCCGACAGCTCATCCGGAGCGACCGGGCTGTCCTGGGTGTAGGCCTGCAGGATGTTGATCCTGGACTGCCCCAGCTTCTGCCTGAGCGTGATTCGCACCTTGCGGATGGCCTGCTCGATGGTCGTGTCCAGATCGGTGTTCAGATCCGAGGAATTGGACAGGCGAAGGTTCTCCTTCAGCACAGTGATGCTGGTGACAAATAGTGGATCCATTACTCCGCCTTCCTCCCAAGAAAGTCATTCGACAAGATCGAGATCGCCTTCTCCTTAGAATCCGGGAGAGGGCATTTCGGATCCCTCTCCCGGACCAAGACAAGAAGCTGGTCGAAAGAAAGTGGCTCAAGCAGCAGAGGATCGATGTTCCATTTGGTCACCCGTGTCTTCCTCTGCTGCTTGACCATCTCTTACGCCACTTCGTAGCTCACGGACGCGCCCGGCCGGCGGGGGACGCAGAGCGGGCGGCTGGCGGCGAGGGCCCACAGCACGCTCGGATCTTCCTGCTCCCACGACTTGGCGAACCGCTTCCCCTGGAAGAGGCGGCCCTTGAGGGCCTTGTGGTCCGCGATGGCGGCGTAGTAGGTCTTCCACTCCGCTGCGGGAACGGCGGCCACGATCTCGGCGTAGTCGGCCCGGACCAGGGAGGTGTCGGTTCCGGCGATCTCGATCTGGGAAGCATATTCCCAGACCTGGAGTCCACAGAAGTCGCCCAGGTAAAGGCCGCCCTGGGTGTCGAACTGGGTGTCGTAGAGCACGTTGCCGGCCCGGATGCGCCGGTTGTCGAGAAGGGTCTCGACGCGGGCGTTGCCGAGGAACGCTGCAGCAGCGTCCTGGCCCAGGATCATGTGGGTCGGGGCGAGCCCGGTGGCGGCAGCGATGAGCCTCTTCGCGGCCAGAATGTCCACCTCGGGGGTGGAGACCGCGGACCACAAGGTGCCCAAGGTCGCGGTGTGGGCGGCCGGCTTCGGGAAGGTGATGGTGAACACTTCCTCGTCCTCGACCTCGTATTCGATGGTCCCGCGAAGGGCCATGGCAGCGAGCCACTCCTCGGCGTTGACGATCTGGCTCTCCATGTAGGCCATGTCGCGGGCGACGTGGGCCTCCAGAGCGCTCATCTGCTCCCCTGCGGTGGGGAAGACGACGGTCGAGGGCTTCCGGTCGAACAGAAGCTCGCTGGGAGTGAAGGGCCGCTTGATGCGGATGTTGGGCGCCTCGACGGTGGCCTTGGTGCTCCCCAGCCCACCGACGATGAGGGCCTCGCCGTTCTTACGAACGAAGGGCGCCATCACCTTCCCGCCGACCAGGTAGTCGATCTCCAACACCTCGGTGTTGAAGGTCTGTTCCCGACCGAAGAGCAGGTTCTTCAGGAAGAACTGGGGGCCCTTGATCTCGTTGATCATGGCCGTGAGGGAGAACCACTGGAGGATATCCATGGATCCCCGGGCGAACGCCTTGTTGGAACGCTTCATGTTACCTCACCTCCGTCAGGCCGCGCACGACGAGGCCGCGAGCCAGGCACTGGGTCCGAAGAGCCTCACGCAGATCGGCCGCCGACTCGCCGTCCGGCCGAACCACGTCCCGAAGGTGGATGTCCCCCTGGACCATGACCTGTCCGATGACGTCCGCCGTGGCCGCGAGCTGGATGGGATCCGGGTAGACGAACCCCTTGATCTCGTCCGTGTCGCCGGTCCCTGCAGCCGACCAGACTTCCCAGTTGAAAGTCGCCTCGTTGAAGGCCACCGGAGTCCCCACTGCAAGCTCGTCCTCGGCCGCATCCGGACCGAAGGTGCAGGGCAGGACCCGCTTGGGTCCGATGCTGGGGAACGCGCTCTTGTCGGCGCTGTCGAACAGTTCCCTTTCCTCGTAGGTCGCCATATTACTTCCCTCCCTTGTTGTAGGCCTGGGCGACCTTACGGGCGCGGGCCACTGCCTCGTCGACTTCCTTGTTCAGGGACTCTTCGTTGGTCCCCTGGTTCGACTTGCCGGCGGCCTTCTTCAGGTCCTCCAGCTCCTTCTCGGCCTTCTCGGCGCGGGCGATGATAGCCGCGTCGGCGGCCTTCTTCGCGTCGGCTTCCTCGGCCTCTTTGCGAGTGGCGAACTCCTTGTCGAGCTTCGCCAGTGACTCGGCCTGCGCCTTCTGAGTGGCGGCCTGGGCCTTCTGCCCCTCGACCAGCTCCTTCAGGGTCTGAGCAAAGGCCGCCTGGCCCTTGGTGACGCCCTCCAGAAGCTCCTTCAGCTCCTTCGGATCCATGTCCATCTCCTTTTTGGAAAAGAGGGCCTTCACGCTGGCCCAGAAACTCACTCGCTCCTGCTCTTCCTTGGAGGCCGGCTCGAACTCAGCCAGTCCGCCAAGAGACACACCGTTCCACTTCCCTTCGCGGTAGAGCTTCCGAAGCTCCTCGTCCATGACCTTGATCACGACGGCCCAGCCCCCAACAGGGTCGATGGCATGCCCGTCATAGGTCTTGAGACCGCTGAACCTCTGATCTGCCCCGTTGACCACGAAGCTCTCTGCCACGAAGGCCCGGCTTTTCTCGATGGGCTTCCCGTCATGTCTCATGTCGAGAGACGCCCCTTCCTGCATGAAGGAGTAGCACATCTCCTTCACCACGGCTGGGGAAGCCGAGTCGCCATCAAGGTCCTCGATCCCAGGAATGTAGACCAAGGCCGCGATTTCTCCAGCCTCGTCCATGCCCTTAGAGGCCAGGGCCAGCTCGACTTGTCCGTCGCTCTTGTAGGCCACGGAGAGGTTGTTGGCGCCCTTCGGCACCAGACTTACGAACCTCACCTTGATCCTTTTGATCTTTCGAGCCATTTTCTTCTAGCCTCTCCTGGGCGTGCCGCGTATCATACTTGATGGCGCGGGCGTGTGACCGCTTCTCATGATACGCACGACTGGAGAGAAAGATCAACACTTTTTTGAGGATTTGATAGGGGTCGCAAATCATGGAACAAGAAAAACTAGTTATCAGAATCGAACACAAGTCCAACCCCATCTTCGGGCACTGGAGCGAGAAGCACAATTTCCTGGAGATCGTCCTGAAGGCTGCTGTCCAGCCGGAGTTCTCCAACCTGGACGCCAACCCGGGCCTGAAGGTCCACCCCCTGAACTTCATTGAGATCCTCCGGCTCCGGAACGCGAATCCCTACCACTCCACCTGCCTGCAGACCAAGAAGCAGGCTGCAGTTGGGCTCGGGTTCATGACCGAGGCATCCAAGAAGAAGCGCGAGGAGAAGAAGAAGCTCCAGGAGCAGGGTGTGCAGTTCAACCCTGGCGGGGTCCAGCCTCCTCAGAAGCCCAAGGGAGTCAACAAGGAATCGAGCGACGAGGACAGCTCGAAGGTCTCGAAGATCCTCGATGCGCTCTGCACTGTCTCTTTCCAGGACGTCATCGACGATGTGATCGATGAGTTCTACCAGGTTGGCAACGGGTTCATCGAGGTTGTTCGGGACGGTCCTGGTGGGAGCATCCTCGGCCTCCATCACATCCCGGCCCACCAGATCTTCATCCACGTCCTGGAGGACTACACGACCTTCTACGAGGTCGTCAACGGCTCCGAACCTGGTGGGTTCGCCTCTGGGTCCTTCTCGCGCATCTTCGCCCCCTTCGGGAAGTCCAAGGAAATCGAGGCCATCGAAGAGGCCAGGAACATCAAGCTCCACCGGGGGCCCATCGGCCAGGTCTCCGAGGTGATCCACTTCCGCAAGCCCTCCTCCCTCAGCCGGTGGTATGGGTTCCCGGACTGGCTCTCCGTCGTGCCGGGCGTGGAGGTCTCCCAGAAGCTCCGGCAGTTCCAGCACGACTTCTTCGACAATCGTGCCGTCCCGGAATTCGCCTTGTTCATCACCGGGGCCCAGCTCGACCCGGAGGTCTACAAGAAGCTGGAGGACACCTTCAAGTCCGGGATCGGTTTGGGGAACTCCCACAAGTCCGCCATTATCAATCTCGACGCTCCGAATATCAACATCCAGATGGAGCGGCTCTCCAGCGACACGAGCAGCGACAACGCCCAGGCCGGCCTCACGACCTCCTTGGCCCTGGAGATTGTGACGGGACACCGCGTGCCGCCGCTCTTGGCAGGAATTCAGGTCCCCGGGAAGCTCGGCGCCGCGAACGAGATGGTGTCCACGATGAAGGCCTTCCAGTCACTCGTCATCGGCCCGGACCAGCACAACATCCGGACGACTCTCTCCAGGACCCTCGGCAACGCCGCCCTCAACGGCGGGCTCGGGCTCACCGAGGATGACATGGAGCTTCGCAAGATCACCGACGAGATGGAGGTCGAGCAGCTCGACACCGTCTCCAGGATGAGGCAGGACGTCAATGCTCCCCAGAACAAGGACAGAGACCCGAACGAGGGACTGAAGGACTGATGGCCAAGGATCCCTACAAGCCGAACAGGGCCCTGGAGGACGAGGCGACTCGCATCCTCAAGCAGGCCCGCATCAATGCCAAGTCTGAGCAGCGGGCCGCCAGGCGGGCGGAGAAGACCATCGGCAGGGAGGAAATGCGGAACGCCAAAAGGGAGGCGGACCGCATCCTGAAGGAGGCGAAGGACGCTGTCAGGCAGCGTGGAAGCTCCATTCGAAGGAACGAGTCCACGATCAAGGTCACGCTGACCTACATCATCGCCAACACCCTCCGGGCCCTCGCCATCAAGGAGTGCGGCTCACGAACTCTTCAGCAGGTCCTTCGGCACACCCGGCTGCCGGGGCAGGCGCGGGGAGGTCTGTTCCAGCGGAAGACCTCGATCAAGATCGGGATCAACCACTACTGGGCCTCCTTCTATCACGATGGCTTCAGGGGAGGGACCTTCAACGGACATGTCTCCCGGAGCGGGAAGAAGCCTCACCAGCGCTGGGCCAGCTCGCCCAGGGGATTCTGGCTGGCCTTCGTCCAGGGAGGGAAGTGCAACGGCATGGACCCCCGCCGCCCCAGCCGGGCCATCGACGAGATCAAGCAGACACACTACAAGAGGAGCTTCCTGCGCAACCAGACTCCGAGCTTCCTGCGGTCGGTGATCCGCCTGCGCGGGCAATACATGGTCTTCTTCAGGAAGCGGAAGAGTTGGCCTGGGGATCCATTCTTCACCCGGGCGGAACAGCAGCTCAACGATTTCCTGGCCAACCAGATTTCCAAGTCAGCAGTGCCGGCCCTGCTAGCCTCCGCCATCGACGGTCTTGTGGGCAGGGCATTCGGCCGCCAGGTCCGGGCTTCTGATCGCTTGGTTCGACTCTCCAGGTTCCGGGATCCTTACCGCCTGCTCAACATCGAGATCGACTACGTCCGCACCAGGGAGATCTCGAACATCGAGGGCGACGTGGGATCCCTGGCCGGCGGAGATGCCGGCCTGGATTTCGACTCCATGAGCGAGCGCCTGGGCCCCCATTAAATGGGCTGGCGCTCTGCTCCCCACATGGCGAGCCCGAGGGCGTCCACGACATGCTTCCACTCGTCCGGGCGGAGCTTGTTCAGGCGTGACGGAGGATTGGTCGGGTAGGAGTAGCCCTGGGTCTTCTTGTAGAGCCATCCCAGCCTGCTCAGGACACGCGCCTGGTGGATAGGCTTCGGGACCTCACCCTTCCATTTGCGTGGCCTGGGCATGGTCACAGACGTCGCACAGATCGCATGGAGGATGGCCGAGGCTCCGCCTGCGACCTGGGAGAGCAGGAGGATGGAGTCGGGTGAGACCTTGCTCTTCCCGTAGTAGATCTGCTGGCCCTCCACGACGCCGTGGAAGCTCACCCCTTCGAGCCACAGTGGGAGGTCGACCGAGAGCTGCTTGAGCATGGCCTGGACGGCGGCCTCGCCCTTGAGACTCTTCGGCACCCTGCAGACGTTCACGGACTCGACCACCCCATCCAGAATGATGGCGACTCCCGTGTTGTGGAGGTCCGGATCTATGCCGACGACGTAGCTCATAAGACCATCCCTTTCCTGATTTCCTGGTAGATCGCCCCGTATTCCTCTCCACACCATTCTACCAGGATCTTCCCTCCTCGGTCATGGGCAAACCCTTTCGGGCGATGGCCGACCCCGATACCGGACCTACCCGGCAGGCCCTTCATTCCGATCACGGAGTCCCTCTCCGGCTCGAAGATGTCCAGGCGCCCGCCCGAGGACTGCCCAAGCTGCCAGAGCTTGGCGTCGATGCCCTTGTGGCCCAGGATCCCCTGCTGGCAGGCCTCGCGCAGGAGAGGAAACATGGACGACCTCATCCCCGTGGAGCAGAAGGCAGAGCCCCTGTTCCGGAACGTCCTGTAGGAAAGGCTGGGCAGGTGATAGTATTTCTGCCAGACCGTGCCCACCAGGTCGGAGTCCAGGAGCCTGCCGAACATCTCCGACAGATACCATTCCCGGTAGCAGTCGTCATCCTCCATGATGAGGAGCTTCTGTGAGGAGATGGCCTCCATGCCGGCCAGGACGTTCCTGGCTAGGCTCCTTGGCCCCTGGTCCTCCTTGATGAACTTCCTGCGGAGGTAGAAGACGGAGATGCCGAAGTTGGCCATCGTGCTCTCCCCGACCTCCGAGATGGCCCGAGCGCAGGCATTGGACTGCCCGTCGTCGACCAGGACCCACTCGACAAGGAGTCCTCGCAGGTTCACCTGGCGCATCAGAAATTGGCACAGGAGCTTGATGCTTTCGTAGCGGTCCCCCGTGGGCGTGATGATGCTGATATTGTTCATAGCCCCGCCAGGTTCCTTTCGTAGGTCTCCTTCGACATCTTCTTGTGGTAGGAGCGGCTGGGGGCGCCGCAGAACACATCCCACAGCGAGCCGAGGTCCAGGAGGCTGGCTTCCGGCATGAGCGGGGCCAGCTCGTGGATGATGGGCTTGGCGGCCATGGATGCGGAGATGGAGAAGGTCCGGTGGCCCCTCTTGTAACACTGATAGATCGACCCCTTGATGGTGGCTTTTGAATCGTAGCAGTTCAGGGATGGGATCTCGATGTGGCTGATGTTCCTCTTGATCCTCTGGTCCAGCTTCTTGAAGATCGGGGGCCCGACGAGAACTGGGGTCCTGGCCAGGAATGCCCGGAGGAACGGGGCCAGCTCTCCGGCGATGCTGGCGCGGTGGAGGAAGTCCCCATGGAACCAGACCGCGCCTGGGGACATCTCGTCCACCATTCTGATCGCCTCCTCGGTCGGGATCCCCATGAGGCTTGCCAGGAACTTGGGATCCTGCATCCCATAGCGGACTGCCTTCTCCTTGACGAGAGGAGCCTCCCGGAGAACGTGGAGCAGATCGAGAGCCAGTGGCAAGGTGTAGTCGTGCCGGTCGCAGTTGGTGGCCCTGGCCTTTCTGCCGTAGATCTCCTGGAGCATGCACATGAACTCCCCATCACCATAGCGCAAGAAGGAGATGGGCTTCTTGACGGTGAGGTCGAGGATGACATTGGAAACGGTCAAATCATAGTTTCTCATGAGAGGAATCTCCTACCAAATTTACGGGTCAGGTTTCTGGGACGAAGGATTGCCTGCTTGCCTCCGTGGGTGAAATACTGGAAGAAATCGTTGTTCCGGAAATGCCCAGCGAAGTGGCGCGTCCGGATTCCTGCTGCCCATGCAGCGTAGTCTACACTCATCTGGTCCCGGACGCAAACGAGGATCTCCTTCCACCAGATGTCGTGGAACACGCGCATGGATGGAGTGTGCCTCCGGTATAGGAAGCCGGTGCTGGTGACGTAGTTAGGAAGCTCGAATCCCTGGGCCTGGAACCTCTGGATCTGCGCCCCCAGGTCCTCCCGGGGGATCTTCAGGGAGGCATTGATCTGGTCGGCCTCCTGGAGCAGATCATCGTTCTTGGGGTGGACCAGGCCCACCAGCTCGAAGCCCCTGGCCTTGAGAATGATCTCATCCGGGTTGGCGAGCAGGTGCATGTTGGCGTCAATCCAGACCGATTCCGTCTCCTTCGGGAATAGCTCCTCGGGGTGTGTCTTCAGCCACCTGGCCTGGAGTCTGCCATCCTCTGGGATGTTGTGGACCTTTCGAATCTCCCACACATCACTCTTGATCGGCAGGTCGGTGAAGCAGATGAACGAGTGATGCCCCGGATTGGAGGGGGCGTAGAGCTTCTCTTCCTTGCCGATGATTGCGGTGTAGACGATCACTTGCTGCTCCTATCACTGAAGAAGGTAGCTCCAGGGAACTTGTAGTAGAGCCCAGGCAACCACCTGGCCCTGACACCGGCCTTCCAGATAGAGTAGTCGAAGCTCATCTGATCCCTGCCGTGGCGATATTTGTTGAACTCCTCGAACCAGATCCTGTTCATCTCTCGGATCTTGGGGCAGTTCCTGCGGATCAGGAACCCTCCACAGGACTGCTCCTTCTGGTCGAACCCCTGGGCCAGATAATCCGCCACCTGGTGATCGAGTAAGGGCCAGTCAGCCTCGCGGACCTTCCCGCATTCCTTCAGGGCCTGGGCCTCCTGGATGATGCTGGAGTGGCAAGGATGCTTGAAGCGGGCCAGGTCCATTGCCTTGGGCTGGAGGTATTTCCGGATCATGTCCTCCGGCATCATGCGGAGTTTGAAGCTGGCATCCATCCAGATCCAGTATTCCGCAGCCTTCTCCGGCCCACCCTCGTGGCACATGATCTTGACCATGCGAGTCAGGTGGACAGGATCCGTGCCCTTGATCTCACGCCTCTCCCAAGGTCCGGAGATTGGAGGATGCCCGGGGGAGACGTAGGCTATGAACCTGGCCTTGGTCTTACGGGAGACGGACAGCTTCGGGATCCGAATCGTGTCGGAATGGTGACCTAGGCTGGCCGTCACCACGTAGATCTTCACCCTCGCACCAGAGTCAGGAGGCCATGGCCGTAGGGGGCGTGCCGCTCGATGCGCCAGTGGGGATTGGCCGCCATGAACTCGTCGATGGCGAGGCGGATGCCGTGGGATGCCGGATCGAAGCAGGAGCGGTCATCCGGCTGGGGAAGGTAGGTCCCTGTCTCCAGGTTCGCCCCCATCGTGGCGAAGGTGATCGTGTCATGGAAGACGAGCCATTTCTTCGATTCGTTGCCCCACATGGACAGCTCGTTGCGCAGGTGCTTGTAGGTGTGGAGGGAGTCGAAGAAGATCAGGTCTGGGGTCGCGCAGCCTGCGAAGGATGAGTAATCGATGGAGTTCCCCTCGAACAATCTCCACCTCTTCTTGTCCACGGCCTTCTTGAGCTGCCGGGCCTTGTTCGTGGTCACCAGGTCCACGCTGAACAACCTGCCCTCTGGAGGAAGGCCGGCCAAGAACGCGCTGGAGGAGTGGCCGCACTTCACACCCAGCTCCCAGATCGAGGTGCATTTGCCGGCCATTTCCTTCAGGTAAGGGAGGTGCTTGGCCGTGGCTACCCTGCTCGCGCAGTTGTTCCTGAAGATCTTTTCGAGCGACATTAGAATTCCTCCAAGGTTAAAAACGGAAGTGACGGAAGGTTAGCTATCTTGGAGCAGTTGAGCAGCTCCACTTTCTTCTCCGCCAGCTTGTCCCTCATGGACGCCAGGTGCTCGTTGATGGCTTTCGCGCTCCGGCTCATGTGGTGGTCTGGCAGGAGGTCCATGCCGATGACGCCAATCCTCTTCGCCCCGAGCTTGTAGGCAAGGTGGATGGCAGCGAAGGGTGAGGTCCTGAAGTGCAGGAGGTCCTCCACGTCTAGGTTCGCCCTAGGGCTGAACCTCTGCAGATGGAGCTTCCGGATCGCCTTGGCGCCCAAGCGTGGCATCCAAGCATCGTGGCAGATCCAGGCCACCTCTGCTGGGCAGATGTCGATGTAGAGGAGCCTGTTCTCCGTGAACCTGCGGGGGGCGTCCAGGACCAGAAGGTGGGTGGGGCTCAGGAACCGGGCCACGTCGTTCACGCCGATGGTCGTGAACTCGCAGAGCGCATCTGCCTGCCTCACAGCAGAGGCCCCGAGCCCCACCACAATGATCGTTTCAGTCGGCATCGGGAATTTCTTTCTCGATGTTCTCCTGGGCCCAGACCGCCATGGCGGCCCGGCAGATCACATGCCCGAGATGATCCTCGGTCTTGTCTCCTGCCAGGTATTCGATCACATGGCGGATCAGATGGTTCAGGTGGCTCTTGAGCGGGATCCCGTGCCAGTTGTTGTCGCTGTATTTCCTGGCACCATAGGCCAGGACCTTGGCCAGCCGGCGCATCGCTTCCGGTGGGAGCAGGTCGTAGCGCTCCTCCAGCTTCGACTGCTGGGCCCCGTTGGGCAGGGTCTCCCGCTCCTCCTTCTTCTTCGCGGACTCGCTCTGCATCTTGATGATGTTCATGGCTTCTTCAGGACTCATTTGTGCTCCTTCTTATACGCCAGAGCTGCTGTGAATGACGTAGTCGTGTGCTCCTTGATCTCTTCCCTTCCGTCGTGGAACTTCCTGATCACATACCACTTGTCGCTGAAGTAGCACTTTGTGACCACCAGGAAAGACTTCTTCGCATCAGTGGACTGGTTCATCTGGCGCATCCCTCTTCGTGACACTGCCGGTCCGAATGTGGACCTTAGCATCGACCCCCAAGTCTATCACAATTTTTGTGAGTTGGCGTCGGAGGAGATGCGCTTTTTCCCAGGTTGGCGCCCTGAGGATTGGCTTTATACGAGTCACTCCGATCTTTGCCAGGACCGACCACCAGCGATCCTTGGGAGGAGTCTGGGAGAAGTGGGGCCGGACCACGATGAACTCCGTGACACCGGCCAGGTCGACCTCGGTGATCTGATCCTTCAGGAGGAGGGAGACCATATCTGCAGCCGTCCTTTCTCGTCTCGCACTGGTTCTGCCGCCTTGTCCCAGCGGCGCATAAGGCAGGGGGAAGCACCGATTGGAACGTCGGGCAGGATCAGGTGCATCTGGCTCTTCCAGATCTCCGCCACCTTGTCCGCCTTCTCTCCCATGTCCGGGCCCTCTGGGATCTCCAGGAGAATCTCGTCGTGGATGAAGGCCTGGGGGTAGCATCCCTTGAGGTCCCCGACGTAGCAGGCCTTTGCCACCTCGAAGACGGCCAGCTTGGCTCCCTCAGCGGCTGGGCTCTGCAGGGCGGCCCCGTTGGCGCAGGCGCAGTAGGTGGCTCCGGCCCGATACATGCCGAGGGGCGTGGAGTAGCAGTAGGAGTCAGGATCGTATGGATCCTTGCACCCCCTGTTGACCCACTGGAAATAGTCCTTCATCTCCAGGTAGATGGCGAACCAAATCTGCCTGAGCTGGACGGCCTCTTCTCGGGTCACCAGGACGTCGTAGGTGTCCTTGGCGTAGGTCACGAACGTGTCCGGCCCTAAACCGCCGGGGAACCCCAGGCCTGTCGGCTTGGCGAATTTGCGCCAGTGCCCGAAGAACTTCTTTGAGCCGGGCCAGCTCTTCAGCTTCAGAAATTCCCGGTAGATATCGTCCGGCTGGTCGCAACCGCTCCACTCCCTGAACTCCTCATCGAAGTGCCAGGCGAGCTGGGCCCCGAGGAACGCATGGAGATCGTAGCCGGCCATGACCTTGTCCCAGTGGACAGAGTAGCCGAACAGCGATTTCGTCTTCTGGGCCAGGGCCACAAGCTCCAGGGCAGAGTAGTCGATGGAGCAGATCACGAACCCGGGGCGGGCGACAAAGCAGCCCCTGGCCCGTGGGTCTACCTGCTGGATGTTGGTGGCCGGGTAGGGCTCCATCGGGGCTTCCTTGCGGTTACCGTAGGACGACGTGCGCCCAGTCTCCTTCAGGATATCGAAATTCGGATGGACCGAGTCGGCGGCCAGCTTGGGAAGCTCCGTGCCGGCCAGCCGGGCGAGGGCCTGCCGCTTCTGGTATTCCGCGAGGCGCTCGTCATAGGGCGCCAGCTCGGTGATCGTGCCGGCATCGGCCGCCACCTGGTCGGTCGCCGTCTTCTTGACTTCCCTTCCGTTCTTCTCGCACACCTCGACGATCACTTCCCCCAGCCTCTTGGTGTTGATGGAGGTGGGCTTTCCCTTGGTCGTGCCTTTGCCATTCTTGTAGGCCCGGGGAGGTTCAGATGGCCGAAGGATTCCAGATTGGATGAGGAGCTGCAGGTTGTCCTCGTGCAGGTCGACGGCCAGCTCCGCCGCCAGCTTGTCCCGGTGCTCCTGATCGATCTTGAAGCCTCGGACGGTCATGAGGCGGAGCGCGAAGTCCACGGAGGTCTGGAAGGTGTGGGTCGTCATGGAGCCGGGGCCTGTAGGGTTCGCCTGCTTCTCCTGCTCCTCCCAGATCCTCAAGGTGTCGATGGCGTCCTGGATGGCGTAGCGCGAGGCCTCCTCGGGGTATTCGGAGATGGGCTTGCCGTCCAGCTCGCTGTAGCGCAGGCGCCAGGCATCGGGGGAGTTCTTCTCCTCGGACCTGTCCTCACCGAACCTGTTGAGGACGAGCGCGGCCAGGGAATAGGCGATCTTCTGCTCACTTCCGTCAGGCATGTAGAGCTTGTCGATCTTTCCGATGGTCGATAGGTTCAGGAGCTTCTCCCGGATGCGCGTGTCCGTCACTCTGTGCGCGTCCAGGGCCTTGAAGATGACGGGCAAGAGGTGCGGCCAGGTCCTGGCAATGACTGTCAGATCGTATGCGGTGTTGTGGCCGACGAGCAGCGTGTCCGGATCGTCGAACAGGCTGTGAAGCAGGACCGGCAGGCTGTCGTCGCAAGAGGCCAGCAGATCCCTCTTGATGACCCCGTCGATACGTGAAGCAAACGACGCGCAGACCACCTTCGGCGCCACGGCATCTCCAGGGCCGATGAGATAGGTCTCCGTGTCGAATGCTACCACGTTCTTCATTTCCGCAGCTCCTCTTTGATGAACATCATGATGTGCTTGGCGAGTTGTCGAGACAGGCCCTTGTCCTGCTCCACCCCGTTGATGAAGATGCGCTCCAGTTGCTCGTTCTTGTCGAGGTGGATCTCCAGCCGCTTCGTCGGCAGGTCGCTGGTCATCCAGTTCCCTCCCAGGATGCGGGTCGCCCACAGGTAGGTGTCGTTTGGGGAGGCCAAGATCTTCCTGATCTTGCCCTGGTCGTCTTTGATGAGCACTGTCATCGCATCAGCTCCCAGGGCTTCTTGGCCCCAAACTCGTCCTCGTTCTTGTCCTGCGCCTTGGCGTAGGACGCCTTCTTCTTCATGTCGTTGCCAGGGAACCCAGAGCCTTTGAAGATGGTCCCCTGGCCTCCGGTGATGCGTCGGTTCATGTCGCAGCCACAAGATGGACAGGCCACCTGAGGGTCCTCTGTCATCCCATGGTTGACTTCCGATTCCTTGCCGCATTGCGGACATCGGTATTCGTAGATCATGATTGCCTCCAGAGAGAAGGAGTCCCGCCGGCCGCGCTGTCCACCCCTGAGGTATGATACGGGCGCGGCGACCGGCGGGACTTTTGAATTATTCGAGTTCCGCCAGGCGCTCCTGCTCCTCGGCGGTGAGGAACTTCTCGATGACGTCGGCGGGGATCTTCTCCTTGATCTCCTCCGCGTCCAGGCTGCGGACGTAGTTGACCAAGGTGAAGGGCGTGTCCTTCTTGGTCATGACGATCTTGTTCTGCAGCTCCACGACGCGCCCGGACAGCGGCTGCTCGTCGGAAACCACTTCCATGGCCTCCTCCTCGCCCACCTGGCTCTCTTCGACCGCCATCACGTTGGACACGAAGGCCTTGAAGTTGGGGAGGAAGGAGTCGTTCTTCCGCATGAGCAGTTGGCTCATCTGCTCCCCGGGGCGGTGCGCCTGCTCGGCCGGGTCCTCGGCCAGGGTGACCAGGTTCACCATCTCGATGGCGACGAAGTCATCCCCCTTGCGGGTCTTGTCCTGCTTCACCCGGCGGATCAGCACCAGGTAGTGGCCGGCCTTGACGTAGTTGGCTCCACGGCTTGCTTTTGCGTCTTTGATCCCGTCGAAAAGTCCCATGTTCAGTTCTCCATTTCTTCTTCTTCGACACAGATCTCCGCTACACTGCGAAGGTTACGAATCCATTCTGAGAGCAGGTCTTCTTCGTCCTCCCGAAGATGCGGCCAGAACTCGCTCTGGTCAAACCTGTCGCACTCGTCCTTGATCTTGTCCCACCGGACCTGTTTCTTTGTCGTTTCCATGCCCAACTCTACTCCCCCTTGTCCGCGCTGTCAACACCGAATCTTTCCTGGAAAAATCTGACCTGCTCTGGGTTCAGCGGCTTGGGCTGGAGGCCCTTCTCTCTGAGGAACTCCTGAGAGTAGATACGCGGCATGGGAGTGTGAGTTCCAAAGATTAGCTTCTGTCTCATTCCGGTCGTCTGCTGGATGTAGGTGGCATCCGACAACGTCGCGGCGTAGAGCACATGCTCCCAGGTCATGGTGTGGAAGGTGTGGACCAGAAGCTCGTCCGCCGACTGCCCGTTGCGATGGGTCCTGCCGACGATCTGCTCGGCGTCCTTGGCAGGCCTGGGCCACTGGACGAAGCATTGGTTCTTGAAGTGCTGGAGGTTCTTGCCAATGCCGTGGGCCGGCATGGAGGCCACGCAGAGCTTCCCGGCGTTCCCGGGGTCGCAGATCCTGCGGTTGCCAGCCTCTCCAGCCGCGCACTCCAGCCCCGGCAGGCCGGCCTCCAGGAGCGCCTCCAGGATCCACCGGCCGATCTCCTGGTGGTAGACCCACAGGATGGCCCCTTCACCCCCCAGGGACTGGGCCCACTTCACGACATGGCGAATCTTGTAGTCGCACACCCGCACGGTGATGCTGTCCCGGTTCGGGCGCCCCTCGAAGTCCAGGTCCTTCATCCTTCGCCAGAGCCCGGCCAGCAGCCCTCCCACCTTCTTTCCGCCGTTGCGGGAGATCTCCGACCCCACGAGCATGGGAGTGTCCATCCCCTTCGGGGGGTCGTGCAAGAACTCTCGGAGCCCAACAGCATACTCCTGAGCCGCATGGTGGTGCTCCTTGGCGCGATCTAGGCGGGAGGAGGCTTCCGACACGGGCAGGCCCTCGCGTGCAGCCAAGGCCTCTGGTTCGGGCCATACGAGAGAATTGAAGAATCCAGCCGACAGCTCATAGAGCCACTTGTATGTGTGGATGGCGTGCTCGATCTCGTCGCCGTTCGGCGTGAGGAATTTGTCCTGGACCTGGTTGATGAGGTGCTCCAAGTGGGTGAAGCCCTCCGCCGCCTCAGGCTTGTCCACTGGCAAATTCTGGAACACCAGGCTTGTGCCGATGTCTGAGTCGCTGGTGGAGACGACGCCAGGGCAGGTCGTGAGCCGGAGCCGGTAGGCCTTGCGGAGCCCAGGCTGGGTGGCAGGGAACTTCTCCGCCGGCTGGATGCCCTTGGCCCATTCGAGGAGTGGGAAGAGCACTCGCATCTGGTCGTCGTTGGGAGGCTCGCTCGTGGAGTCGAGGACGGCTCCCCACTCCTGGCACATGATCGGGCTGCGCGGCAGGGGGCAGTTCTCCCCCAGGCAGAACCGGATCAGGTGGGAGTAGTCGGAGATTCCCTTGGAGGTGATGGTCCCGGACAGGCAGACGAGCTGGGGATTGTGGTCCCGGATGAAATTCATGAGACGCTTGGTCCGGGCCGCCGTCCTGTTCTTCAGGAGGTGAGCCTCGTCCGCGATGATCAGCCCCGGCTCGATGGTCTCTAGGATCTTCACGGAGTCTGTAGTGGACAGGAAGGAGTAGGGGATCACGTAGCAGCCGATCAGCCCCTTCTCGATCATGTGGGCCCTCTGCGCCTTGGTCTTCCCCGCCATCCCATGAAACTGGACGGGCAACACGGTCCGCTTCCTGGCCCACGGGATATCCCGCTTGAAGAGCTGCTCATAGACCTGGGGCGGGACCAGGATCACAGAGCGGTGAATGTGCAGCTCCTTGTAGGCATGCGCCGCGATCAGGAGGGTGATCAGGGTCTTACCCTGCCCGACCCCGATGGGGGCGAAGAGCCCGCCGGCCTCGCGGTAGGCTGCTACGGCAGTGGCTTGGATGGGGAACAGGCGCCAGCCGGACTCGAACGTGTCCGCGAGGAGGACCTCACGGTTGAGCTTCTCCAGCTCGAATTCCTTTGCAAGCTCCCGGATCGGCAGGTTGGTCACCCTTCTGACTTCTGCCACGTCCGGGGGAATATCCCGCCTCCCGATCCGGAGCCGCTCCAGTAGACTGGAGGTTTTCTTCGGCTCCGGATCGGGCATCCGACCTCTCTCCTTCAGCTTGTCAAGGAGGCTCACAGTTCAGAACTTCTTTCCCCCATGCCGATACGCACGGGTGTCGTTGTAATCCATCTTCGCCCGGAGGGCCCCGATGAGGTCCAGCTTCAGCTCCTTGGCCATGTCCAGGATTCTGATGATCGTGTCCGCCAGCTCCTCCTCGACCCCGGAAAACTCCGGGATCTTGTCGCTCTGCATGTTCACCCTCTCGGCCTCCAGGGCCTCGGACAACTCCGAGTGGACGAGAGCGATCAAGGTCCCGAACTCCCTGGGCTTGTCCCACCAGCCCTTGTCGTGGGCATACTGGTTGATCCGGTCCATGAGATCCTGGATGCGCATCAGATTCCCTCCACGATGTTCTCGAACCGGGAGCGGAGGCCCTGGACGAATGCCTTCATCTCGGGGGTCGAGTCCGGGGCCGCCACGAACACGTCGGTCAGGATCTCGACATGCCCTGCCGCGAGGGTGAGCATGTCCCGGCGCTTGAAAACATCCAGGGACCAGAAGCTGTCGGGAGCATCGTCCCCGAGGTCGGCCAGGATCAAGGCCATGGCAGCCTTGAAGATCCGCTCCACGCAGTTCACGGTCCGGCCCACAGGCATGCACCGGACGTAGAGCGTCGGCCCTTCCGGGGGCTCCACAGGGAACGTGCCGGCCGACACGATCCTGGCCTCGGGCGGCAGGTAGGCTTCCGGTGGGAAGGGCGTCGTCTGGATGGGCTTGGCGATCTCGTTGAGCATCGCCGGGGGTTCCTCCTTCAGCGGCTTGACTTCCTCCTCAACCCCAGTCTGGCCCGTGATCTCGATGGGCGTCTTGTTCTTGCTCCCCTTGGGCCGGCCCCGGCGCTTCGGCTTCTCCTCGGCAGGTCCGGGGACTTCCGGGGGGACTTCCGGGGCGACTTCCGGGGCGTCTGCTGGGGAGTTTGGAGGAGCCGGTGCCGGCTCCGGAGCGCTGGCGGTCTCAACGACGGGCGCGGGCTCCGGAGTCGGGGCCGGTGGAACTTCCATGTCCTTGTTGGAATCCATGCAGGCCTTGCACGGGAACCCCTTGGAATTCTGGCCCTTCCCTCCGCAGGCGATGCAGGGTATGGCGACTTTGGGATCCTCGACGGCCGGAGCTTCGGGCTCGGCCTGGCATGGCAGCTTCTTCTTCTTCATCTTGTCGAACAGCGACATTTCTTCCGTCTCCTTTTGGTCAAACTGCTGACCCGACTTGTCTATGATCTGCTTGATCCTCTTGGTGTAGTCCTTGATCGAATTCTTTCC
>Ga0307380_10001881_pt1 | contig 30165 bp, 24 predicted proteins | sample UN3MG_FD_202239 | JGI IMG/M metagenome (GOLD analysis project Ga0307380, IMG submission 202239) | Soil microbial communities from Risofladan, Vaasa, Finland - UN-3 | ecosystem: Environmental > Terrestrial > Soil > Coastal area > Acid sulfate soil | place: Finland: Risofladan, Vaasa | collected...
CGCTTGCCTTCCGTTCCAAATTGGCAGTGATAGGAACAACAAAACGGCAAAGAGTTGGAATCTTCTTTCGGTGCGTATCATAAATTCCTCCTTATTGAATTCAAGTCCCCTTCAAGTCAGCCAGCCTCTTCTTCGCATCCTCGATTTCAGTAACACCTGGATCAGCATCCTTCTTTTTGCTGCTACCCCTTAGGTTGGGGGTTCAAGTCCCTCCTGAGGAGCCATTGTTTATCCCCGAACCGAACAATCACAGTAAATAATGTCGATTTTACTGTCATTCATCCCTTTTGTTCAATTGGAAGCGCTGGGAGATCTCTGTCTCCGGCGGCGGACGAGGGAGGAGGCGATGAAGGCCAGGGAGAAGAGGGCGCTGCCGGTCAGCACAATGACGGCGCCGGTGGGCAGGTTCAGGAAATAAGAGAGGAGCAGTCCGGCCAGGACGGTGAACTCGGCGATCAGGATGGTCCACCAGGTCAGCGCCTTGAAAGAGCGGCTGAACAGGCGGGCGGTGGAGACCGGGATGATCAGGATGGCGCTGACCAGGATGATGCCCAGGATGCGGATGCCCAGCACCAGGGCGCAGGCCAGCATGACGTAGAGCAGCAATTGGTAGAAATCGGGATTGACGCCGGCCATGTAGGCCATTTCCCGGTCCAGGGCCAGCAGGGTCAGCTTGCGCTTGTGGCGGATGACAAAGGCCATGATCAGGATGGCCAGGACCACGATCAGGGCCAGGTCCTGGCGGCGGATGGCCAGGATGTTGCCGAAAAGATAGCCGATCAGTTCGGGCTGGTAGCCCTTGCGCAAGCTGATCAGCACGATGCCCAGGGCCATGCCGCTGGTGAACAGGATGCCGATGATGGCATCGCTGGAAAGGCTGCTTTTCTTTTCGAGCCAGTAGATCAGGCAGGCCAGCAGCATGCTGAAGATCAGGGCTGAAATAAGCGGGCTGAAGCGGGTCAGCAGCCCGATGGCCGCTCCGGCCAGTGCGGCATGGGCGACGCCGTCGCTGAAAAAGGCCATTTTGCGCAAAGTGACAAAGATGCCCAGATAGGACAGCAGGACGCCCAGGAACAGGCCGGCAATCAGGGCCCGTTGCATGAAGGGCAGTTGCAGCAGTTCAACCATGGCTGTGGTTCCTCAGATCAGCGCTGTCGCCGTACAGTTTTTTCAAAACTTCCCTGGTCAGGGCCGTTCGCGTCTCGCCGTGGGAGATCAGGTCGCGGTTCAGGCAGATGATGCGGTCGGTGAATTTGTAGACCATACTGATCTCGTGGGATACCATCATGACGGTTACCCCGTGCTCGCGGTTCAGGCGGTGGATGATCGAATAAATATCGCTCAATCCCTCGATGTCGATGCCGCTGGTGGCTTCGTCGAGAAAAAGGATGCGCGGCCGGTGCACAAGGGCGTGGGCGAGGAGCACGCGCTGCAGCTGCCCCCCGGAAAGTTCGCCGATCAGCTTGCCCTTGAAATCCTTCATGCCCACTTCGTCCAAAATTCCGCCGAGGGGGAGTTTTTCCGGCTTTCGGCAGGTCAGGTTGATGAACTCTTCGACGGTCAGGGGGAAGGTGGGGTCAAAGGCGAAGCGTTGCGGTACATATCCTACCTGGGGCAGGACCTGGCGTGCCGGATTGGAAAAAAGGCGGATCTCGCCCTGGTAGGGAACCAGGCCGAGGATCGCTTTCAGCAAAGTGGTTTTGCCCGAGCCATTGGGTCCGATTACGGCGATGATCGCATCTTTCTCAATGGTGAAACTGACGCGGTCGAGCGCCGTGCACCCCGCGAAACGCACGGTCAGGTCTTTTACTTCCAGGATCGGCGGCATGGGTCAGCGGTCCAGGGCGCGGCGGATGGTCCTGGCGTTGCGCAGCAGCATTCGGGCATACGAATCGTTTGCAACAGTCCCGCCCAGCGGATCCAAAATGATCAATTCCAGTCCCAGGTCTTCCAGCATGGGTTCCAGGCTGGCGGTTGAAAGCTGCGGTTCGGAAAAAACAGCCTTGATGCCATAGCGTTTGACCTGGGAGTATAGCTCCTGCATGTCGCGGGGCGTGGGCTCCCGGCCTGGAGAAGTTTGGAAGACTGCCGCGATTTCCAGGCCGTAAGCGCCAGCGAAATAGCGCCAGGCGTCATGGAAAACGATCATCCTGTTGTTTTTTAGGCCGGATAAATCTTTTTTTATCTCCTGGTGCAAAGCGGCGAGTTGCTTGCTGTATTCCGCCAAATTCGCTTTGTAGATGGCGGCCCGGGATGGGTCGGCTTCGGCCAGCGCTGCGGCAATATTTTTGGCGATGACCGCTCCGTTATCTGCGCTTAGCCAATAATGGGGATCGAATCCCGGGTGCAAGGAGGCCGTGGCCGAGCCGTGGTCGTGTCCCTTTTCCGCAGCGGGTCTAAGGGTGACGAACTTATGCAGGGAAATGATCGCCGCCTGCGGCAGGCTGTCGGCTACGCTGTCGATCCAGTCATCCACGCCGCCGATCTTAAAAATGAACCATGCGTCCTGCAGTTCCCTGACCTGGCCGGGGGTCAGGTCGAAAGTATGGGGCGAAGCCCCGGCCGGCAGGATCTGGACCACGCGTATGTCAGGACCGGCGATGCAGCGGGTGATGTCGGCTACTGGAAAAATGGTCGCCGCCAGCGTCATGCGGTTGGTTTTTTTTTCGGCTGCGGCCGAGCCGGTGATTACAGGCAGCAGCAAGATCACAAGGAGCCAACGGCAAAGCAGGAAACGAGATCCATTTTTCATAATCGATGCCATTGTATCAAAATCAGTCCCTGGAGTAAATTGATTGTGAGGAAGTAGGGGAGGGTTCGTGCCCCCTTCAAGGGGTTAAACCCCTCCCGTACATAACAGCCAGAAGATTTAAACCCGCCCGTACATAACAGCCAAAAGATTCAAATCCTTCCGTAGATTAAGATAATTAGTTTTAACCTGTCCCTACAAAAAAAATATACATGCGAATACTATTAAGAAATTGTGTATTAAAACAAATTTTTTTTATATAATCCTTATTTCTGGCAATTAAAAAGGAGTCCCTTATAGAAAAAGAAAAAAGTTCAAACAAGCTGCCTTTGAATGTCTGGGTTGTCAGCATCGCCAGTTTCCTGACCGATGTTTCCAGTGAAATGATCATCAACACCCTACCGCTTTTCCTGAAGAATGTTTTGGGAGTCAAAACCAGCGTGATCGGGTTGATCGAAGGCGTGGCCGAATCCACTTCCAGTTTTGTAAAACTTTATTCAGGCTGGCTGTCCGACAAATTGAAAAAAAGAAAGCTGCTTGCTGTCCTGGGTTACGGGATCTCGACATTGAGCAAGCCACTTTTTTATTTCGCCAATTCCTGGGGCATAGTGGCCGCGGCCCGCTGGGGAGACCGGATCGGCAAGGGTGTGCGCACCGCCCCGCGCGACGCCCTGGTGGCCGATTCAACGCCGGTTTCCCAGCGTGGCTTCGCTTTCGGCTTTCACCGCGCCGCCGATACGGCCGGTGCTTTTTTGGGACTGCTCATCGGCCTGGCCATTGTCTGGACCCTGCAAAAAGGGGGCGGCGAGCTGCTGGCCGGGACTTTCCGCATCCTGGTCCTGGCCAGCCTGTTGCCGGCGGCAGTGGCGGTGATCATTCTGGCCCTGGCCGCCAAGGAAACAAAGATCGGCGGCGATGGCCGGCTTCCCAGGTTCGCTTTTAAGCCTTTGGGGAAAAGGTTCCGTTATTTTGTCATCATCATCGGAGTTTTTGAACTAGGCAACTCTTCCGACGCTTTTATCATTTTGCGCGCCCAGGAACGCGGCTTATCCATTGCCGGAATCTTCGCCATGCTGATCGCCTTCAATTTTGTCTATGCCGTGATCTCCCTGCCGGCCGGAAAGCTGTCGGACCGCGTCGGCAGGCGCCGCGTCATCATGGCCGGTTGGGCCCTGTATGCCTTAACTTACCTTGGTCTGGCCCAGGCCCGCTCCGCTGCGCATATCGTCATTTTGTATGTCATCTACGGCGCCTATTATGGCTTGAGCTACGGCACGGCCAAGGCCCTGGTGGCCGACCTGGTCCCGAGTGAATCCCGCGGCATGGCTTTCGGGACCTATAACGCCGTACTCGGGCTCACCGATCTGCCTGCTTCGCTCCTGGCCGGCATCCTCTGGAGCGGGTTGGGAAAGTGGGCCGGCTTCGGGCCGACGGCCCCATTTTATTTCGGCGCCGCCATGGCCTTTCTGGCGCTGCTGCTGTTCGCTCTCTGGAAGCCTGTCCCGGCTTCAGCCTGAGGCCCACTCTCTCCATTCCTTTTTCTTCCGGTTTGTGCTATCTTGAGAACCTAGCTTTGTTGTGTCCCGTGGAATAAGGAGGTCAGGCCGGCCGGTCTTCGCTGGAAATGAAAATAACGCCGAATTCAAGTCTGATGAGTTTTTTTATTGGGCTGACCAAATTGGGGGATCCTTTTTGTCCGGAACGGCCCGGACCTGAAAAGGAATTCCATGTTTCCCGGGCCAGCCGCAGCCGTTTTCAATTCAACCAGGCTCTTTTTTCCCTTTCCAGCAACGTGATCCTGGCCGATTACCAAGCCGTACGCATCGTTGTCCAGAAAATGAATGAAAAACGCGACCTGGAGCGTTTCCCGGAAAAGGTGCTCCGGGCCGGGTCAATGAATGCCATGGGCCTGATTGATGAGATCCTGCACTACGTGGTGTCACTTTACGAAGTGCAGGCCAAGCCGCAGGCATTCAAAATGCTCATGGTCGATCTGGAAAAAAAACTGGGCAGCAAAATTGTACGCAAAACCTTGATACGATTTTGCACTGAGTTTCCGCCGCAAGCGGTCTACCAGGAACAGGTCAGCGTTGAGGAATACCTGCTGGGAACGAGCAAGGGGATTTTTAACCGCGAAACGGTGCTGGAAGAGATGCTGCTGCTTTGGCTGGAGAATTTGAACCCGGCCTTTTCTCCCTTCCACGAGTTGTTCGACGACAGCAGCCTGACCAAGGAATCGGATTACCAACGGCTCATGGCCGGGGCGGGAGATTTTTTTTCCAGCATGCCCCCGTTCGGTCCGGATGGGCAGAACCTGATCGATATGCTCAGAAGTCCCGCCGTGGCCTATCCCGAATCGTTATCGGAACAGCTTCGCTATATAAGGGAAAAATGGGGCTTGCTGCTGGGCAAATATTCCGACCGCCTGCTTTCCAGCCTGGACCTGATCAAAGAAGATGAAAAAAGGTATTTCTCCGGTCCGGGCCCGGCTGCGGTTTTCTCAAGCCCGACTGCCGGGACGGGAAGCGCTGACGGTGAGGAGGTTGAGAGGTTTTCGGCTGACCGGGAATGGATGCCCCGCCTGGTGCTGATGGCCAAAACCGTATATGTGTGGCTGGATCAGCTCAGCAAAAAGTACGGCCGTCCGCTCACCACCCTGGAGCAGATACCGGACGAGGAATTGGACATGCTTTCCCGCTGGGGTATCACCGGGCTTTGGCTGATCGGTGTTTGGGAACGCAGCCCGGCCTCGCGCCGCATTAAGCAGAAATGCGGCAATGCTGAAGCCATGGCCTCGGCCTATTCTCTATATCACTATGAAATTGCCGCCGATCTGGGCGGTGACTCAGCCTTGCAGAATTTAAAACAGCGTGCCTGGGTCCGGGGCATTAGGCTGGCTTCCGACATGGTTCCCAACCACATGGGCATTGATTCGCCCTGGGTAAGCGAACATCCCGAATGGTTCGTCTCCCTGGATCACAGCCCTTTTCCCGCTTACAGTTTCAGCGGCGAGGATATTTCCAGCGACCCGCGGACGGCGATTTATCTGGAAGACCATTACTATGATCGCAGCGACGCCGCGGTGGTCTTCAAGTGGGTGGACCGCCATAGCGGAGCGGTGCGCTACATTTATCACGGCAACGACGGCACGCGTATGCCCTGGAACGATACGGCCCAGCTGAATTACCTGCGACCCGATGTCCGCGAGGCGGTCATGCAGACCATTCTGGCCGTGGCCCGGAAATTCCCCATCATTCGTTTTGACGCCGCCATGACCCTGACCCGCAGGCATTATCAGCGGCTCTGGTTCCCCCAGCCGGGCAATGGCGGCGACATCCCTTCGCGGGCCGGGCTGGGGATGACCCAGGATCATTTCGACCAGGCGTTGCCCGCAGAATTCTGGCGGGAGGTGGTCGACCGCGTGGCCGCGGAAATTCCTGACACCCTGCTGCTTGCCGAAGCTTTCTGGTTGATGGAATCTTATTTTGTGCGCACGCTGGGTATGCACCGTGTATACAACAGCGCCTTCATGAATTTCCTGAAAGACGAGGAGAACGCCAAATTCCGCACCTCGCTGAAAAACGTATTGGAATTCAATCCCGAAATTCTGAAGCGTTTCGTCAATTTCATGAACAACCCGGATGAAGAGACCGCGTTGGCCCAGTTTGGCAAGGATGACAAGTATTTCTGCGCCTGCACTTTGATGGCCGCCCTGCCGGGTTTGCCGATGTTCGGCCACGGCCAGATCGAGGGTTTCGCGGAAAAATACGGCATGGAGTATCGCCGGGCTTACCTGGATGAACACGCCGACGTGGATTTAATCCGCCGCCACGAGCGGCAGATTTTTCCGCTGCTGCGCGACAGGACGCTTTTTTCCGGGCTGAGTGATTTTATGTTGTATGATTTTTACCAGAATGGCGGCGTGGTGGACGAGAACGTGATCGCCTTCTCCAACCGCCATGAAAGCGAACGCTGCCTGGTGGTGGTACACAACCGCTTTGCCAGTACCTCGGGTTGGATAAACATGTCGGCAGCCTTTGCCGGCGAAGACCGTCCCGGCGGCGCCCGGTCGCTGCAGCGCAAAAATCTCGGCCAGGGACTGGGACTGCGCGACCAGCCTGGCTGGTTCGTGGTTTTTCACGATCTGGTCTCGGGGCTGGAGTATATCTGCCGCAACAGCGATTTGTTTGCCCAGGGACTGGCGATCGAGCTGAGCGCCTACCAGACCCACGTCTTTATTGATTTCAGGGAAATGGCCGAAGACAATGTCGGGCACCTGGCTCGGCTGGCTGCCTATCTGCAGGGGCGCGGCGTTGCCAGCTTGGAAAAAGCCGGCCGGGAAATAGCCCTGCTGCCCTTGCACCGCGCCCTGAGGGAGTTGTGCCAGCCCGAAATTATAGCCAGGCAATTGGATGTTTTTCAAGGCCGGCCGGGCAGCAAAAAGGAAGGTGAACTGTGGCAGGAACTGGAAGAAAAAATCGCTGTGCTGATGCTCCAGTCCGCGTACCAGGCCGATGAGAGAGAGGGGGGGCGCAAGACAGCTGAGACGATCATTGAAGACCTGCTAAAGCTGCGGACCCTTTGCCAACCCCGGGGAGAGGACGAAAAAATTCCGCTGGCGCTCGCCAAGGCTTCCGGGGAGTATCTACGGAATGAATTCACGGCAAAGCCCCGGACAAGCAAACTTTTCATTTTATGGATCTACCTGCGGGGCCTAATTGCCATTGGGACCGGGCAGACGCCGGACTGGAAGGCCCGCTTTGCTGAATGGAACCTCGACGGTTTGGCGGCCGATATTGTGCGCGGATGGGGATTTGCGGAAGCGGAGAGCGAAGCGGCAATAAAAAGGATCAGGATCGCCAGTGCTTTCCGAAAACCGATTCATGAACGGGAGGCCGCTGGGGACGGATCGGGAAAGCCCTTGGCTTCGGCCATCGGCGCTTATCTACAAAATATTTTTAATGACAGCGAAATACAGGGCTTGCTGCAGATCCATCGTCACCAGAACGATCTGTATTTCAACCGGGAGGCATTTAGCGAACTTTGTGAATGGTTGACAGTCATCTGGCTCTGGTCGCCGTACAGCGTTGAGGGAAGTATCGGGAAGGATATGGATCAAGATGATGTCGAACTGCTGAATTTGATGAATTTCCTGCCCGCTTTGGCTGCAAAAGCGAAATATAAGCTGGGCATCTTTTTGGAAAAACTGGATCAACTTGCCGCGGAATAAAGCATTCATTCCATCCTGCGGCCCCGCCCTTTTCGCTGTGCGTGAATGAAATTACAGAACTTCGTTATGTGTCATGTGAAAGAGAAAGACTCATTGATTATTTAGTACTATTGCCGCTTCTCATTACGCATTACGCATCAGGCATCACGATAGTTCGGCTAAACTCTTGCATTCCAGCCCAATTAATTATAAAATAACATTTTGTTTGGAGAGGTGTCCGAGCGGTTTAAGGAGCACGCTTGGAAAGCGTGTGTACTGGAAACGGTACCGTGGGTTCGAATCCCACCCTCTCCGAAGATGCCTGTTCCTCAAAGGGCCGCAAAAGGCCCTGACCAAAAAGAGAACAAGGCTCAGGAGCCCGGCGGTGCGAACCTATGAACCTTGTCAGGACCGAAAGGTAGCAGCAATAAGTAGAATTTCGCAGGTGTCCGGGATTTCCTGAGCCTTTTAAATATGAGAAAATAATATGTACCTTGCCTTAGCCAGGAAATACCGGCCGCAGAAATTCGCCGAACTGATTGGCCAGGCCAGCATCAGCAAAACCCTGCAAAATGCTATTGCCATGAACAAGGTCTATCCGGCCCTGATCTTTTCCGGCATGAAGGGGGTCGGCAAAACTTCGTTGGCCCGCATCCTGGCCAAAGCGCTGAACTGCGAGAATGGACCGGCCATCGAACCCTGCAACCAGTGCCAGACCTGCATGGAGATCACTGAAGACAATTCCGCCGATTACATGGAGATCGACGGGGCTTCCAACAACGGGGTCAACGAGGTGCGCAGCCTGCGTGAAACGGTCAAGTACAAGCCCTTGAAGAACCGTTTCCGCATCGTGGTCATTGATGAAGTGCACATGCTGTCCAACGCCGCCTGGAACGCCCTGCTGAAAACCATCGAGGAGCCTCCCGAGCATACCATATTCATCATGGCCACGACCGATTTTCACAAGATCCCGGCCACCATCGTTTCGCGCTGCCAGCATTTCGAGTTCAAGCGCATTCCCTTCGAGGTCATCAAGCAGGTTTTGAAGGATATCTGCCAGAAGGAAGCGATCAAAATATCCGACTATTCCCTGTACTTGATCGCCAAATCGGCCGAAGGCAGCCTGCGCGACGCCAAAAAAATCCTTGACCAGGCCATCGCCATTTCCAGGGGCGACGTCAAGGATGATGACGTGGTGGCGATACTGGGGATCATTGCCGAGGAGACGTTCATCATTCTGACCCGGCACGTTTTCAGCCAGAACCGCAAAGGCATCATCGAGCAGATCAACCAGCTTATCGAACGGGGCACCGACCTGCGTTTTTTCTATACCGAGTATTTGCGCTTCATTCGCGACGTGATCGTCATCAAGTCCATTCCCGACGCCGAGCGCCTGCACAACCTGAACCCGGAAAACATCACCGAGATCAAGGAGATCGTCAAGGGGGTCAACGAGGTTGAGTTGCTCAGGTTTTTCAATGCGGTGAAAGAATTGGAGCAAACCATCCGCAATACCGAACACCCTTCCATCATCCTGGAATACATGTTTTTAAAACTGAGCTATTTTTCGGCCCTGGTCAGCATCGAAGAATACTTAAAAAAAATCAAGGATCTGAAGCCGACATCAGTGACCACGGCTGCGCCGTCCCAGGCCAGGCCGCTTGAGAGTCCGCCGGCCAAGGTCGGGGATGGAGATTGGCTACCGGAGCTGAAAGCGCGAATCGAAAAAGAAAAACCGCGCCTGGCTTCGGTGTTGAGCTCTTCATCCCTGGTCATGCGCGACAACGCGCTGGTCATTGAAGTGGGCGCCAATTTTGAAAACGCCGGGAAGATGTTGAAAGAGAACAAGCCCTACCTGCTTGAAGTGGTTCAGGACCTGGCGGGCAAAGAGATCGGCTTGGAGATCGTTCTCCAGCCACAAAAAACCGCTGCGGATGAAAGCCGGATCGTCCAGGACCTGAAGAGCGATAAAAAGATCAAAAGCCTGAAGGACAAGATCAAGGGCAACGTGATTGCCGTGGAAAGCATCAAGGGAGGCAAGGATGCCTAAAATGCCGGATATAAATCAAATGATGGGCATGGCCCAGAATATGGCCAAGCGCATGGAAGAGGAAATGGACACCATCAATGTGGAAGGCAATGCCGGCGGCGGCATGGTTACGGTCAACATGGATGGACACAAGCGACTGAAAGCCATACGCATCGCTTCCGAAGTGGTGGACCCGGCGGATATCGAAATGCTGCAAGACCTGATTCTTGCTGCGGTCAACGATGCCCAGACCAAAGTCGAAGAGAAATTAAAGAGCGGTTTGGGCGGGATGGCCGGCGCTATGCCCGGCGGTTTTCCTTTTGGCGCCCTGTAATGCTGGTATTCCTGTGGCCCGGCCAACCCCCCTCCTGTCATGATTGATTACACCCCCCCCCTGGCCCGTATGATCGAGGAATTGAAAAAAATCCCGGGCATCGGCCGCAAGTCGGCGCAAAGGATCGCTTTTTACCTGTTGCGGATCGATAAAAAGAAAGCCTTGGCCCTGGCCGACGCCATTGTCCAGGCCCGTGAAAAAATATTTTATTGTTCGATCTGCAACAACATCACCGCCAGCGAACCATGCGAAATATGTTCCAGCTCCGAGCGCGACGGCGAAAAGATCTGCGTGGTCGAGGAACCGTTCAATATTCATTCCATAGAAAAAACTGGCTTGTTCCATGGCTATTATCATGTCCTGATGGGCAACCTTTCGCCGATCCGCGGCATAGGCCCCGATGAATTGCGGATCTCCGGCCTTGTCGAACGGATCAAAAATGGAAGTTTCCGCGAAGTGATTTTGGCCACCAGCCCGACCACCGAAGGCAGCGCCACCGCTCATTATTTGATAGAAATTCTCCGCCAGTTTAAAATTACCATTTCACGGATCGCGCAGGGACTGCCGGTGGGCGCCGATCTGGATTATGCCGACGAAGTGACGATCGCCAAGGCCATCGAAGGCCGCCTGGAAGTAAAATAGGAGGTCTTAATGAAAAGTGTTGGTGGCGTTTTTTTTTCAGCAATGCTATAATTCATGTGTATGAGTAAAAAATGGCATGCCCGCTTGCCCAGGAGTTGAAATAAGAATAAAAAATGCAAGAAAATTTTATTATTTACAATGAAGAATATGTCCTGATCAAGGAAATTCTTCGAAAATTAAAAAGCAACACCAGCGGCAAAGCCGTATTCATTACTGATTCGGAAGGCCATTGCATTGCCTCATCCGGAGAAATGGACGACATCAACTTGAATTCCATTTCTTCCCTGATCGCCGGCAGCGTCGCCGCCATCAACAGCATCGCCCAGATGTTGAAAATCGATAATTTTACCGCCGTCCTGAACGAATCCGCCAAGGAAAGCCTGCACATTTCACTGGTCAACGACCGCACCATGCTGGTGGTCATTTTTGACAACACCTCCAACCTGGGGCTGGTCCGTTTCCGGGTGCGCAGCGCCATGGAGGAACTGATCAAGGTCTTCCAGACCATCAACCAAAAACTGAAAGCCTCCGAAAAAATCCCTGGCGGTTCTCCCTTCGAAGGGGTTTCCGATGAAGATATCGATCGCATTTTTGGAGATTAAATTTGTCTTTCCTTAATTATTCCACCAGAGAGATCAATTTTAAAATTGTTTATTACGGCCCCGGCCTGAGTGGCAAAACGACCAACATCAAGTATATTTATGAAAAAATAAAGAAAGACAACAAGGGCAAACTGGTGAGCCTGGCCACCGAAACCGAACGAACGTTGTTCTTTGATTTTTTCCCCCTGGACCTGGGGACCATCAAGGACTACAAGGTACGCTTCCACCTTTACACGGTTCCTGGGCAGATCTATTACAGCGCCTCGCGCAAGCTCATTCTGAAAGGCGTGGACGGCCTGGTTTTTGTGGCCGATTCGCAGACCGAACGGTATGAGGCCAATATCGAAAGCATCCAGGACATGCTGGAAAACCTTCGCGATTACAAAATAGATTTTGCTACCATTCCCTATGTCCTGCAGCTGAACAAACGCGATCTGCCCAATATTTCCCCGGCCAACGAGCTGATCGGTGTACTGAGAAAAAAAGAGGAGCCCGTACTCGAAGCCGTCGCCTACAAAGGCGACGGGGTGGTGGATACGCTGAAAGCCATTTCCAAGCTGATCATGGCAGAAATCAAGAACAAAATCGGCTAAGTGACACGCTTCACCTGTGATTGGATTTTCAATATCCTGGTGGTGCTATGTGATGGCAAGGTGGTCTGCGGCTGCGCCGATCCCAAAGGTGAAAGGCCGCTGGGGCATTTGCGAGAAACCAGCCTGATTGATATCTGGCACAGTGCCAGAGTGCGCCAGATCAGGCAAGAGTTGAACGCCGGTTTTTCAGGATTTTGCCTCGATTGCGGATTGAAAAAGGAACTCAAGGACGGGGAGCCGATACCTCAACAATCTGTCGATTTGGAAATTCTCCCCAGGATCTTCTTCGAACCCACGGTTGTCTGCAATTTGCACTGTTTCCAGGCCGTTTGCGCTCCGGGGGCCGGTTTGGCCGCCACCAGGGAAAGGAAGTTTTTCCCCGGGGAAGAATTCCAACTCCTGCTGGAAGAGATCGGCGCCGGGCTGATCCGCCTCGATTTTTTCAATTACGGCGAGCCTTTCGTTCATCCCCAGGCGCTGGACATGATCGAGCACGTAAAAAAAAAATATCCCCATATTTATTTATACACCAGCACCAACGGCTTGCTGCTTGATGATAAAAAAATTACCCGGCTGGCTGAGTCGGGCATCGACGAGGTCACGTTTTCCGTCGACGGTGCCGATCAGCGCGCCTATGGCCGTTACCGCCAGGGCGGCAATTTTGCCAAACTGTTGAAAAATATGGCGACGCTGGTAAGGGAGAAAAGGCGCCTGGGGCGGGAAGTGCCCTTCATCAACTGGCGCTATATCCTTTTCAAATGGAATGACTCCTTCTGGCAGATGGCCAAAGCCAAGCTTCTGGCAAAAAAAATCGGTGTAGACCGCCTGACCTGGGAGATCACCGATCATCCCGCCGGTGCGGCTTCAGAAAAATATCAGATCGGCAGCCCGGCCTGGAAGAAGATCTTTTACCAGATCTGGGATTCAAGCCAGATCGGTTCGGCGCTGAAAGGTACCCAGTATAGCGCGGCGATCAAAATTGGGAAAAAACGCCTGGCTGTTTCTCTCGGTCAAAAAATTGTCCTGGATGTAGTTGTGAAAAACCGCGGCGGTGCCACCTGGATCACCCAGGCCTTTTCAGGACGGCGCTGGGTCAGGCTGGGCGCCCAGCTTCACGATGCAAAAAAGAGCTTGCTGGAATTAAATTACGCCCGGGCTTTTCTGCCTCGTCCCATGGCCGGGGGAGAGAAAGCCATCGTGAAACTGGAGCTGCCTGCTGTCAGCCGTAGCGGTGATTACTGGCTGAAATTCGACATGGTCAGTGAAGGCGCTGATTGGTTCGAGAAAGGCGGCTCTCCTGTCCTCTGGGTTCCGCTTAAAGTTTCCGAAAAGTGATTTATACTTAGATTTGGTATCTTATTCTTAACACTTCAACTCTTCAACCCTTCAATGCTTAAACTTCTTCTTCACGGAGTAATAATCGAAGTCTCCCGGCGTCCCTTCCATGTACCGATGACCAGGGCCAGGCGTTTTACCCCTTCCTCGATCTCAGCCATGCTCGAATAGGAAAAATTCATGCGGAAGCAATTGCTGCCGCCGCTGTCCGGGTAAAAAGCTGAGCCCACGACGTAGGCCACCTGCTTTTCAACAGCGGCAATGAACATTTCGCCGGCATCCATGCTTTCCGGCAGGGTGACCCATAGGAACAAGCCGCCCTGGGGGTGGGTCCACTTGAGCCCTGGAAGCTTGGGCATGTACTGGGCCATTTTGTCCAGCATGAAATCTCTTTTTTCCTTGTAGGCCTTGCTGATGACAGCGATCTGCTTTTCCAAGAGGCCTCGGCTCAGGTATTCATAGAGGATGGACTGGTTGAAAGGGGGGGAGCACAGGTCGACCGACTGCTTGGCAGTCACCGCTTTTTGGATCAGTTCGTTTGGACCGGCCATCCATCCCAGCCGGAACCCGGGCAACAAGATCTTGCTGAAGGTGAACAGGGAAAGGATCCGTTCTGAGTTCATGCCGATAAGCGACGGCTCGGATTTGCTTTCGAAGCGCAGTTGACGATAGGGAGAATCTTCGATGATGAGCAGATCGAATTTTTCGGCTATGCGGATAAGTTCCTTTCTTCTTTTCAGACTCATGGTGATGCCCGACGGGTTCTGAAAATCGGGGATTTCGTAAATGAATTTCGGCTTGCTGCCCTTGGCGGCGAGCTTGGCGATCTCGGCTTCCAGCAGGATCGTCTGGGTGCCTTCCTGGTCCAAATCGATGGCCATCATTTTTGCCCCGTAGGAGTGGAAAGCCTGGATGGCGCCGACATAGGTAGGCCGGCTGGTCATGACCACATCGCCCGGATCGACGAATATTTTCCCCACCAGGTCCAGCCCCTGCTGGGATGAAGTGACGATCAGGATATGGTCGCTGCTGATGTTCACGCCGTCCTTGTTCATCATTTTGGCCAGTTCCTCGCGCAGGCGGTTGTCGCCTTCGGTGGGACCGTACTGCAGGGCGGTTTTGCCTTCTTTTTCCAAGACAATCTTGCACATTTCCTTGATGTCGTCGATTGGAAAAAGGTCCGGGGCCGGCAGTCCGCCGGCGAATGAAATGATGCCCGGTTTGCGGGTGAGTTTCAGCAGCTCGCGGATCTCCGAACGTTTCATGCCCTTGGCAGTATTGGATAAAAATTGTTCGTAATTGATCACGGTATCCTCCCAATGAATGGCAAAAATTGTTAAGGATTAAATCTATTTATAATACAAGCACACCTGTTTTGCAAGTAGGGGGTTTATGAAAAATCGTAAGGATGAAACAGATATTGAGCCCCAAAATCATCGATATTCAAATCCCCCCTTTTCCCCCCTTGGTAAGTGGGGAGGGGGACAGCGAGCAATATCGCTCATGTCTTGACCCCCTTTTTCAAGGGGAGTGGCGAAGCCGGGGGGATAAATATTTCGAGGATGGCATTATGGTTTTTTTTCTGCATTCGGATTCCCCCTTTATCCCCCTTGGGTAAGGGGTAAGGGGGGAGGGGAAACGGACAAAGAGAATAAATATCCTGTATGTTACAATGAATCGAAATGAATTGGGATTATGAATCGTTGAAAAGAAGGGGATTGATCACGACAGGTTTTCACTTGCCTTACAATCCTGATCTGGTCGGCCGGGCCCGTTCAATGCGAAAGGCTTTGACCTCTGCGGAAAAAAAACTGTGGGAAAGATTGCTTCGGGATTTTGAATTTCGTGTATTACGACAGCGCCCAATAGACAATTTCATTGTTGATTTCTATTGCCCCAAAATGAAACTTGTTATTGAGATCGATGGTGCCGGTCATTTCAAGGATGAAGGGAGGGCATTGGATAAGGAGCGAACGAAAATTTTAGAAGCATATGGTTTACGGGTTGTCCGTTTTTCAAATCATGATGTAATGATGCATTTCACTGGAGTTTGCGACAGAATTCTGGCGATGTGCCCATAGAACCTTAGTATTACATTTAATTTATTAATCATACCTTTTTACGGAATCTTGATCCCCCCTTTATCCCCCCTTACCCAAGGGGGGAGTGAGATGAAGAATAGAGCGATTACAGATAGCTGTTCTTCATGGTGGTTTCGTTAGACAACCCCCCTTGGCAAGGGGGGTGGCGCAGCCGGGGGGATAAACATTTAGTGGAAGGCATTGTTGTTTATTTTCGGAATCTTGATCCCCCCTTTATCCCCCCTTGGTAAGGGGGGAGGGGGACAGCGAGCAATATCGCTCATGTCTTGACCCCCTTTTTCAAGGGGAGTGGCGCAGCCGGGGGGATTATTGATGCCTGATATGTCGTTTAGATACTTTTTTGCAAAATCTGCTGAATCTGCTATAGTCGGGGCATGCTGTTGCTGCTGATCACTTCATTCATTTGGGCTTTTTCTTTCGGTTTGATTAAAAATTATCTCGGCGGCCTGGACGCCGGCTTCGTGGCCTTCGCCCGGCTGGCCCTATCTTTGCTGCTTTTTCTTCCCCTGCTGCGGCCGCGAAAGATCTCTGCCGCCATGACCCTGCGCCTTTTTTTAATCGGTACGATCCAATTCGGTTTGATGTACGTTTTTTATATCCAATCGTTCCGTTTTTTGGCCGCTCACCAGGTGGCCCTGTTCACCATTTTCACCCCGCTCTATGTCACTGCTGTCGACGATCTCTGGGAAAAGCGTTTCCGGCCGCTCCATTTTTGGACAGCGCTGCTGGCCGTAGCCGGGACCGCTATGATCGTGTATTCCAAGTTGGGCAAGGATGACCTGCTTGTAGGTTTTGCCCTGGTGCAGGCTTCCAATCTTTGTTTCGCCTTGGGTCAGATCTTTTACCGGCGCCTGATGCCAGCGGTCAGGATATGGAAGGATCGCGAGGGTTTCGCCTGGCTTTGCCTGGGCGGAACGACGGCAGCAGGTCTGGCCATGCTGCTGGTTACGGGTCTGCCGGACCTGATTCTGGATAACGGCCAGGTGCTGGTCCTGCTGTATTTGGGATTGCTGGCCTCCGGAGTGGGATTTTTTCTTTGGAACGTAGGCGCGACTAAAGTTTCTGCTGGTTTATTGGCTGTTTCCAACAATGTCAAGATCCCTTTGGCCATTGCGGTATCCCTTCTTTTTTTTCATGAACGAACAGATCTCGTCCGCCTGGCCCTGGGCGGCGCCATGATCCTGCTGGCCCTGGTCCTGAATTCCCAACACGGCAAAAATAAATCCTTGCCGTCGCAAAACCGCACCTGAAATGTCCCGGCCGCTGATCCTGCTGACCAATATTTTCGCTCTGGCCGAAAAACCGTTGCCGGCCTGATTTTTTTAAACTTTGCCGTGCGAAAAACAGTATAATAGTATTCCTTAAGTATCTACTGCCAAGGAGACATATCATGAAGCGAAGCGTGCTGATCGCCCTGCTGGTGGTCATCGTCATTTTGTTGGGCCTGTTCATTATCGGCGGTTTTATTTACCTGCAGTTCAACCAGGAACCCTATGTTCCCGAAAAAGCCTATTTGAAAATCGACCTGAGCGGTCAAATAGCCGAAACCACGCCCACGCGTTTCCCGGGCATGTCGGGCGCTGCCATCTCCATAAACGACCTGTGGTACAATCTGGAGCGGGCGGCCAAGGACGAACGGATCAAGGGCGTACTGCTGCGCGTGCAATACCTGGAAACCGGTTTTGCCAAAATTGAAGAGATCGGCCAACTGCTTAAAAAATTCGCGGCCAGCAAAAAGCCGGTCGTAGCCTTTATTGTCGACGGCGGCCTGAAGGAATATTATCTCGCTTCTTTCGCCGGCAAAGTGATCCAATTCAAAGGCGGCAGCTTGTCCATCAGCGGCATCGGCGCCGAGGCGCTTTTCCTAAAAAACACACTTTCCAAGCTGGGTGTCCAGGCCGAGGTGTTCCATATCGGCGATTACAAGACTGCCAGCAACACCTTCACCGAAGAGCGCATGACTCCCGCGCACCGGGAATCTACCCAGGCTCTCATTGACGATCTCTACCAGGCCGTCATCTCCGGCATTGCCGCCAACCGCAAACTGGACGGTAGTGAAGTCAAAAAGATTCTCGACCGGTCGCCGCTGCCCCAGGAAGAATATGTCAAAAGCAAACTGATTGACGCCCTGGGTTATGAGGATGACATGTTCCAGTCCCTGCCGGCCAAATATCCGGAAGTGGATTTTAGAAGTTATGCCAAAACCCGGGCGCCTCTCCCGTTCAGCGGCAGTAAAAAGATAGCCGTTATTTTCGCTTCCGGAGAGATCAACATGGGCCGAAGCGGCGGCCAGTCCCTTTTCGGCGGCGATGTCTTGGGCGCCGATACCCTGGCCGGCCAGCTGCGCCAGGCGCGCAACAATTACGCCGTCAAGGCGGTCGTGCTCAGGGTCGACAGCCCGGGAGGCTCGGCCGTGGCCTCAGACGTCATCCTGCGTGAAGCCGAATTGCTGGCCCAGAAAAAACCCTTGGTCATATCCATGTCCGATATGGCCGCTTCCGGCGGCTACTGGATCTCGCTATCGGCCCGGAAAATATTCGCCCAGGCCGAGACCATCACCGGGTCGATCGGGGTCATCTCCGGCAAGTTCGTGCTGAAAGGCCTCTACGATAAGTTGGGCATCAGCAAGGAGATCGTTAAAACCTCGGAATTCGCCGGCATGTATTCAGACTACCAGCCGTTTTCTGATCGGGAAAAACAAAAGGTCATGGCTGACATGCGGCGCATCTATGATGAGTTCCTGAAAAAAGTGGCCGGCAACCGCAAAATGGCTGTCGCCGAGGTGGATAAAATCGCCCGCGGCCGGGTGTGGAGCGGCCAGGCGGCGTTGAAATTGCGCCTGGTCGATAGTTTGGGCGGATTGAATGACGCCCTGGCCGAAGCCAGGAAACTGGCCCGAATCCCGCTGAACGAAAAGTTCGGGGTGAAGATCTATCCGCAAAAAAAGTCCTTTTTGGACATGATCTTTGAACTGGCCGACGCCAAGGCCCAAAACCCTCTGGATGTGCAGGCCCGGCTGCAGGTTTACAAGCGCTTTTTCCCGGCTATGGCCATGCCGTTCACACTCACCTGCTATTGAGGATAACTCGGTTTTTTTTATTTCCAGCGTAATTCGTATTCGGAGAGGGACTGGAAATTAGTCAGCGACTTGATGATCTCCACCCTGACTTTCTTGCAGCCGGAGATCTCCAGGGCGCGTTCCATCCAGCCGCAGATGCGGTATTCGGTGGTCTTGTCCAGTTCCGGGAACTGGGTGATGCGCACCACGCAGAATTTCGGTTCACTGACCGGCACATAGATCGAACAGGGGCGGTAATATGAGGCGAGGAATTCGCCGGCCTTGTTGATCAGGGAAGTGGCCGAAGGAATTTTAACCAGGATCTTGAGCACGCCATGGAACCTGACATCGGCGCTCAGGCGCCCGAAATCCCAGGCGGCGGCTTTCAGGTCCCAGTCGTAAAAAAGTTGGGCGATGTTGGCCATGGGTTCGACCAGCGTTTCCTTCAAGGGGAACCATGCATCCTGGTTTACAGGCGAGCTGTACACTTTACGGGCATGGGGAGATATCAATTCCAGCCAGCGCTTCAATCCGTACTGGCCGAATTTGTCAAGAATGCTCTTGGGAATCGAGTGAATGATCACGCCTTTCACTTCCGTCATGTCTCCTCCTTGGCCTTTATCTCATTCGGGCCGTTCATCTTGCTCAGCGGTTTTCCGGCGTCGTCAGCAGCGACATGGCTTCCTGGCGCGGGCCGATGTTTTCGCGAAACACGCCGCGCACGGCCGAGGTGATGGTCAGCGAACCGGGTTTTTTCACGCCGCGCATGGTCATGCATAGGTGCTCGGCCTTGATGACCACCATCACGCCCAAGGGGTCGAGGGACTGCACCAGGTAATCGGCGATCTGCTTGGTCAGCCGCTCCTGCAGCTGCAGGCGCTTGGCCAGGTAGTCGACCAGGTAGCCCAGGTTGTTCAGGCCGATGATCCTGCCTTTTTTGGGAATGTAGGCGATGCTGGCCTTGCCGGAGAAAGGCAACAGGTGGTGTTCGCACATGGAATAAATGGGAATGTCCTTGAGGATGACCATTTCGTCGTGCTTTTCCTCGGTCAGGCACTTCAAAAAATCGGCCGGTTCCTTACCCGTTCCCGACAGCACCTCGGCGAACATGGCGGCGGCCCGGGCCGGGGTTTCCCGTAATCTTTCCGAGGCGGCGTCTTCACCGATGCCATCCAGGATCAGCCCCACTCCCTTTTTAATCTTATTTATATCCATACTTTTCATTTACGGCTCCCTGGGCCATTAACATGGCTTGTTTGACCGGAATGTTCAACTCTTCGGCCAAATGACAGACATCGGCGAATTCGGGCTTGACGTTTAGGGGGCAATTCTGCCAGGAACTAACTTTCACCCGTACATCCCGGCCCTGCACGCGGAGGGTTTGTATCTCGCGGTTCAGAATCACCCTTTCTTCCAGCCGCTGGCGCAGGCCGATGGCCGTGCTTTCGCGGAAAACGGCAGCGATCACTTTTTCATGCTCGCTTTCAGAGCACAGGACTGTTATGTTGAATCCCAAGCGGCCTTTTTTCATCAGGCCGGAAGCTATGAAAATATCCACGGCTCCGGCCTGAAGGATTTTATCGGCGGCGGCGGCGAGCAATTCGGGACCCATATCATCCACATTGCATTCCAGCACCCAGATGCGATCGTTGGCGTTTACGCCGTCTCTTTCTTCCAGCACGGTGCGCAGCAGGTTGGGCATGCCCTCATATGTCCTGTGGCCGCAGCCGCAGCCGGTTTTAATCGGCTTGGCTGTGCGCTCGGCATCAGCCTGGCGGCCAAATGTGGTCAGGATGGCGGCGCCGGTAGGGGTGAGCAGTTCGCCTTCGATGCCGCCGTTACGGCAAAGGAATCCCCGGACCAGTCGTAGCACCGCCGGAGGCGGCACCGGCAGCAGTCCGTGCCGCGTCTGGATGTTGCCATGGCCCGTCACCAGGGTGGTGAAGTAGATCGGGCAGCAATCCAGCTTTTCCCAAAGAAAACAAAATCCCAGGATGTCGACAAGCGAATCGGCGGCGCCGATCTCGTGCAAGTGGACATTTTCCAGCTTGCTGCCGTGAACCGCGGCTTCGGCCTCGAATATGGCGGTGAAAATGCGGCGGGCGTTGGCCTTGATCCCGGGAGCAAAAGGGGTGGTGGTGATGAAGGCGTCAATCTCGCTCCAGGTCACCGCCTGGTCGGCAGCGGGGGAGGCTACAGTGACCATCTTGCAGCGTAGGTGGTTTTTCTCCGTATCTTCCACGGTCACGGTTACGTTCAGGCCAATGTTTTCAAAGGTCTTCTTGAACTCTTCGCCGGCGTCCAGCAAGTCGATCATGGCTGCCAGGATCATGTCCCCGGCAGCTCCGCAGTTGGTTTGAAACAGCAGTTCTTGCGCCATGCGGCATTTATACCCCATTGGTCGATCCCCGTCAAGGTTTTCTTCAGTAGGGGAGGGTTCGCGCCCCCTTTAGGGGGTTAAACCCTCCCCTACATAAGATGAATAGATTTAAACCCACCCGTACATAGCAGCCCAAAGATTTAAACCCGCCCTGCCCATTACAAAGTCTGTGGCGGAGAAGAATCAATCGGGTTTGACTTTGAAGAGTGGAAAATGTATAAAACTGGGAAAGGAGGCGCATGGACCGGCAAAACAGGAAAAGGATACCCGAGTGGCAGGCGCTGGGCAAACACGCGGCGAAAATGAAAAAGCTGCATCTGCGCGACCTGTTCGCCGCCGATCCCGAACGCGGCAGCCGTTTCGCTGTTGAGGCAGAAGGCATTCGCCTGGATTACTCCAAGCACCCGGTCACGGCCGAGACCATGGAATTGCTGATCGGACTGGCACGGGCCTGCTGCCTGGACAACGAGATCGAAAGGATGTTCGCGGCCGAAAAAATCAATGAAACCGAAAAACGTCCCGTTCTGCATTGGGCACTGCGTGATTTTTCCGAGCGAGCGGTCCGGGTCAACGGCAGCGATGTCATACCGGCGATCCGCAGAGTGCGGGATCGCATGGCCGCCGCCGCCGAGAAGATCAGATCGGGCAGCTGGCTGGGCCATGGCGGTCAACCGCTGACCCATGTCGTCAACCTGGGCATCGGCGGCAGCGACCTTGGGCCGCAGATGGCTTACCAGGCGCTGCGCTTTTACTCACAGCGCAACCTGCATTTTCATTTCGTTTCCAACCTGGACCCCGGACACCTGGCTGAAACACTGCGGCCGCTGTCAGCGGAAAACACTTTGTTCATTATCGCCTCCAAGACCTTCAGCACCCAGGAAACCATGGCCAACGCCGCTGGCGCCCGCGCCTGGCTGCTCCAACATTTCTCTCGAGAAACCGCCCTGTCCAACCATTTCGCGGCCGTGACTGCCAACCCCGGGGCGGCATCGGCTTTCGGAGTCGCGACTGAAAACATTTTTGAATTCTGGGAGTGGGTGGGCGGCCGCTATTCCCTGGCGTCCGCGGTCGGCCTTCCCATTATGATGGCTGTTGGCCCGGAGCGCTTCGAGGAAATGCTGCGCGGCTATTGGGCCATGGACAGCCATTTTTGCTCATCACCATGGGAAAAGAACCTGCCGGTCCTGCTGGCCCTGCTAGGCGTCTGGCAGATCAACTTTCATGACGCCCCGACTCACGCCGTTCTCCCTTATGACCAGTACCTGCGGCGCTTCCCTGCTTATTTGCAGCAGCTGGACATGGAATCGAACGGCAAGCGTGTCAACCGCCAAGGGTGCTCGGTCGATTACGCGACCGGACCGGTGCTATGGGGTGAACCGGGAACCAACGGCCAGCACGCTTTTTTTCAACTGCTGCACCAGGGCGTCCACCGGGTGCCCTGTGATTTCATCGGCTTTTGCCGTTCCCTTAACCCCTTTGAAGACCACCATGAGCGATTGCTGGCCAACATGTTCGCCCAGAGCCAGGCCTTGGCTTTCGGCAGGACCCTGGAGGAGCTGACAGCCGAACACGTTCCCGAAACGCTGCTGCCTTTCCGCGAGTTTCCCGGCAACCGTCCCAGCAGCACCATCATGGCCGAAGAGCTCACTCCCAACGTACTGGGCAAATTGATCGCCCTCTATGAGCACAAGGTCTTCGTGCAGGGAGTAATCTGGAACATCTTTTCCTTCGACCAGTGGGGGGTGGAGTTGGGCAAGAGCCTGGCCAAAAAAATACTGCCCCGGCTTGCAGGTGATACTGAAATGGAATCCAGCCAAGACAGCTCCACCCGAGCTTTGATCGAGTATTTCAAGAAGCACAGTTCTAAGTGAATAGTGATTAGTAAATTATGATTAGTAAAGGCAATAATCGAGACAGTTGAAATATGATTATTACCAATCACTAATCTCTACTCACTAATTACTAATTACTGAACATTTGCTATAATACCAAAATGACAATGCTGAAAAATATCCTGATTTCCCTGCGCATCAAACAATGGGTGAAGAACGTATTCATTTTTGCTCCCATGATATTTTCCCTGCACATGTTCCAACCCGCTTACATTCAGAGAAGCCTGCTGGCTTTTTTTCTCTTCAGTCTGGTCACAGGCGGGATCTACATTTTCAACGATATCCTGGATCGTGGCCGTGACAGGCTGCACCCGGTAAAACAGAACCGACCCATCGCCTCGGGACGCCTGAGCGTGCCTGTCGCTGGGCTGGTGGCCGTTGCTTTGCTGGCCGGAGTGTTGCTGCTTATCGTCCGCTTCAATCGCGAATTCTTCCTGATCGCCGTTTTGTATATCGGCCTGAACATTCTCTATTCGCTATTTTTAAAAAGCGTGGTCATTATCGATACCATGGTCATCGCCCTGGGATTCGTGCTGCGCATAATGATCGGCGGCGCGGTAAACCATATCGTCGTTTATCCTTGGATACTGATCACCACTTTTCTGCTGGCCATTTTCCTGGCCCTGATTAAGCGCCGGCAGGAGTTTCTTAAAATTCAAAGCCTGCATCCCGAGCAGCTCACCCGCAAGACCCTGCAGAGCTACAACCTGGGTATGCTGGACCAGATGATCAGCATCGCCACTGCCACCACCCTGATCTCTTACATCATGTATGTGCTTTCCCCCGATATCCAACAGAAATTTCATACTAGCAAACTTTACTATACGGTTCCCTTTGTTATCTTCGGCATTTTTCGCTATTTGTTTCTTGCTTATTCCAAGGGGGAAGGGGAGAGTCCTACCGATATCATCTACACCGACCTGCCCTTTACACTGAACATCATCCTTTGGGTCAGTGTTTTTATTTTGCTGGTGAATCATTGAAATGGTCTTGCCACCCTTAACCGTCCTCAAAAAACTGCAGACCGCCGGGATCAGCCAGGGAGAATTGGAAGAGATCTACCGGCAGCATAAAAACGAATACCGGGTTTTGCTGCATCTGGCGCAGCATCCCAAATTCCCCCAGAGTCTTTCTTTGGGCATCATCAGCAAACTGTTCGCCGTGGACCTGGTACGGGTCATTAAAAACGTCAAGACCAACCCATTCATCCGCAAGAAAGCCGAGCTGGAATTCAACCAGCGCTACAAGCGGTTGGCCCTGGGCGAGAAAATCTCACTTTTGAAAATGGCGCCCAACTCGCTACTGCTCACTTTCAATGAAGAAAACCAGCCGCAGCTGATCCAAACCATTCTGCAAAGCGGCAATTGCAGCGAAGACGTCGTGCTGCGCTTTGTCAATCGCGCAACTGAGCGCCATAATTTCTACATGGCGCTGGACGCTACCCAGTGGCACCAGAATCCGGCCGTGGCCGAAGCGGTTGCCAATGACCGGGAAGCACCCATCAAGATTCTTTTGAAGATCGTACCCTACCTGGGCCTCGCGGGCTTGCAGAAAATGTTCTGCGATGACAATACCCATCAGGTTGTGCGTGATCATATTAAAACTTACCTGGAGAGGAGAAACGCCGGCTCGGAGCACCATTCATGTAATTGAGAATCCCGGTACCAATCCGGGTTCCAGCTGCTGCCTGCGCAGTTTGCCTTTATATCCATTCTGGTATAAAATATCATCTTTATGAGAGCATTATTTCTATTCTCCTTGATCGCAACCGTTGCGATGAATCTGCTGACAGCGCCTGAAAATGAAAAACAATACATTTGGCCGCTGACCATCAACAACGGCATCAGTTCGACCTTCCAGGAATTCAGGTCCAACCATTTCCATGCCGGCATCGACCTGCGGACATTCAGGCAAACCGGTTTTCCGGTCCTGGCTGTGGACGCCGGGGTGATCGAGCGGATCTCCATGTCCGATCGGGGATATGGTCGCTGCCTGCACCTGCGTCACACTGACGGCAGGTATTCCGTTTACGGCCATCTGGAAAAATTCCGCGAGGACATCGAAGCCCAGGTCGTCCAGGTGCAGAAAAAACGCGGAAAAAAATATTTCGGCACCTGGGCCTTGCCGGTGCCTCTGGCGGTACGCCGGGGCGAGGTCATTGCTTTCAGCGGCGAAAGCGGCTCCGGTTTTCCCCACCTGCACCTGGAAATACGCGACCAATTCGGCCAGGCGATCAATCCGTTGTCGCTGATCGGCAACCTTCACCCTGATGAGCATGAACCATTGCTGAAAGGGATCTTGCTGCGCAGCCGCGGTCCGTCTATGATCAACGACGATTGTGGAGAATTTTATTTTAAATTACGGAAAAATGGAATGCTGTACACCCTGGAGGAGCCTTTGACGGTTACGGGGCCGTTCGATCTGTCCCTGCATGCGATTGATCTTTCTGATGTAGGCCATGTTGTCGCCCCCTACAGTTTGCAAGCCTTCCTGGACGGCGAGCCGGTTTTTCAAGTTGAATTTGACCGTTTGACACGCGACGACAACAACCAGCTGGGCATGCTCTATGACATGGCCTATTCGACTTCCGGCGCCTATTTTATTAACCTTAGTTACCAAAGTGGATTCGACCTGGAAAAAACAAGGGTTCGGTTGGCCGAAAGATTGCGGCAAATGTCTCCAGGCACACACGAGATCAAGATCATCGTCAAAGACCGGCAGCAGAACCAGGCGTTGGCCATTATCCCATTGCGCATGGTGAGCGGCAAGGATTCCTCCAGGCTGCAGAAAAAATTTCCTGCGCGCAAAACTGACAGCGGCATCATGCAGAAAACTGAATTTTCAACCTATGTCAACCAAGATGAGGTGGTGATCAAAATCAAGGATCTTCCCGTTCCGGCTACCCTGCTGAAACTGAAGATCATCCAGGGTGATCGTGAGCAGGATGTGGCGGCCCATGAATACGCAGCCGGGTTGTATTTTTGTTTCAAGCCCTTGAACCATGATCCGCGCCTGCTGCTGCGTTTTGAATTGTCCGACGGCCAACAGCGGGTGGAAGAAAGGCAAAAAATACTGCAACCGGTTCTATTGATAAAAAATTATGCCCAGATCGTCCGTTTCCATGATTTCGCAGCCGAATTCGGTTCCACATCGGTTCTGGAACCAAAGGTCCTGCTGTTTGAGCGGGTTGAGCTGAAACCGGAATTTCCCCTGCTGGCCGGTCCGATTAAATTGGGACCGGACCACTTCGCGTTCCTGGACGCGGTGTTTTTCAAGTTCAAGATCCCCGCCGGGGAAGTCCGAACTAAGCAGTTGGGTATTTTCAAATACCGCTTCGTGTCAAAAAAATGGATTTATGTTGCCACCCAGCCCGACCACGATCCGGGATACATGAAATGCCGGGTCCTCACTGCCGGAATTTTTGCTCTGCTCAGGGATATTGATCCGCCGGCGATTTTTTTCCGCAAACCCGAGTCAAGGCATCTGCAAAGATTGAAACGCTTGGTTGTGCATGTCAGTGACCGGGGCAAGGGAATCGATGAGCGTACGGTTGCGGTTTTTTTAAACGGCCAGATTGTCGATGCCGAGTATGATCCTGATTGGGACCACATATTAATCAAAGATCTCAAGCATTTGCAAAGAGGGAAAAATCGTCTTTTGGTGCGGGCGAATGATCGTGGCGGCAACAAGAGCGAGAAGGCCTACATTTTTTCCCTTAAATGACGATCGGTGAATTTTACATCAGCAGTGGAATTGTCGGGCTTGCGTTTTTGACCGAAAAAAAAGTGGATCAGGCGATCTCTTTTTTTTAAAAACGGCCGGTATTGAAAATGGAAAGTCCAGGACCTTGATTCAGGCGTGCCGGATTTCTTTAAGCAGACAAACAGCGGTCAGGGAATTTTGTCAAGGACTGTGGAAATCTGTATTAAAAACTTTAGAAAATCTTATGGAGTATGGTTTCTCTTGGATTGCATACTTTTTATATTCGCAGAATACCTATAGTAGATGATATTACCAGAGACAACCATGGGGCAACGGTTCGCAAACTTCAACCAGTTCAATCCATTTTCTCCGCCGCGTTGACAGGCCGCCCTGAAAATGCGAAAATCAATTTATTCATGCTATTATTGTATAATTTTTATACAATTTAACCCAGCGGCCGGGGGTCGTACGATCTGGAGGATGTATATTGTCAAGCCCTGATGGTGAACCATTCGCTGACGATGTGTTGTTCATCCGCCTGCGTCTTCTCGGTGATATTGTTTTCACCATTCCGGCCATTGAACTTTTCAAGCGACGCTTTCCCCGCACCCGCCTGCATTATGTCGTGGAAGAACGATTTGCTGAATTGGCCGGGATCATCCCCGGCATCGATCACATCATAACCGTGCCCGTTCGGCGCGGCTTGAAAGATATCCTTGCTTTTCGCGGCAAGATTAAAGGTTTGGGCATCAATACGGTCATCGATTTCCATTCGGGGCCTGGCAGCGCGGTGCTCACTTTGGCCAGCGGTGCGGCCCAGCGCATCGGCTACCGCACCCCGAACCGCAATTGGGCCTACAACCGCCTGGTCAGCCGCAGAAGTGCGGCCTATCCCACTCATTCGGTTTTCAATCAGGCCAGGCTGCTGGAAAAGATCGGTATTGCCATCGATGTCATTCCTCCCTTGCCGGTCATTGATACCCGATCTTTCCCTTTGTCCGCGCCCGTGGCCGCCGTCCAGGATATTCAGCCCAAAGTCGTGATCCATCTGGGAGCCGGCAACCGTTTCCGGGATTGGGGCATGGAAAATTTCGCCGCCTTGATCCGGCGCCTGAGCGCCCGGCGCATCCCGGTCTTCATCATCGGCGCCAACGGGGAAGAAGTTGCCCGGGCAGCGATTCTTGCCAAGATCGCCCATGTCCATGATTTCTCCGGCCCGCTGTCCAGCCGAGAAATGCTGGCATTGATCGCGGGAGCAGCGGTGTATGTCGGGGCCGATTCAGGCCCATTGCACGTGGCTTCCTTAACCGCGACCCCGCTGGTCGCCCTTTACGGGCCCAACCTGGCGCAGATCAGCGGACCTTGGCGCCGGGAGCAGGTAGAGATCATCCAACTGGAAATGGCCTGCCGGCCCTGTTCGCAAAGGAAATGCAAGTATGATACAATCCACTGCATGCGGCAAATCAATGTGGAAAGAGTATATGAAGCTGTCAGCAAATTCATCAAGTAGCCTGGCTTTTGCCCTGCTGCTGGCTTTCCTTTTTCTTATCAATTTCTCCATTGCCGGCTGCTATATTTTCCTGACCCTGATCCTGCCGCTCTTCATTCTCTATCTGGCCCGGGGCGGAGAATTCCCGCTGCCTCCTTTTTTTTGCTATTTCTTTGCCGCCTACATTTTTTTTACCCTGCTGGCCACGGTTTTTTCCGTTGACCGGGCCGCCAGCATACGCGACAACAAGGAATTGCTTATCTTCCTGCTGATCCCTATCTATCTCTGGCTGCTGAACACCTGGAAGCGGGTTTGGTTGTCCATTTGGACGGTCATGGCCTCGGGAGTGTTTTCGGCGCTGGTGGGGATTTTTGCGGTCTGGCGCAAGGGCATCGTCCTGTCGGACCGCCTAAAGGGTTTTACATCGCATTGGATGACCTATGCCGGGTTGCTGATGTTCGCTTTTATCTTTTTTTTCGTGCTGCTGCTGTTGCGCAAGAACAAAAAACAGTCACTGGTCATTTCCGGGGCACTGGCCGTTATGCTTACTGCCATTGTCTTTTCCCTGACCCGTTCCGTTTGGCTGGGCATTGCCGGCGCCTTGCTGATCTTTATGTTTTTTTTCAAAGCGAAATATTTTCTGGCGCTGGGGCCCCTTTTGCTGATCCTGGCGTTTTTGGCGCCTTTGGCGGTGAAAAACCGGGTACTGTCCATTGTGGATCTGCAAGACAGGTCAAACCGTGACCGGATCCACATGGTCTATTCGGGGCTTAGAATATTCCAGGATCACCCCTGGACCGGGGTGGGAAGCAACAACATCGAAAAGGTCATCGCCGGCAATGAAAAACGCTACCGCCATCCGCAGGCTGAAAAAATCAATCCCCACTTACATAATAATTTTTTACAGATACTGGCCGAAAGGGGGTTATTCGCCCTGGTCAGTTTCCTGTTGGCCTGCCTGTTCATTATCCTGCAATTGCTGAAATTGCTGAAGTCAAGAACAGGAGACTGGCACGCCATCACGGCCGCAGTGCTTTTTGCCTTTGTCGGTTTTTTGATCGCCGGGATGTTCGAATACAATTTCGGCGACAGTGAGATTAAATTCATCCTTTTTTATTTTATCAGCCTGCCTTTTTTGAACCTGAAAGAGGAAGCCCATGTTCAACTTAAAGAGAATCGCTGAAGTTTGTTCCCGCTTCGCCAATAAAAAGATCCTGGTCTTCGGGGACATCATTCTTGACCGCTATATTTTTGGCCAGGTTGAGCGCATTTCGCCGGAAGCCCCGGTGCCGGTGGTCAAGGTCGACAGCGAAGAAATGCGTTTGGGCGGAGCCGGCAACGTGGCGGCCAACATCGATCAGCTGGGGGCCAAGGGCTTGCTGCTGGGCGTCGTTGGCGCGGACGGCTATGCCGATGAAATCGCCCGGCTAAAAAAAAACGGCAACTGGGTGATCAGCGACCCGGCCAACCAGACCATCGTCAAGACGCGGATCATTTCCCAGCGTCAGCAGATCGTCCGTGTCGACCGCGAAGGGCAGATCCGCTTGGGCTCGGCAGTGATGGATCAGATAAAAGCCGCTGTGGATGCTGCCGAAATGGATGCCGTTATTGTATCGGATTACGCCAAGGGTACGGTGAATGCAGAAGTGATGTCCCTGCTCAAGGCCAGGGCCGTCGCCCTAAACATTCCCATTGTCGTGGATCCCAAGCCGTCCCATTTTGATTTTTACCACAATGTGACCGGTGTCACTCCCAACCTGAAGGAAGCAGAAGCCATGGCGGGAAATCCCATGGCCACCGACCTGGATGTCGGCCTGGCCCTCAATCGTATCCGTCGCAAATTCAAGACCGATTTCGCCTTGATCACCAGGGGCGGCAAGGGAATATCGGCCGCCAAAAAGAACAGAAAAATATTCCATCTTCCGGCTTTCAGCCATGAAGTTTTCGATGTGACCGGAGCCGGCGATACTGTAGTCGCAGTGCTGACCCTGGCCCTGGCCGCAGGAGCCGATCTGCGCGAAGCCGTGGCCCTGGCCAACGCCGCCGCTT
>Ga0307380_10001882_pt1 | contig 30163 bp, 26 predicted proteins | sample UN3MG_FD_202239 | JGI IMG/M metagenome (GOLD analysis project Ga0307380, IMG submission 202239) | Soil microbial communities from Risofladan, Vaasa, Finland - UN-3 | ecosystem: Environmental > Terrestrial > Soil > Coastal area > Acid sulfate soil | place: Finland: Risofladan, Vaasa | collected...
ACCCTTGTTGCCCTCTTTATTACCCCCTTTTTGCCAAACAGCCCAGGGAGATTGGTTATAGTATTATGTCATAGCTGACACTCCGACCCCTGCCAGGGTTCTGCCTGAATATCTGCTTTGCAACCAAGTCGGATATCTCGCGATAAGCGGTTGCCCGGCTAACCTTTACCATGCCCACATATTTGCGGGTGGTCAGACCGCCTTCGAAACCTCCCGGACCGGTATCCAGCAACCGATTGATAACCTTTAGCTGGCGTTTATTCAATGTCGTCTGCCCATGCTGCTGCCAGAACCGTGCCTTTGCCAGAACATTTGAAATCAATGTCTCTGAATGCTCAAGCGCACGTTCAAAACATTCCAGAAACCATAGCAGCCAATCAGTTATATTACCGTCTCCTTTCTGACATTGCTCCAGCACACGGTAGTATCCATCCCTTTCAGCCATGATACGTGTCGAAAGGCTGTAAAACCTGGACGGCAGGTTCTCATCCTGTGCCAACGCCATGTCGGTAAGGGCTCTGGCGATCCGTCCATTACCATCTTCAAACGGATGAATAGTGACAAACCTAAAATGGGCTATAGCGGCCCGCAGCAGCCCCTCAATATTTTTCGATTCCTTTGTCCACCATTGGATAAAATCTTTGATTTCCATATCCACCTGATCTGATGGAGGCGCCTCAAAGTGGACTTTTTCTTTGCCAACAGGACCGGATACCACCTGCATAAGTTCCGGGCCTCGCCATTGGCCGGTACGAATTTTCCGCAAGCCTGAATACCCGGTAGGAAAGAGGGCGGCCTGCCAGCCCATCAGTCTTTCTGGCGATAGCGGCTCGCTGTAATTTGCGGTAGCATCCAGCAGCACATCCACCAGACCATCGACAACCCGTTCCGCAGCCGGCAAACCGGCTGTCGGCAGCCCAAGTCGCCGTGCCACTGAAGACCTGACCGAATCCCTGGACATGGCCTGCCCTTCAATCGCAGCGGTTGTAACAGCTTCTTCAATCAATATCTCAACTCTGGCTTCTTTGCTGAATTTCAAACCCAGGTCATTCACCTTGCTCAGCAACCTGCCCTGGCGCAGTCGAGCCCGGCCAAGCGGTTGAATCAGCGCATCACTTTTCCAGCTAAACTCTGTCCAGTTTGTATTTTGCCATACATAATGCATTTCAGATTTCCTTTCGCTTCATAATTTAAAGCGATTATAATCGTTATTCGCTTCAAAAGCAAATGCTTTGATTGCCGGCAGAGTTTTCATTTCCTTACCACCTTCCATTTTTTTAATACTTTCTCAATTTTAAGCACCTCCTCACGTCCTTCCTCCGATTCTTTACCCGTCAATACCAGATCCCATAGACGGCCGTTTGGTGTTAAAAGCCTTCTGGAAAGGTCGGGTTCGCCAAAGCCGGTTTTGCCATAGTTATAACTCATCGAAAAGATAACAAATTAAATTGACTTGTATATTAACTTAATATAAATTTTTATGGATTAATTTCGGTCTGTTTTTTGAACCTCAAACAGGAGGATCAGGTGACCAATGATTGGATTACAAAAAAATAAAGCCCCATTTCTTCATACATGTGAAGGATGGGGTTTTTTGCTTACATTTATTAACACTTTTAGGCGAACAGAAAGGAGGAGTTATGTCAAAAGAGAAACCGAAGCTTCCAAAGCATTATCTGTCGGTAAGGGAGAGATACCCCAAGGTGAGAGTCGCGCTTGAAGAACTTGGCTCCGCAGTGCGAAACGCGGGTCCTCTGGATGTCAAGACGGGGCAATTGATCCAGCTTGCGGCAGCGGCTGGGACTCGATCAGAAGGCTCTGTTCACAGTCACGTGCGACGTGCCGTCGAGGCAGGTGCAACACCAGAGGAAATACGACATGCTATTATTCTTCTTACAAGTACGATTGGGTATCCAGCAGTTGCTGCCGCACTGAGTTGGGTCGATGACGTGCTGGAAAGAAGTTAACGCCGAACAAGCGCGACCTGTAAGATTATTAAGGAAAAATATGTATTTATTAAAAAAATGGAGCTTTCTTATTATTTCTTCTGCGATCTTGCTAAGCACAGTAAGCTTTATATCCGGCTGTCAGAGCAAATATGAAGATTTGGATCTTACCATGTATCAATACCGCGACACAAAAGATTTAGTGAAATTTGTCTATGATGCCGCTTTGATGTTAGAAAAAGATGGGACGAAAAGTCTGGATTATTTTTGCAACAATCGCAATCTTTTTAAGACCAAGGATTACTATCTTTATATTTATGATGTGAACGGCACAAACATCTATCATGCAGGCATGGAACACCTGGAGGGTAAAAACCTGTGGGATCTTACTGATAAAGATGGTAAAAAAGCTGTGCAACTGGTCATAAAAGCATTAGAAGATAAAAATAATCCTCATGCCTGGGTGCATTATTCCTGGTGGGAACCGGGAAAATTTTATCCTGTTCCCAAATCATCATGCCATTTAAAAGTACAAACTCCCGATGGGAAAAGGCTGTTTGTCGGTGGTGGATTGGATTATCCCCATGAAGAAAAGGAATTCATCAGGATAATTGTGGATGGTGCTGTTCAACTAATAGAGGAAAGGGGACAGAAAGCTTTTTCAGATATAGCAGATCCGCTTTCGCAATACGGCTATCGGGATGTTCGCGTATTTGCATTTCGTCCGGATGGCGAGATACTTATTTCACCTGTTACAGGTGACAACCTTTCGCAGATACAGCTTCTGGAATGTGTTGACGAAGTCGGGCATAAACCGTTTGAAAAAGCCTTGAAAGAGCTTGAGTCTAAAAACAGTGTGTGGGAAGTATTCATGGCAAAACAAAGGTATCAACGAAAACTTATAAAAAAATGTTTATACCTTCGCAAAACGGTCATATCAGGGGAAGAAATCTATGTGGGAGCAATTACAGACCTCCCCTACCCGGTATAAGCAGAGCAGGATTTTTAAATGGCTAAAAAAAATAAGGTCTCAGAGTATTCAGTAAATCAAGTCCCACCCGCAGGACACCTGTTTGTATCATCTATTCAACATGTTCTGTTGATGTTTGTGTCTCTTGGCTTCCCGGTTATCTTTTCCAGTCAAATAGGCGGAAGCACTGAATTTGCAGCTAATTTTATCGCTTTTTCCATGCTTGCGGCAGGACTGGGCTCTATTATTCAGTCTGTCGGATTGCCATTTATCGGTTCTGGGTATCTATGTCCCAATGTCTGTGGACCTTCATATTTCAGCCTTTCATTATCTGCTGCATGGGTTGGGGGAATCCCTCTGATGCGGGGGATGATCATCTTTGCCGGATTGATTGAGATGGCTCTTGCTCCGATACTTGAAAAAATGAGAAAAGTTTTCCCCACATTTATTGTTGGACTGGTGGTTGCCATGGTGGGTGTGAGTGTTATCAAAGTATCAGTTGCATCGCTTTTTGGAGTTGCTTTTCAGGGAGATGCGATTCGCACTACTGATATTGTTATAGGAATGTTCTCGCTGATGGTTATGGTTTTATGTAATTTATGGGGTAAGGGATTTGTTAAAATGTATTGCCTGCTTATAGGGATGTTATCAGGATGGATTCTGGCGGGCATACTACTTCCTGAATATTGGTACAATCTTCTTACCGTAAAGAATATTCCAATGTTTGCCTTACCGACTATTGGACCTGAATTTAAGCAAATCACATTTGATTTTAAAATGATAATTCCATTTACTGTAATAGCAATAAGCGGTTCGCTGAAATCATTCGGTAATTTACTGGCTGCCCAGAAAATATCGGAGCCGGACTTAAAAGAAACCAATTTTGTCCCAATCCGGAAAGGGCTTTTAGCGGATGGTTTTTCCACAGCGCTGGCTGGACTATTAGGGGGAATGGCAGTTGATACTTCATCCAGCAATGTTGGATTAGCGGGTGCTACAAAAGTTCTAAGCAAATGGATCAGTGTTGGTGCGGGAGTTATCTTTGTAATCCTGGCTTTCTTTCCAAAATTATCAACCGCCTTATCGCTTATGCCCAAACCTGTATTAGGCGCAGCCATAATATTTGCAGGATGTTTCATGATATGCATTGGATTACAGCAAATGTTCAGTGAAGGGTGGGATCCTCGTAAGACCTTTGTTGTGGGAATATCTCTCTTCTTTGGTTTAAGCACTGCATTTTTGCCGGGAATTTATGCTCGTGCTCCCCATTTTATTCAAATCTTCTTTACCGATCCCTTACCTACAACTGCAATTCTATCAGTGATCCTGAATCAGATTTTTAATCTTGATGTTCTGCTTGAAAAATTGAAGAAGAAAGGATGCCATTGAAGAGGTGATATTATACTAAGGGATTTCGATCCAATGGTTAAGTTCTTAGGTTTGGAGATAATTGAAAGGAAAAATATAAAAAATGGAAAAATATAATAGTTTCGACTTAAAATCAAAACACCGTCTTGTTGATTGTATATATTGGGCAATGATGGCGCTAATCCCTTTTATTATTGCTTGTGTGTCAATCGCTAAAAGCTCTTTTCTTTGGTTAGGTTTTTACCTGGTTACCTTTGTAATACTGCAAATTTTAATGTTCGGATTTTTATGCACACATTGTCCTAACTATTGTGAGGATTCAAAGCGACTACGTTGTTTATCTCTCTGGAAGGTTAAAAAAATATTTAAACCCAGGCCCGGGCCGTGGAGCTTAACTGATAAAATGGTGCCCCTGGTGCTTATGACTACAATATGCGCACTCCCAATTTACTGGATTTTTCAAGACAAGTTATTATTGACCATATATATCCTGTCCGGGATTAATTTTATAGTTACATTAAAAAAATACGAATGCCCCAGATGTATATATTTCCATTGTCCAAATAACAGCGTACCTGAAGAAATTAGAAAACATTTTCAAAATAAAGAAACTATTGAAAATTAAAACACAACAAAAATGATGAATTCGTATAAACAATATCTTTTGCACTACTCATATTTTTTCCATTTCAAGCCATATCATGGCTGCAAGTTTTGCGTCACCAAGCGCGCGGTGTCTTTGCATCTGTTTGCATGATTTCCCAAGCAGGTATCGGCTCACTGTTTCCAGTTTATGATTGGGCAGATGCGGATATAGCTTTCTGCTCATTTTTAGTGTGCACAGAGATCGATTGTTCAGACTCATGCCTAATAAAGCAAATTCATGTCTTAAAAATCCGATATCAAAGCTTGCATTGTGGGCTACCAGGATGCTTCCGGCAATGAACTTGTAAAACTCCGGCAGGACCTCGTCCGGCTTTGGTTCGCCATATAGCATTTCATTGGTTATGCCGTGTACCTGCTGAACTTGCCAGGGGATCATTTTATCAACATCGATAAGGCTGCTGAATTCAGCAATAATGCACTGATTCTCGATAGCAACAGCACCGATCTCTATCACCCTGTCCCCGCTTTTGGGCGAAAAACCGGTTGTTTCCACATCCAGCGCTACATACCGATTTATTGAGTTTAGTTTCATTTATAACCTGTCACAACGTATGTTCGCAACCTGTTCCTCAAAAGAATCATTTATCAAATCAGCAAGCTTTTCTATAGGATATTCGGCCCCGCAGAACTTGCAGGTTAAGTAAACACGTCGTCACGATTTTTTTAGAATCAGTTCATTACCGCAGGCTGAACAATCAGCAAGATGTTTTTCTTCCATTTTTTCACCACTCCTTCCTGAATTCGCAGTTCAGCGTTTTATATTAAATAGCATGCTGATAAATAAAAAAGCAAGGCAACTATAGGTAGAGACCTTTGCAAAACGTCCCCTTTTGCCCAATTACTGCGTCAGGCTCAAATTTCAATCCTCGAAATATTCAATATATTCCTGCGGTTGGAATTTTCGCCTTCCTTGTACTCGAACAAAATTGAACATTTTTCAAAGGTCTCAGGTATTGAGCGCAAAATCAGGCAGCTTTTGGCGAATAAAATTTCGGGTAATTTGACGGAGATTTGGCTTCTAATTCCTGAATATCTCCGGTTAGGCACTTGGGAGTTATTGAAGAGCTGGACCAGGGTAGCTGATAACCGTTCGGAAGGCCGATTAGCAATTCAGCTTGTAAACGAAGCGGCATTGTGCGTTACCGGGACTCTTTAAAGATTTATGTACATTTTTTTACGCCGTAAACGTATTGATATATTTCTTTAAAATATTAAGCGAAGGCTCATCTATTTTAAAAAATTGAATGCCGGTTTTAAACATGCCTTGCTCACCTGCACTGGAATAAACAACCTGTCCGTTAATATCAACGAGTTCTTCTTCAAAGCCGATTTTCAGTGATACTGTATGATGCGAATCAATCTGAACATGAGTCTCCAAAAGAATCCCGTCTTTACCGACATTCAATGTCCTTCCTATTCCCTGACTTACTAAATTACCGTCTTCATTAATGCAAATGTATGAAACAAGATTAAGGGAAGCGATTCTTGGATGATTTCTTTTGTTTTTGGCAATCATAATTTAAATTATCTCCTTAAATCTACTTGTTTTTTCTCTGAAATTCACATGCCAGCATGCTGGTTGCAGATATGCAGCTTGCAAGATTATCAATAATATTTCTAACTGTTAATGAAAGCTGGTTATATTCTTGCTGAATATCATCCATGGTAATGGCGCCAAACTTAAGTCCCTTTGATCCGAAAACCGACGCAAAATAAGGTTCGTGCCCTATTTCAACGAATGGAATATTACCAAAACAATCTTCCTTGCAAAGATTTGCTAACAATACATAATCATTATTTATAGATCGAACCACATAAGCCTCGCCTCTTTCGATGAAATAGATTTTATCTTCACTTTTACCCTGCTTTATAACTGGTTTGTTTTGAATTAATTCTTTTAAGGATTTATTTTTTATATTGATACCAGCGGCAATTTTGGTGACCTGCTTTAATCTTTTGTCAAGATTGAGCAAAATCTTTCTGAAGTGAGAAGACAAAAGTGAAAAATCACCGGCAAGACGCCGTAAATCCAGCACGCCAAGCTGGACATTTCCTTTTGCAACAACTGTAGCGCTTCTGGTGCTTCCTTCCATTAAAAGTGGGGATACACTTCCAATAAATGAGCCTTCACCGAGCCCGAGCAGCTTTACTGTTCCATCAGGCGTTTTTTTAATAATCTCTACTACCCCCCCCAATATTATCCGAATACAGTTTCCATGTTTTCCTTCATTAACAATCTCTTCGCCATCAGAAAAGCCTTCCTCGTCAACAACATAGACATAATCGACAAGCGGCCCTCTGATAACAGGCAGTTCTGTCGCCTTGTCTGAAGAATCTGATTTATCAAAAGATATTGGCCCTAATTTCTTAATAAGGCCATCATCCAACATGCGTAAGCTGCATAGAATGATTTCCATCCGGTTCTTGTTAATAACCTTGTCGATTTTGGCATGCTGTTGTGAAAACTCGAATTTCCCTTCAGTCCAACCAAAAAGTGAGTAAAGAGCATCTATGCCGCTTAATAAACCTGCTGAAGCATTTACAGGGTTGCCATTTACAAGATAAATCAAACCCTGATCCCTGACATGTTTACTCGTTATGCGCAAAACACCATTGCTGCTGTTTGAGCCAAGGATCTGCAAAAGTTCCCCTAAATTAAGAAAACTCAGATTGCCTGTAAAAATAACATCATTCATGCGTAATATTTATTGCCCCCATTGAAACTGCTTTTGAAGATGTTTAAGGGTTAATATTAAGCATTGTTTTAAGCTTGCACCCACACCCTGACCGGTAATGGCACTTGCCGGAAAAGAAGGCACCTTAAGCTGTCTGTTTAAATCTTTTTCCATCTGCTCGATAGACATAAGCGGAAGCTCCTTCCCCGCAAGATCCCTTTTGTTAAACTGCATTACAAGGGGAATGCCGGCAATATTTATATCATATTCCTTTAAATTTTTTTGCAGGTCTTTTAATGAAACCATATTTTTTTCACGTCTGACTTTAAGCGAATCAGCAACAAAAACAATTCCGTCAACTCCTCTTAGAACAAGTTTTCTGGTAGAGCTGTATTGAACCTGACCAGGAACTGTGTATAGCTGAACCCGTACATCACAGCCTTTTATTTGCCCAAGGCCAACTGGAAGAAAATCAAAGAAAAGAGTGCGATCACCCTCTGTATCAACCGAGACCATCTCTCCTGTGACATGTTTTTTATAAGCCTTGAAAATATACTCAAGATTAGTTGTCTTCCCACACCTGCCGGGCCCATAATAAACGATTTTGCATTCAATTATCCGTTTTTTAATATTAAAATTAGCCATGTTTTAATCTGCAAATTGCTCTCTTACTAACATTTACGGTTATGCGCTTTTAATTTTTATATCCAGATTGTAATTCCCTTTTCTATGGCCGGTTTTAATTTCCGATATCGAAGAGATAACACCTGAAGCGCTGAACATCGCTATAGAAGAATAAAATTGGATATTATCAAATTCACATACATTTAAACTTTCTATCAATTCTTTTTCCCTGTCTGATATTATCAGGCTTATTATATTTCCGGACTGGAAACTTACATCAAGTTCAATAACCTCACCTTTTCTCGGCCCATTTTCTAATATAATTGCTATGGAACTGATATCAAGGGTCTCATCTTCCTCAATTTCAGGCATCTTAATATCTGTTGGCTTTTTTGCCTGTGGAAGTGATTTGTTAATAGCGCTTTTATCAAGAATGCCTTCAAAAAAAATACGTATTTTATATAGTTGGTCATAAGTAAAAATATCGCTGTCAAGCCACTGGCGATACTGATTTACAGCCTCATCTATTGAGGCAAGCGCTACATGGCATTTTATAATATTTTTGGCGGCAACGACCCGGAATCGATCATTCTTTATCAATTCATTAAATTCTTTTAAAGCCTGTTTATACTGACCGAACTTGGCCAGAGTTATTGCCCCTTCAAAAGCTGCGCTATCTTTGTCTTTATCTGCAGAATATGAGAATAGTTTTTTAATTAAATCCTGAATAGATGAAGATAGTTCCTGAGTTTTTGGCGCTTTTTCTATTTTGTTGATTTTGCTTTTTAGCTCACTGATCTTTTGTAAAATACTATCTATAATATGTTGTCTGGTATTAAGCTGGTCGTTATTTTTTATCAATTCCAATGCACTATGATATTTTGCCATTGCATCGCTTAATAACCCTTGAGAGTCATAAAGTTCCGCTTCCCCTAAAAGTGATTTTAGCTTTTTTACAATATTCATATATATAATCTCATGATTTGCAACTTGCTTATAATTTTATAGGATTGTATTTTAATCTATCTTTGAATATGATGTCAATAATAGTGTTTTAGACTTTCAAATAACTAAATCATAACCTTTTGATATAATTGACAAGTTGTTTTCGTCCGCAGCGCCGCAGACGGTATAATGCAGCTTTTTATGAGCTTATATCAATGTTATTTCTCTGGAAATTTGGGTTTAAACAATGCAACAAATTTAAAAAATATTTCCAATTGCATAAAAACAGGTGTATGAAAAAAGAATTAGGATGTGTGCTAGCTTATCAGGCTGAAGGTTGTTAGGAAGTGAACAATTTTGAATGTTGAACCCTAAACTAAAAAGGTAAATATTATGGACAAAAAAGTATCTGTAATCGGTGCTGGAAATGTAGGCGCCACTATTGCCCAAAGACTTGCTGAAAAAGAGTTATGCGATGTAGCACTGATAGATATTGTTGAGGGAGTGCCACAGGGAAAGGCCCTGGATCTTACCGAGGCCGCACCTATTGAAAAGCATGACGCTCACCTTTCAGGCTCAAACAGTTATGAAGCTTCCGCAGGATCCGATATCATTATTATTACAGCCGGTATACCAAGAAAGCCGGGCATGAGCAGGGATGACCTTATAAGCACCAATGCGAGAATTGTGAAAGCTGTTACTCAGCAGGCAGCAGAGCTGTCTCCAAAAGCCATTCTTATTATTGTAAGCAATCCTCTTGATGCCATGTGCCAGGTTGCGTATGAGACCAGCGGTTTTCCAAGAAACAGAGTAATGGGCATGGCCGGCGTCCTTGATTCCGCCAGGTTCAGAGCCTTTATTGCAATGGAGCTTGATGTTTCGGTTGAAAATACTCATGCATTTGTCCTTGGCGGGCATGGCGATACCATGGTTCCGCTTCCAAGGTATTCCACTGTGGCAGGCATACCTATTACAGAGCTGCTTTCCAGAGAAAAAATTGACGCCCTGATCGACAGGACAAGAAAAGGCGGCGCAGAAATAGTAGGACTTCTTAAAACAGGGAGCGCTTTTTATGCTCCTGCATCTGCGGCAGTGGAAATGGCTGAATCGATTTTAAAGGACAAGAAAAAGATTCTTCCATGTGCGGCATATCTTGATGGTGAATATGGGATAAAGGACCTTTTTATCGGCGTGCCTGTTAAATTAGGCGCAAGCGGTATAGAGGAGATTATACAAATTAAATTAACCGATGATGAAAATGCAGCTCTTCAGAAATCAGCGGATGCTGTCGCAGAACTTAAAGCTTTACTTAAAGAAATAGCATAGCCGGATATTTTCACCACAGAGTACACAGAGATCACAGAGAAATTATATAAAAAATTATTGAAGAGCTGATTTTACAGCCTTTGCTACAGCATTACTTATTCCAGGCACAGCGCTGAGTTCTTCAAGCGTTGCCGCCTGGATCTTTTTAATGCTTTTAAAATGCTTAAGCAGAATGGCTTTTCTTTTTTTCCCAACCGAGAAAATGGCATCAAGAATAGAATGGAGAGAGGCTTTGCCTCGACGCTTACGGTGAAAAGAGATGGCAAAACGGTGAGCTTCATCCCTGATCCTTTGCAGAAAAAGAAGAAGGTCCCCTTCCCTGCCGAAATTAACCGGGTTAACCCTGCCCGGTAAATATATCTTGTCTGTGATTTCTTCCCTTTTTTTATCCTTCTTGGCTATTCCGATTATTGAGAATTTTCCCTCAAGCTTCAGCTCTTTGATTACTGCTACGGCAATGCTTAATTGGCCTTTGCCGCCATCAACAAGCAAAGCATCGGGATAAGGCATAGATTCCTCTGCTTTGGCGTAACGCCTTTTCAACACCTCATACATGCAGGCATAATCGTCTGGTTTAAAAACACCTTTGATTCTGTATTTTCTGTATGATGATTTTTCCGGCTTTGCCTGTTCAAAGACAACCATGCCTGCCACAGGTTCTTTGCCGGATATATTCGAGTTGTCAAAACACTCGATACGTTTCGGCAGCCTGTCCATCTTCAATCGTCTCTGAAGCCCGGCAAGCAAATCGATCTCATCGGCAAGAGAGGTGATTTGTTCTTTAAGCCTGTTTTCCGCATTCAAAGAAGCCATCTTTAGCAGATGAACCTTTTCTCCCTGTTTTGGATGTATAATGCTTACTTTTTTACCTTTAATCGAGCGGAGCCAATCTTCAAGCAGAGAAGCATCTTCTATGGATATGGGTACAAGGATCTCCCTGGGAATAAAAGGGGATTTTTCATAATACTGCCCTATAAAGGATCTGATCAGTTCCGCATTGGTTAATATGGTTTCAGAAAAACTGAAATGCCGCATCCCAAAAAGACAGCCTCCACGAACAAAAAGCAAGGTGATTATGGAAAGTTCATCTGCCCCGGCAATACCAAGTATATCTCTGTCCATAAAATCGGTTGAAACCACAACCTGCTTTTCAAGGGTTTCTTCAAGATCCGATATCTTGTCCCTGAGTTCCGCTGCCCGTTCAAATTCCAGCGCCTCAGCAGCGATTGACATCTCCTTTTTTATCCTGTTTATCAGAACAGGTGTCTTACCTTTTAAAAACTGCGTTACCTCTTTTACCATCTCATCGTAAGCGTTTTTATCAACATTCAGACAGCATGGGGCAAGACATGCCTTTATCTGGAAGTTAAGACATGGGCGGGATCTGTTTTTAAACTCCTTTGTTTTACATTTGCGAAGTTTGAAGGTTTTGTTTATTATATTAAGGGTCTGACGCACAGCACCGGCAGAAGTAAACGGCCCAAAATAGATGGAGCCGTCTTTTTTAATTTTCCGGACTATGGAAAGGCTGGGATATGATTGATTAATATTCAGGCATAAACATGGATATTGCTTATCATCCTTTAAAATAACATTATACCTTGGCTTATGTTGTTTGATCAGGGTTGATTCAAGGATCAGCGCTTCCTTTTCGGTCTTGGTTATTATTGTCTCAAAAGTTGAGATTTTCTTAACCAGCGCCCTTGTTTTATTGTCCTGATGAGCCGGCTGCATAAAATATGAAGAAATACGCTTATGAAGGTTTCCGGCTTTGCCCACGTAAATGACCTTTCCATTGGCGTCCTTCATTATGTAGGCACCTGGTTTTGAAGAAACTGTAGATAATTTTTTATCCGGATCTACTTCCATTTTTTGTAACACCTTAGTTTTTTAACCATATGTCTGCTCCAGGCATACATAAAGCTCACCGCGATCAGCTTGTTTCATATTAAAAACCTTAATAAATAAAAAGGGTGCGAAACTTGAGTTGCTATTTAAAGATTCCCGGCTAACGATATATGTTTTTTATTTATTACCAAATGAAAAGCCGACTGAATAAACTCACGATGTCTTATTTCAAAAGGTATATATACAAGCAGATAGCTCTTTGGCCTGATTTTAATATCTCCAAGTAAGGGATATATTTTTTCACGGGGTTTTATAAAATTCGCCAGGTTTATCTTCAGGCTTTCTACTGCTTCTTTGACAGGCAAAGTAACTGGCTGGAGCCTTGCGTCCGGAAGCTCTGGAATAAGTTTTTCTCTGGGCTGAGAAAAGGTGATATTACGCGATAGTTGCAAAAAAGTACAAGGCCTCACCTTAAAAGCAACAGCCCAAAAAAGGAATTCAATATCTTCCCATTTTTCCTGGATCTTTTTGGGAATATTGGCAACTCTTACCATATCAGCATATGAATTAAGATTAACTCCCGAAATCTCCGTTTCTATTCGCCAGAAAGGGAAATAAATGATATTATCCCCTTGCCCGTGAATATGCGCAAACTTTATGCTTTTCAGCCCATTTCCTGATGCTTTCCAGACAGAATTACAGTTCCTGCAACTCAATGTCAGGGAGTCTCTTTCGCCATCCAGATCCCATCCGCAATCTGGACACATGGTCGGGATGAATTGTATGCGCCAGTCAGGAGGGCCGCCCGGAAAACATTCTGTGTCAAAATCATTCGGAAGCACAGGGGAAACCGGTTTATTCAACACAGCATCGTATATCTTGCTGTCTATGTAGAAAGGTGAATAGATCAGGCTTAAAGTTTCTCCTATATGTGACTGATGAAACACAGGCCCAGACAGCGATTTTTTGAAACGCTGGTCAAATATATTCATAACCTTTTCAAATGACTGGCTCGGCTTAATAAAGCGGCCTTTAGTTTCAGGTGATACAAATTGAAGTTTAAGGGCCTGACTGCGCAAGCCAACAGAAACGGGTAAATAGCTTGAATTCACAGCCTGATGGCTTGCGTCAATAAACCTGTACTCAATACCTTTGGAAACGCACGAAAAAAGCATGCCTTTGAATCGCCAGTAGGGAAAGAAAAGTAAACTCTTATTTTTTGGAGCGGCATTAGGCAGCATATATCGAAAAAAATCCTTTTCAATCAGATATGACTTTACCCTGCAATACTCGCATGTAAACAGACGGTCTGTTTCCTGCAATGTAGCCGGCGCTCCGCACTGGGGACATTGATATTTGATGAGCAGATTAATACTTCTCTCCGCACTGATTGCAAAAAAGTGAGCCGGACAGGTTTTTGCTGCCGCATTTTGGGCAGAGTTTTGATTCCGGTTTTTCCTCTACCGGCTTGCCACAGCGTGAACAGAATTTTGCGCTGATTGTCAGGTTTTTGCCGCAGCCGGAACACTGCTTGAAAACAAGCTGCTGATGACCGCAAAAAGGACAGAATTTTGCGTTTATTGGAATTGGGTTGCGACAGTCCGTACATGTTGAAGTATCCTCGGGTGCGGTTTGCTGAGAACCGGACTGGCTGCCTGTAAAGTGCTGGGCAAACATTGCGGGCAACATCAAACCAAGGCTTGTGCCCATTCCCGATCCTGCGCTCTCCTCGATTTCAGCCGCTTTTTCCATGGCCATGGCCGCTTTCATCTGCATAAGTTTATTCATGTCTTTAAAAACACCCATACGGCTGCGATCATCAATTGCCGCCTGAACTTCAGGTGGAGGAGTAATGGAATTAATATAGAGACGTGTCAGCGCCAGGCCGAAGCGGCTGAAATCCTCCTGCAAACGCTTAACCAGCCCTTCTGAAAACTCGTCGTATTTTTCCGGAAGGCGCAGAATTGTATCAATGGTTTCACCCATGTAATCATTGAATCTGGACACAATTACGCTGTTTAAGTAATCTTCTATTTCGATTGTTGTAAATAGTCCCTGTGTGCCAACCAGGCTGTTTATGAATAACACCGGCTGGATTATCTGCAAATTAAATACCCCGAAAGCTCTCAGCCGGACAAGACCTAATTCCGAATCTTTAAAAGCCACAGGATCACGTGTCCCCCATTTGAGATTTGTGAATACTTTCAAATTCACAAAATAGACTTCTGCCCTGAGGGGGCTGTTAAGAGCCCAGGGCAAACTTAGGATTTTGGTCAATATGGGAATATTGCCGGTTTTCAATGTATGACGACCAAAACTAAACGCCTCTATGGCCTTGCCTTTGTAAAAAAAAACTCCTGCCTGGCTTTCCCTGATTGTAAGCTGTGCTCCATATTTGATTTCCCCGGATCCTTTTTCAGGAATACGGTGCGCCAGCTCTTTGCCTGTATCATCAAACCATTCAAGATTTTCCAAAAAAATGATATTATTTGTTCCCATTTCGATTCCTCCTGATTATGTTTAACATAACTTCTCGAGTTACGCATACTATTTATAAAAGCCTTTAAACGCCCTTATCTGATACGGTAATCATGGCTGTGCCCGCATATTGGCGGCTTATATTTATCGCTTTCCATTCTATAATATGTTCTGGATTGCCATTATCCCAGTTATCTAAAACAACAATAGCCTGTTTCGGCTTTTCGCACAAACCTGCCACAACGACCATATGATTTTTCAGGCCATAGTCCTTAAGAACGACTTTGAGCAAAAAAGGCCGGCCTGCTGTGATTTCCTCTTTAATATTGAGCCATGTAATCGGCTTGACAGTACACTCGAATACATAACCGTGCTGGCGTGTGTAAGCCTCTATCCCGGATGTAATCTGATGGTTTGTCGCGCCAAGACCGAAATTGCAGCCGATTTCTCGATAGAGCCCTTTGGACAAGTGGTCCAGGTTGCCATCAAGGTTTCCACCTTCTGGAATTAAATTTTGATATCCGTTATTATCCAGGTACCCAAGGATTGCCGCAGAGGCAATCACAGCGCAGGATCGGTTCCTGGAAAAGACTTTCATCGTGTTGGTGTAATCTGGAACACCCTCGATGATCTGGAACCCTGGTATGCGGCGAGAAAGAGCGATCGGTCTATTATTATTGGACACATCAGAGGCGTCTTTCCCTTGATTTGAAAGCACGAACAGACTAACATGGATTATGCAGGAAGCAATCATCAGCAAAGCAACAGTTCCAAGTGTATATAGAGCCTTGCTTCTCATTTAATAAAGCGCTATCCTTTTCAGCGCTCTTATCTGATCACGAAGCTCCCCTGCCCTTTCAAATTCAAGCGCTTTTGCAGCCTGCGCCATTTCTTCTTCAAGGGCTTTAATAATCTCGTCGATATTGTCTAAGGACTCGTATGCGGCGATAGCTTCCGCAACCTTGTCTGTGGATATATCTTCAGAACCATATGCTGAGTAAAAGACAGGTATAATATCTTTTTTGATGGTTGTTGGAATAATATTGTTCTTTTTATTGAAAGCCTCCTGAATTTTTCTGCGCCGGTTTGTCTCATCTATTGCCTGTTTCATCGACTTTGTTATATGATCGGCATACATTATTACCCTGCCGCCGACATTTCTGGAGGCTCTGCCGCATGTTTGAACAAGAGACCTTGCTGAACGCAAAAAACCTTCCTTGTCTGCGTCCAGTATGGCTACAAGCGAAACCTCAGGCAAGTCAAGCCCTTCGCGAAGAAGATTTATTCCAATAAGAACATCAAATTTGCCGACCCTGAGATCCCTTATAATATCCACTCTTTCCAATGTGTTTATATCTGCATGAAGATAGCGAACTCTTATGCCAAGATCCTGATAGTATTCTGTAAGATCTTCAGCCATGTGCTTTGTCAAGGTAGTAACCAGAACTCTTTCCTCCCTTTTACAGCACAACTGAATCTCTTCAAAAAGATCGTCAACCTGATGCCGCGCTTTTCTTACATCAATTTGAGGGTCAACAAGGCCTGTGGGCCTCACTATCTGTTCAACCACGGCCCCTTTTGCCTTATCAAGTTCGTATTCAGCAGGAGTCGCAGATGTATAAAGAACCTGTGATGTTTTTGATTCAAACTCTTCAAACTTAAGAGGCCGGTTATCAAGAGCAGATGGAAGCCTGAACCCGTATTCTACAAGGGTGGTCTTGCGGGATTTATCACCATTATACATGGCGCGAATCTGTGGCACGGCAATATGGCTTTCATCAATGCATACGAGCAAATCGTCAGGAAAATAATCAAAAAGGGTCGGGGGCGGTTCCCCTGGAGTTCTTCCGGTTAAATGCCGCGAATAATTCTCGATGCCGTTGCAGTAGCCTAATTCCAGCATCATCTCAAGATCAAAATTTGTTCTCTCTTCAATACGCTGAGCCTCTATCAGTTTGTTTTCGTTTCTGAAATAATTGATCCTTTCCTTTAACTCGTTTCTAATGCTTTTTATCGCTCTTTCAAGCGTTTGCTTATTAGCTACATAATGGCTGGCAGGAAATATTGTAATTTTTTTCAAACGGTCCGTAACAAGCCCCCTTAAAGGGTCAAATTTCGAAACAGCTTCCACCTGATCTCCGAAAAAATCGATGCGAACCGCGCTATCCTCTTCATAGGAAGGGAATATCTCAACTCTGTCACCTCGTACCCTGAAAACTCCCCTGTGAAAATCAATATCGTTTCGCTCATATTGCATATCAACAAGCCTGGACAGAAGCTTATTTCGAACAAGCTCCATACCGGTTTTCAGCTCAACACTCATAGAAAGGTAGTCTTCAGGAGCGCCAAGTCCGAATATACATGATACGCTTGCAACAACAATAACATCCCTGCGCGAAAGCACGGATCTGGTCGCGCTGTGGCGCAATTTGTCTATCATTTCGTTTATTGAAGAATCTTTTTGTATGTAGGTATCGCTGGCAGGGATATAAGCTTCAGGCTGGTAATAATCATAGTAGCTCACAAAATATTCGACACTATTTTCAGGAAAGAGTGATTTGAACTCACCATAAAGCTGGGCAGCAAGGGTCTTGTTGGGCGCCAGCACAAGGGTCGGCCTTTCAACTGTTTTAATAATATTTGCCACGGCAAATGTTTTCCCCGACCCCGTGACTCCCAGAAGAACATGGTGTTTGTTGCCGGACAAGATACTATTGCTTAATAATTTAATCGCATTTGGCTGGTCTCCCTTTGGTGTGAGGTCTGATATAAGGTTAAAAAGAGGCATGGGTGTTAGGTTCACGGTTCAGCCTAATTTCTAATTCAAGAAATGCCTCACGCAAAGGCGCAAAGGCGCTAAGTTAATCATTATAGAATAGAGGATAATTGGCAGACCTATTTCCTAAACAAATCTCATTCTCAACCACAATTTTGTTTTATATTATTTTTTATCTTAGCGCCTTAGCGCCTTTGCGTGAGCCAGCCCCTAATCAGTCTTCAGCCTAATAATCCCTAACTCTTTACTTTCCAAATTGTGCCTTCGGGACGATCTTCAATAATTATATTCATTTCCTCAAGCTGTTTTCTGATTTGATCGGCCATGGCCCAGTTTTTTGCCTTTCTCGCCTCAATCCGCTCTTTTATCATCTTGTCAATCATTTCAGAATCGATCGTTTTTTTTTCAAGTCCAGTAGATCTTTTTTTTACAAAATAATCTTCAGGTGATTCATTAAGTATGCCGAGAATTGCGCCCATTTTTAGAATGTCTGCCCGACCCGAGTGTACTTTGTCTTCAGCGTCTTGAGAAAAGCTGTTTTTGTGTTCATCCAGCAGGCGGTTTATACTGCGAACAGCCTCAAAAAGCGTGGCTATTCCAAGGGCGGTATTGAAATCATCATCCATAGCTTTACAGAATCGCCCCCAAAACACAGTGGCATCCAGAGTCTTATCTTGGCCCGATGCAGACCAGAATTGTTTTTCAATACGCTCAAGCAGCGCATAAATTTTATCAAGACCGGCAACAGATTCATCCATTGCCTTGTCTGTAAAGTCAACAGGGCTGCGATAATGCTTGGAAAGAAGAAAAAGCCGCAATGCTTCAGGGTGATAATGCTTTATTATTTCCTTTAGTACGATAAAGTTCCCGAGCGATTTTGACATTTTTTCCTGATTAATGTTTACAAAACCATTATGAATCCAGTATCTGACAAAAGTTTTCCCAAATGCGGCTTCCGACTGGGCTATTTCATTTTCATGATGCGGAAAAATAAGATCTTTTCCTCCGCCATGGATATCAAAGGTTTCCCCTAAATATTCGGCGCTCATGGCCGAACATTCAATGTGCCATCCGGGCCTGCCCTCGCCCCATGGGCTGTCCCAGACCGGTTCCCCCGGCTTTGACGATTTCCATAAAGCAAAATCAAAAGGATTGCGTTTCCTTTTGTCAATATCCACCCTTGCGCCTGCCTCCATATCCTTTAGCCTGCGCCCTGAAAGTTTTCCATAGTCTTTAAATAACTCAACCGCATAATAGACATCGCCGTCTATTATGTATGCAAAGCCTTTCTCGATCAATATTTCAATAACTTTTATTATACTGTCAATATGTTGCGTGGCTCTTGGCTCAACTGTAGCCTTTTCAACATTCAGTGCTTCCATATCATCATAGAATTCACTGATATATTTTTCGGCAAGTTCCCTGCAATCAATACCCAACTGATTGGCCCTGTTGATTATCTTGTCATCAATGTCGGTAAAATTTCTTACATAGGTTATATTATAGCCTTTTTCTTTAAAATACCGGGCTATAACATCAAATGTCACAACAGACCTGGCATGTCCTATGTGACAGGAATCATAAACAGTAGGGCCGCAAACATACATGCTTACCCTGCCCTTTTCGACAGGTTCAAACAGCTCCTTTTTTCTTTCTAATGTATTATAAATGCGAAGAGGCATATTTTTTTAAAGTGCCTAAAGTATATTAAAGTGCGCTAAAGTGAGCTAAAGTTAAGGAATAGCTTCGCTCAATCAATTTTATGGGTCTTTTTAAGACATGGTGGACTTTAACTCTTTTCATCTTTTAAGCCTATATACCGTGTCGGAACCATGGCTAAAATCAGCACGCCGAAGGCGTACCACAACTTTAGGCACTTTAGCTCACTTTAGGCATTTTAGGCACTTTCGTTTAGCAGCGCAATGCACATTGCGGCTATACCTTCTCCCGTTCCAATAATTCCAAGACCCTCGGTAGTAGTAGCTTTGATATTGACTCTGTCAACTTCAATTTTAATTGTTTGGGCGATGTTTTCCTGCATTGCTTTTCTATATGGTAAAAGCTTCGGGGCTTCGGCAAAAATGGTAGAATCTATATTGCTTATCGTAAAACCTTTACTGCTGACCATTTCACAGGTTTTAACAAGGAGTTTTATGCTGCTTATATCTTTAAACTGCTTATCTGTATCAGGAAAATATATACCGATGTCGCCTAAACCTGCCGCGCCTAAAAGTGCATCGCACAATGCATGAACAAGTACATCTGCATCTGAATGCCCGAGAAGGCCTTTTTCAAATGGAATTACAACCCCGCCGATAATCAGCCGACGTCCAGGTACTAATCTGTGAATATCATATCCAATGCCTATACGCATAGTGTCAGGTGTTAAGTATAATTTTGAGTTTTTAATTTTGAGTTTTGAACCGCAAAAGCGAGCGCATTCCCCGCTGCTTGCGGCGGGGAGCTTCAATGAAGGAAAAAAACAGCCTTCAGCCTGACAAGCTAAACCACTGTTTTCTATTAATTAATACAGACTTTCCTGATCTGAAGAAGATCGGAGTATCCGGCAAAAATCTTTTCAATTCCATCCTGCTTAAGTGTAGTCATGCCGTCCTTTACAGCCTGATTTCGAATATCCTCCATTTTTGCACAGCCCTGTATCAATCTTTTCTGCACGTCGGTTCCCATTAACAGTTCATGTATACCCATACGGCCACGATAGCCGGTATTACTGCATGCCTGACACCCCACAGGTTTGTATAGAACCAAATCGTCCGAGTAAGGAATGCTTAGGTTTTTTTCAAAAGCTTCGATGCCGTATTCTCTGACAAGTTCATCATATTCTTCTTTTGATGGATGATAGGTCTTCTTGCAATCCTTGCAGATAGTACGAATCAGTCGTTGAGCAAGGATGCACAGGATAGCGTCTGCAAAGTTAAAAGGGTCCATTCCCATATCAAGAAGCCTTGTTATACTTTCCGGGGCGCTGTTGGTATGAAGCGTTGATAATACTAAGTGACCGGTGAGTGATGCTTCTATGCCGATCGACGTGGTTTCCTTGTCACGCATTTCACCAACCATAATAATATCCGGATCCGCCCTTAGAAATGCTCGCATTGCAGCGGCAAAATCAAATCCTATCTTTGGTTTTACCTGAACCTGCCTCAAGCCGGCCTGAGTAATTTCAACAGGATCTTCGGCAGTCCAAATCTTGGTTTCAATATTATTAATATAGCTCAAAGCTGAATGAAGCGTGGTGGTTTTACCTGAACCTGTGGGGCCGCATACAAATATGATTCCATAAGGTTTTGTAATAACACTTACAAAGTTTTCATAATTTTGTTTTGAAAAGCCCATTTTGTTAAGTGGAATAGGTTCACCTGCCGCAAGGATACGCATCACAATATCTTCCATTCCCCCCTGAGTCGGAACGGTCGCAACCCTGAGCTCTATGTCAGGGCCCCCGTATTTTTTAAATTTAATCTTCCCGTCCTGAGGTTTGCGACGTTCTGCTATATCAAGGTCGGACATGATCTTTAAGCGTGACACGACAGCACTTTTGTAATTGTAAGGTATATTCTGATATAATTCGCAACTTCCGTCTATCCTTATGCGTACCCGCGTATTTTCCTTTCCAGGATATGGTTCAATATGAATATCTGAAGCGCCACGATTGTAAGCATCAACAATGATCTTGTTCACAAGCTGAACCACTGCGCTGGCTTCCTCTGTTACCCCGGCTTCGGCATCCTCTATTTCTGTTGCCTCATCGTGAAGCTGCCTAAGTATATCATCCATTTCGGCAAGTTCTTTTGCGTCCTGAGTAAACAGCCTAATATAATTCAGGATATCTTCCTTTAATGCAACACGAAACATCAGTTTTTTTCCTGGGAAGAGCCCTTTTATTTCATCAATCTTCTGAAGATTATACGGGTTATCCACCACTATTACGATATTTCCGTCCTTATCAGCATGCAAAGGTACCCATAGATTATTGCGCATGAAAGGAACCTTCAGGCCCACAAGAAGATCGCCGGGAATAGGTGTTTTTGCATTGTATTCAGCATATTGAACATTGTAATATTTAGAGAACGATTTTCTTATGTCATTTTTTGTGATTTTAAGATCAGACATCAAAATATTTTCAACAGGTTCTTTTCTTCGTCTTGCTTCGACAATGGTCTTATCAAGCTCTTTCTCGGTAATAATTTGATTTGCGATGAGATAACTGAACTTATTTGTCTTGGCCCTTGCTATCCGTTTTTGATTATACAGCGCGATCCCGAGTATCTTGGCCAGTTCGATTACCGACTCTTCGTCCCGCTTGGCAAATGAAGTTCCGGCTGTATGGTTTATCAGTTGAACAGCACCAAGAAGATATTTTTTGAAGATGATTGGGATTACTAAAACCTGGTTTGTTTTAAAGCCTGTTTTTTGATCCCATCTTTTATCAAAGTTAAGGGCTGGATCGATTGCGTAGAGCTCCTTTTCATCATAAGCATTTTTGATATTAATCAGTTTCTGCTTGAAAGCGGAATATCCGGCTATACTGGCTGCCGATATAGGAATACGTATTTCTGATATTTCATCGCCGGACTTGAATCGTGACACCAGTTCCCTTTTTTCCCCGTCCACAACATAAACCGTAAGTCTTTCTGCTTGAAAAAGTCCTGTGATTTCGTCCTTCAGATCAACCAGGATTTCATCTATATTAGATGCAGCATATATTTTGTTGCAAATGTCCTGGAGTTTAGTTCTGTATTCTACCTCAAGTTTGAGGCTGCTGACACTTACATGCTTTGTGCCTAATTGATTAGTTTCGTTTAGCATATTTATTATCAAATAGTAAAAAGGTGTTAGGTGTTAGGTGTTAGGAGAAGGTCTCTCATCTGAGTCTTTTTGGCTTTTGTAATTATTATAAAGCTTCTGTGCTCCTCCGCCGATAAGCAAAACTCCTAAAAAATAGAAACAAAAACGTATGAAAAGCATTATCGAAGAAAACTGTTTGATCTGCTCTATTTTTGGCATAACTTGAGGTATTCTGTAAAATACCCCTATTCCGGCTAAAACAAGGGCAATGCCCCACACTAATTGAACGGTTTTTTTATTTTTTGCCATAAGTTCACGGTTTAAGGTTCAGGGTTCAAAGTTCACGGTTCAGGAATTCCTCACGCAAAGGCGCTAAGGCGCTAAGATTTTAAAATTATAACCCATTAACTACGCTTGAACCGCAATAGCGAGCGCATTCCCCAAATTAATTAACAATCCCAACTTTTTATCAATATGATACGTCTCGTCAACAATTTCCTTGGCTATTTCATTCTCAATCATGTTTTTTTATTTTAGCGCCTTTGCGGCTTTGCGTGAGCCAATCTCTAAACTCTATTAATAACACATAAACTAATTTAACTCATAATGTCAAAGAATTAACTAAGATTTTTATGCTTTGCGATCTTTGCGGCTTTGCGTGAAAATTAATAATGATTCTGGAAGGATCGCCTTTGATTTTATCTGTTATCCGCCCAGATAATGCTCTTTTACCTTGGGGTTGTCCAAAAGTTCGGCAGCTGAACCTTCTAAAACAATTTCACCTCTCTCGATCACGTAGGAGTGATGGGCCACTTTGAGAGCAGCCCTTGCATTCTGTTCCACAAGCAGAATCGTAACACCTGATTGGTTTAGCTGTTTAATGACATTAAAAATTTCCCGGACCACCAGGAGGGCTATACCCATGGATGGTTCGTCCAAAAGCAGAAGTTCGGGACGTCCCATAAGGGCACGGCCGATGGCTAACATCTGCTGCTCACCGCCTGAAAGGGTGCCGGCGATCTGTTTGGAACGTTTTTCCAGGATCGGAAACATCTGATAAACACGCTCGATTCTCTCCTTGATCTCAAGCCGGTTGCTCCGTTTAAAATAATGATAGGCCCCGAGATTGATATTGTCCAGAACGGTCAGATGGGCAAAAAGCTGTCTCCCTTCAGGCACCTGTGAAATGCCCAGGCGCACAATCCGGTTTGCCGGCATGCCGGCAATATTCCGCTCCTTATAAAGAATACGCCCTCCATTGATCTTCATTATTCCGGAAATAGATTTTAAAAGAGTCGACTTGCCTGCCCCATTGGCTCCAATGATGGAAACTACCTTTCCCTCAGGAACCTGTATGGTAACATCTTTAAGCACACGGATACTTCCATAAGAGGCGTTGAGCCCATCAATCCGCAGCATATCAGGCCACTCCTCCTAAATACGCATCAATAACCCTGTGGTTGTTCCGGACATCTTCAGGCAGCCCTTCGGCGATCTTCTGGCCATAGTTTAGCACCAAAATTTCATTCGAGATATTCATCACCACCTTCATATCATGTTCCACCAGTAAAACGGTCGTCCCTTTTGCATTGATGGCCTTGATCAAGGAAGATGCCACATAGGTCTCTGTCTCATTGAGACCCGCCGCTGGTTCGTCCAGACAAATAAGTTCCGGCTCACTGGCCAGTGCCCGCCCGATCTCCAGTAATTTTTGTTCACCCAGGGGCAGGCTGTCCGCCGAATCTTTGAATTTATCGGCAAGCCCGATAAATTTTAGAATCTTCAACGCGCTTTCCCTGATCTGTTTTTCTTTACGTCTGGATTGAGGCAGAGCAAACCCGGAAGCCATAAAGGAGGTCCGAAATCTAGTATGACAGCCCAGCATGACATTTTCAATAACCGTCATGTTTCCGAACAACTCAACTGTCTGAAAAGTCCTGGAAATACCCAGTGCCGCAATCTTGTGGGCCTTGAGATGCTGAATGGGTCGGCCTTTGAACCTCACCGTTCCCTCTGTTGGCGGAAAAGATCCGGTAATAACATTAAACAAGGTTGTCTTGCCCGCGCCATTGGGACCGATAATCGCCTTAATCGTTCCCCTTCGAACTTTAAAATTAAGGTCGCTGAGCGCCATTAGCCCGCCAAAGGTCACGACCACCCCTTGCAGCTCGAGAACGTTTTCCTCTATATCAGCGCTCATCAGATACCTTTCTCCTGAACCAGCCTTTTACAATCCCCGGCACCCCTGCCAGACCATCCGGCAATAAAACGGTGACAAAGAGGAGTATGACGCCATACACTATGATCTCAAACTCCTCAAAATACCGCAGCCATTCATAACTCAAAAAGGTGATCAGACCGGTTCCCATGATCGCACCCCAGATGCTATGCATCCCGCCCAGGGCGATCATGATCAGAAGTTTTATGGAAAAGAAAAGATCAAAGGTAGATGGATTGATAAAATTAAGATAATGGGCATAAAAACTTCCAGCCAAAGATGCCAAAACAGCGGAGTAGACAAAAACCAGTATCTTGAACCTGGGAACATTTACCCCCATGGCACTGGCTGCCGGTTCGCTGGCATGGATGGCCCTTAAAGCACGGCCGGTGCCTGACTGAATTACATTAACGGTAAAGATAAAAGCCGCCAGAACAAAACCCCAGACAAGGTAGTAATAGCGTTCAACAGAATTAAACTTAAAGCCAAAAAGGCTTAACCCCGGGATGCCGGACATGCCGTCCGGACCGCCGGTCCATTCGATCTCTTCGTTGAAGATTATAAAAACGATGATTCCAAAGGCAAGGGTTGCCATAGCCAGATAATGCCCCTTTAATTTGAGGGAAGGCGCACCCACCAAAGCAGCCACGACAGCGGCAACAGTCATTCCGATCACCATACATGCCCAGGCATTCATACCATATTTTGCGGTCAGAACGCCCGAAATATATGCGCCGATACCAAAAAACGCCGCATGCCCGATGGATATCTGTCCGGCATACCCCATCAGAAGGCTGAGACCAATAGTAATCAGGCAATAAATGCCCACAAAAACCATAATATCGGTATAGTTTCCTATGGCGGGAATTTGGCGGACAATCCATGGAAAAATAATGATAAAAAGAGCAAAGACGGCAATGGGGAGTTTGGCGATTCGTAACATGCCTAAAACCTTTTGATTCTGCTGATCTCTATGCTGCCAAGAAGCCCGCTGGGTTTAAAAAACAAAATAACCAGAAGCACAATCAAAGCAAAGGCGTCTTTGTATCCCGAGTGAATAAGACCTGCTCCAAATGATTCGATGCTTCCGATGATCAAGCCACCCAGTATAGCGCCCGGAAAGCTTCCCAGACCGCCCAGAATGGCCGCCCCGAATCCCTTTACCGCCAGCATGGCCCCACGGTCATATTCCATAAGGGAAATCGGGGTTATAGTAATACCGGCCACGGCTCCAATAGCGGCTGAAAGAGCAAAGGACAACAAAACCATCTGTTTAACATTGATGCCTACCAGACTGGCCGCATTCGAATTGTCGGCGCAGGCACTCATGGCCTTGCCTATGATGGTCCGATCAAAGAATATGGACAGAGCAATAACTGTGATGACCAAAAAGCCGATTGCCCAGAAATATTGGGGTTGAATCACGGCGCCAAGAATGTTGATTGGATTGCGGCCGGAAAACGCAGGAAGATCAAAAGGGTCCTTGCCCCAAATAAATGAAGCCATCCCCTTGATTATAATGGACACTGCAATTGTTGCGATAATAAGCGTAAAAACAGTCGGACGACGGATATGGCGAATGGCAAGACGATCGATAAGTATCCCGATCACCGTTACCAGAACAATTGTACCCGGAAAAGCCAGAATAAGGGGCAGCCCCATGGCAACATGCAGGGAAACCATTATCAATCCGCCCAGCATGACGAATTCACCCTGGGCGAAATTGATAATCTCGGTCACATTATAAATAATATTAAATCCCACGGCCACCATGGCGTAAACGCTGCCAACGGTCAGCCCGGTAATGAGGTATTGTAAAAGCTGGCTTGCCAGTGTAATTTTTTCCATATCTCTTTATCGGATAAAAAAGTGAGGACGATGGAATCACCGTCCTCACAAAGGGTTTGTCAATGTAATTGATTATTTTATTATGACCCAGTCCCCATTTTTAACCGTTATCATATTAAAAGACTGCTTCCAGGTCAGGCCATTGTGATCTTCTGCTGAAAAGTTAAATATACCATGCTGACCGACAAAGTTTTTTGTATTTTCAATATAGTCCCTGATGCCAGCCTTGTCACAACCAACAGCTTTAAGAGCATTGACAACCAAGATCAGGGCGTCCCAGGCGTGACCGCCAAACGAACTCAAAGGTTCATTGTATTTGGCGGTATAGCTCTTCAGATAATCCATTGTTACACTTTTTTGAGGATGATTCGCCGGCAGCGCTTCGGGAGTGTTACAGGCACCTAATGGGGTAGCAACGCCTTCGGCAGCTCCTGCGGCCATCTTGATGTTTTCGCGGCTTCCAAAACCATGACTCTGATAAAATGGAATGCTTGTCATACCCAGGTCTTTCCAGTTACGAAGCACCAAAACCTGGGTTGGTCCTATAGACCAATTGATAATTGCCTGAGGGACAATTCCTTTAATCTTGGTCAACTGGGCCATCATATCCGTATCCTTTGGCCCGTACTTTTCATCGGCGACAATGTTTATATTATACTCGGGTGCAAGCCGGATCAACTCTGAACGTCCACTGGCCCCGAATCCGGAGGTTACGCTCATGACGGCAATTTTATTGATCCCTCTGTTTTTAAGATGGGTATATAGGGCATCCACTGCCATACTGTCCGACTGGGGGGTCTTAAAAACCCATTGATACGGCTTGCCCGTTTTTTCATCGCAAACAATTTTGTAACTGGCTGCACATGAAACCAGAGGGATTTTATATTGTTCAGCAACCGGTATCACCGCAAGAGAGGTTCCACTCAAGGAAGGACCGATTACCGCACAGACCTTGTCCATGGTAATAAGCTTTTTTACCGCAAGATTGCACTTTGTCGCATCCCCTTCGTCGTCATAAATAACAAGTTCCAGTTTCTTTCCGTTAATGCCGCCGGTCGCGTTAATCTTTTCAGCCAGCATCTCGACGGTTTTCTTTTCCGGATCACCCAAAAAAGAGGCGCGGCCGGTCACGGAAAAAACAGCGCCTACTTTATATGATCCTTCAAGGGCGTTTGCCTGGCTGACAAGCAACCCTATAGCAAAAAAACAAATTGTTGCGATAATAGAAATTCTCTTGAGTGTCATTTTCTCCTCCATTTGTTTCTGGTTTTAACCTAAGTTGAGCGATTAGCCTTCAGCGGTTAGCTCTTAGCTAAAGGCTAACTACTAAAAGCTGTTTGATGTCTTTACATCGTATACACTTTGCTTCCCTCAATTACCGTTATGTTGTTCTTTTGAAGTAATTTTATGGCCTCATCGATCGCATCGATTTTAAAGATCATTACCGCATTTTTTCCGCTATGCTGTACAAAAGCATACATATACTCCACGTTAATTCCAGCCTGGTGCAAAACATCGAGTATTCGATTCAGCCCTCCGGGCCTGTCTTCCACTTCTACTGCCACAACATCGGTTTTGCTCACGGTAAAACCACGGTTTTTTAATGCTTGTATGGCCTTTTGATTGTCGTTTACGATCAGTCGCAACACGCCAAAATCGGATGTGTCTGCCAGGGCCAGCGCCCTGATATTCACATCCGCTTCTGCAAGAATAGCTGCAACCTCAGCCAGACGTCCAGCCTTGTTTTCCAAAAATACTGAAATTTGTTCCGCCCGCATATCTTGCCTCCCTTTCCTTATATCTTTCGATTGTCAATCACCCGCACAGCTTTTCCCTGGCTTCTGGCAATTGCCTTAGGTTCCACGAGCTTTACCTTGGCGGAAACACCAAGATAATCCTTTATATTCTTTGCTATTTTTCTTTCCCGATCCTGCAGGTGTTTTACTTCATCGGAAAAAAGACTCTCACCCACTTCAACCAGAACTGTGAGAGTGTCCAGATTGTCCTTCCTGTCAACTACAAGCTGATAGTAAGGTTCAACTCCATCAATTTCCATGAGAACACTTTCAATTTGCGACGGGAACACATTGACACCGCGGATAATCAGCATATCGTCGGTACGACCGGTAACCCTGTTCATGCGTATATGAGTCCGGCCGCATATACACGGCTCTGGATTGAGTGAGGTTATGTCACGAGTTCTATATCGTATGACCGGAAAAGCTTCCTTGGTTATGGTTGTAAAAACAAGTTCGCCGGTCTCACCATAAGGAAGGACTTTTCCTGTTTCAGGGTTAATGATTTCCGGAATAAAGTGATCCTCAAAGATGTGAAGGCCTTTTTTAGCTTCATGACATTCAATGGCAACGCCGGGCCCCATTACCTCGCTTAACCCATAAATATCTACCGCAGTTAAATTCAACTTCCGTTCTATCTCCTCCCGCATCTTCTCAGACCAGGGTTCAGCCCCAAATATCCCGAATTTGAATTTCAAATCATGAAAAGAAACACCCATTTCTTCTGCCACCTCTGCAAGGTGAAGAGCATAAGAGGGTGTTGCCGTCAGTATAGTCGGGCCAAAATCCTTCATTATCACAACCTGTCTTTTTGTATTTCCTCCTGATACCGGAATAACGGAAGCACCGAGTTTCTCCGCACCGTAATGAATGCCCAGGCCTCCTGTAAAAAGCCCATAACCGTATGCATTGTGAATTATGTCTCCGCGAGTTGCCCCGCCTGCGGCAAGGGCACGGGCCATAAGCTCGGCCCAGGTATTAATATCCCGAGCCGTATACCCCACAACGGTGGGCTTTCCGGTGGTCCCGGAAGAGGCATGAATACGAACCACACTATCCATTGGAACCGCAAACATTCCAAAGGGATAATTATCGCGCAAATCCGCTTTTGTAGTGAAAGGAATTTGTTTTAAATCTTCTAACGACTTGATATCATTGGGCAGGATATGATTTTCTTTAAACTTTTCCCTGTAAAAAGGAACATTTGCATAGACACGATCAATGGTGGCCTTGAGCCGTCGCAGCATGATTGCCTCCAGATCTTCCCTTGGCATGGTTTCAAATCCTATATCGAGAATCATTCCAACACTCCTTTCAAACAATAAAAAAGGCTGCGAGTAAAACTCACAGCCTTTTAGAAAACCATGAGTTCCATTTTGTTTCATCTACCCATGGTTTTATGTTATGTTAAGTTTGGCATTTTTTACCTTGCCAGCCCATGGATAGATCTCCTAAAGAAGAAGCTTTCCAAGCACTTAAAAAAACAAAAGTAAAAAAACCAAGACATCATCTATGGAACCCTTAATATTTATGTAAAATAACCAATAGTTAACTTCGGAGCTTTATAATGTCTTAAAGAATATATGTCAAGCAAAAAGATTTACTCTTTTAAACTTCCCTTAAAATCAGGCGTTCTCTTTTCAATAAAAGCAATGGTTCCCTCTTTAGCGTCCTCGCTGGCCATGCATAAAGCAAATGCATCTATTTCAATATTGCAGCCTGAATAAAGATCGACATTTGCTCCAATGTCAATAGCCTGCTTTGCTGCACGGATAGAGACTTTTCCTTTTGAAGCAATGATTCCGGCAACCTTGATAGTTTCCTCCATAAGCGATTTTTGAGAACAGACCTTGTTAACTATTCCGATTTT
>Ga0307380_10001883_pt1 | contig 30161 bp, 23 predicted proteins | sample UN3MG_FD_202239 | JGI IMG/M metagenome (GOLD analysis project Ga0307380, IMG submission 202239) | Soil microbial communities from Risofladan, Vaasa, Finland - UN-3 | ecosystem: Environmental > Terrestrial > Soil > Coastal area > Acid sulfate soil | place: Finland: Risofladan, Vaasa | collected...
ACATGAGGAAGACCCGGTCGGGGCGAAAGCGGAGAATGCGCTCCTCGATGCGCGGCGCCAGCTTCGCCACGGTCCAACCCGCCACCGCGGTGTTGACGACGACGTCCTCGGTGCGCCCCAGCTCCCACAGTCGTTCGCGGAAAAGCCCGACATAGTCGCGCCAGCCGCGGGTGAACACGGCGCCTTGGGTGATGCTGTCGCCCGCGAAGAGCCAGGTCAGCGGGCGTTCAGATTGCCACAGGGGCCGCATCGGGTTCATCTCCTGCTCCGGCGCCCACGGCTACGGGCGGGCGTGGGCGCGCAGGCGGCGCTCGATCTCGCGGCGGGCGCGGTCGAAGACCGCCTTCATGCGGAGGTGCCGCTCCTCGTCGTAGCGCACCGACAAGGTGTCGAGGTAGGTCAGGCCGCCGTCAATCAGGGTCAGCATGTAGGCGGCGTCGACGGGGCTGAACATCTCCGCGCCGCCGACGGCGACATAGACCGGCGAGGTGTGCGCCCCCAGGTGCATGGGCCAGCAGTGGTGCACCCGCAGGCGGCTGCCGCAGCGGGCGGCGATCCACGAGCTGCGGGTGATCGGCACCGCGGCTTTGAGCGCCAGCCGCCGCGCGCCCTTGCCCTCCCGCGTGGCAGCCACGACGCGGCCGTTGACCACAATTTCCAGGGCGTGTATGGGCCACAGTGAGGTCGCCTCCGCAGCGACCTCGAGCGTGCCCCCACCCGCCGGCAGGCGCATCTCATCGCCGACCTCGCGTCCCTCGACTTGCATGGTGATGAGCGGGCCGGAGGTGGTGAAGGTGCGCCCGGCGCGCACCGCCGCGGCCCAGTTGGCGAAGGTGAACTCGTCGTCGCCATCCAGCCGCGCGTAGGTGCGCACGCCGCCCACAGGCATGCCCGCGCTCATCTTGTCGGTGCCGCCGACCGCCGCCACCCGGTAGCCGCAGTTAAGGTAGCGGTACCACTCGGTGAAGCAGAACGCGTCCAGCCCCCCGGCGCCGGGGTCGCCGAAGTAGCGCAGCTCCGCGCCGTCCAACTGCCCCAGCGCGAAATAGACCGGCTCCTCGCAGATGGGACTGGGAAAGTGGGGGCGAATGACCACCCCTTCGCGGCGGCGGCAGGTCTGCGCCCACTCGGTCAAGGTAGTGACGTCGGGGTCCCCGAGGTAGGCTTCACCGGGCCCGCCGGCGCACATGGGGAAGACGGGGTCGCCGCGCGTGCCGAGCATGGAGATGTGCCCCAGCAGGTGGTGGCGGTTCTCGGTGCCGACCCAGACGATGGTGTCATCGGCCGAGCACCCTGACTGCGCGCCGGTGATGTCGGCGACATTGGTGAAGAGCTTGCCCCACTGCGAGGCCAGCAGGTTGACCAGGTTCAGCCCCTCGCCCTGGCCCTCGAGCCAGGCGGTCTGGGGGCTGATGAAGTGGACGTGGGTGTCGGCGGTCACCCACCCCGACCGGCGCCAGTCGGCGGCCCGCCGCAGGCGCAGCTCCAGCTCGCGCTGCCCCGGCTTGATGTCGAGCTTGCGCCGCAGCGGCTCATACTCGAAGCCCTTCGCGATCTCGCAGAAGACCTCCCCCACCGGCAGCTCGATCTGAAAGCGCCCGGGCACGTAGGCGTGGCTGCTGCCGCCCAATTGCAGGTCGCCGCCGTAGTCCTCGAACCAGCCCTCGTTGACCACCTCGTGGTGGCCGTAGGGCGGTAGGTACTCGCCGCGGCTGCCGTGGAAGTGGGCGCGGGTGGGCGTCGGCTTGCCCGTCGAGTCGTCTATGACGGTGACGTACACCCACGCGGTGCGCGGCTGCACGATTTGCAGGCGCGCCCCGCCCACGCCACTGGTGGCCCGGCCGCCGCGGTAAGCCTCGCCGAACGCCAACTCGTATCGCCGTTCGCCCGCGCGCACGGAGAGGGTCGCGCCCTCGGCCCCGGTGGCGTGAAGCAAGAAGTCGCGGGTGGGTTTGTCCTCCGGCTTGGGGACGCCGAGGCCGCGCTCGGGCGCCTTGAGCCACCGTTCGTCGGGCCTCGCGGGCGCCGCGTAGAGGCGGGTGATGTGGCCCATGTCCAGGCCGGCGTCCAACTCGGAAACCTTGACCTTGTCCCCGGGCGGCAGCAGCAGCCGGTACACCCGCCGCGGGACGTGGCGCAGAGGGTGGCCCGGCCCGTCGTACAGCGTCAGCCCCAGCACTGCCACCGGGCCGCTGCCCCGCGCTGTGAGGACGAGCGCGGCCAGCCGCGCCTCGGGGCGCGGGTTCTCCAGCGCGTAGATCCAGGCGGTGCAGAGCCTCGGCTGCCTGGTGAGGCCGGTCTGGTACAGCCCCCACGATTTCGCGGCCTCTTGCGCTTCCGCGACACGGTTCTCGTTAGCGTCGGCGGCGGCATAGCCGTGGGGCGGCCATCCGGGGCTGAACGTGCCGACCTCGAAGCGCGCGCGGATGACCTGCACGTGCTCCTCGCCGTCGGCATATCTCAGCGCGTAGTCAGCGAGGGGCTCCCCGACGTGCTCAGGCCCCTTGGCGACGTCGCAGAAATGGAGCACGCACAGATGGGTGGCGGTCCCGCGCAGAGGGATGACCACCTCGTGGTCCGCGCGCTCCAGGACGACGAGGCCGCGCCGGCTCGGGTCCCGCGGCTCCAGGCGGAAGGGGATGCCCCAGAACCGCCGGCGGCCGCGGGGCAGGTGCGGCCAGCCCTCGCGCGCGGCGGCGCTCCATCCCTTGCCCCGGGGCTTGGCGGGAGCGTTGAAATGTGGGCTGAGATCAACGGTGCGGAACTTGGTCATGGTCAATCATCCCCTTGCTGCGGGCGATGCGCCGGTCGCGCCTGTGGGAGCACCCGTCAGCTCCTGGTTTCGTGGCGTGGGCGGCCTTTCCTGCACTGCGGCTGAGGTCGCCAGAGCGGGGGCAGACAGCCCCCCGGGGGCCAGGGCCTGACTGCCGGCAATCTGCCCGCGAGCGACAGGAGAATCAACCCTGCCGGGGAAAGCCATGGTCCGGCAGTACGGTGCCCTTGGAGGCGAGCAGGATGCGGATTGCAGCCGCACCCTCGCGTCCGGCGGAGAGCGCCGGCAACAGGAGGAGACGACATGAAGCGAACGCGTGGGCGGGCCGCAGTGACGGGGATGTGCGCAGCACTCGGCCTGGGCCTGATGACAGCGTTGACGGTGGGCTTGCCCGCCGGCGGTTTGGCGGGCTGCGCCCGCCAGGCGCGCGGTCCGGTAATCCGCGTTTCGGGCGCGTGGGCGCTCTACCCCATGATGGTGCGGTGGAGCGAGGAGTTCCGCCAGATCCACCCCGACGTGCGCATTGACGTTTCCGCGGGCGGCGCCGGCAAAGGCGCGGCGGATGCGCTCGCCGGCCGGGCGGACATCGGCATGGTATCGCGGGACATCCGCCCCGAGGAGCTGGCCCAGGACGCTTTCTGGGTGCCGGTGGCGAAGACTGCGGTCTTTGCTACCCTCAATGCTGCCAATCCGGTGGCGAGCGAACTGGCAGCGCAGGGGATCAAGCGGAGCACCCTGATCGCGCTGTGGACAGGCGGCAGCCCGCCGACCTGGGGCGAGGTAGTGGGCAAGCCGGCGGTGAAGGACCGCGTGCGCGTTTATGTCCGGGGGGATGCGTGCGGTGCGGCGGAGACCTGGGCGCGCTACCTGGGCAAGCAAGTGGCGGACCTCAAGGGAGTCGCGGGGTTCGGCGATGATCGGCTTACGGACACGCTGCGCAGAGACCCTCAGGGCATTGGCTTCAACAACCTCGCCTATGCCTACGACGCGCAGACGGGCCGCCCCACGGCGGGCCTGATGGTCGTGCCCATTGACCTCAACGCGGACGGGAGACTCGACGACCACGAGGACTTCTACGGGACGATCGGCCAGGCGAGAACGGCGATTGCCGCCGGCGTCTATCCGCCGCTGCTGACGCACGAGGTTTACCTGCTCACCAGGGGTAAGCCGACGGGCCTCGTCCAGGAGTTCATGCGGTGGGTACTGCGCGACGGGCAGGAGTTAGTGGGCCCCGCGGGTTGCATCGCGCTTGGGCCGGACCAGCTAGCGGCGGGCATCGCGAAGCTGCGCTGAGGGCGCCGGGCCAGGAATCGTCCGCGGCGGCGCTCCATCCCTTGCCCCGGGGCTTGGCAGGGGCGTTGAAATACCGGCTGAGGTCAACGGTGGGGAACTTGGTCATGGTCGCTCATCCTCATTATAGCGTGGTGTTCCCTCGAAGCCCTTCTTCGCGCCGCAGTCGTTTCTCTGCGCGCGCAGGCTGTGCTATAATCCCCGCGTTGTGGTTGTCTGATCGGCAAGGGGATGCATCGGCATGAAGACCTACAAGATCGCAGTCATACCCGGCGACGGCATCGGTCCCGAGGTCGTGGCCGAAGGGCTCAAGGTGCTGCAGGCGGCGGCCGCCGCCACGGGCATGAAGTATGAGCTGGTCAACTTCGACTTCGGCGGTGAGCGCTACCTGCGCACCGGTGAGGCGCTGCCGCCGGGGGCGCTTGATGAGCTGCGGGGCTTCGACGCCATCTACCTGGGGGCGGTCGGCCATCCCGAGGTCAAGGCCGGTATCCTCGAGCAGGGGCTGCTGCTGGCGCTGCGTTTCGGCCTCGATCAGTATATCAACCTGCGCCCCATCAAGCTCTACGCCGGAGTGTGGACGCCGGTCAAGGACAAAGGCCCGGCCGACATTGACTTCGTGGTCGTGCGCGAGAACACCGAGTGCCTCTACATCGGCAGCGGCGGCTTCGTCCACAAGGGCACGCCCGACGAGGTGGCGGTGCAGGAGATGGTCTATACCCGCAAGGGCACCGAGCGCTGCATCCGCTTCGCCTACGAGCTGACGCGCAAGCGCAACCGCGGGCGCAAGCTCACCCTGTGTGACAAGTCCAATGTCCTGACCTACGGCCACGACCTGTGGCAGCGCGTCTTTCGCGAGGTGGGCGCGGACTACCCTGACATCGAGCAGGACCACGCCTACGTAGATGCAACTTGCATGTGGATGGTGAAGAACCCGGAGTGGTTCGACGTCATCGTCACCTGCAACATGTTCGGCGACATCATCACCGACCTGGGGGCCATGATCCAGGGCGGCATGGGTATCGCCGCCTCGGGCAACCTCAATCCCGAGGGGGTATCCATGTTCGAGCCCATTCACGGCTCCGCCCCCAAATACGCGGGGCAGAACAAGGCTAACCCGCTGGCCGCCATTTCCGCCGCGCAGATGATGGCCGAGCACTTGGGCGAGGCGGAGACCGCGCAGCGCATGGAGCGGGCGATCCAGAGCGTGCTCGCCGGCGGCAAGATCCCCACCATGTCCGCGACCGGGGGCCTGCCCACGAGCGAGATCGGCGACCTGGTCGCCGCGGCCGCGAGCGGCGGAAACACCGTCGGCGGATGAACGCGGAAGGGGCGGACGCCCAAGAGAAGAAGCCGATGGTGTCGGGCCCTCGCGCGCAATAGCGTCCCCGGCGAGGAATCTTGAGTCGGGTGGAATCGAGGTAGCGTATGCCCCTTTCGGAACGCGAAAACTACCTGCGCAACGCCTCCATGACCGGGCCGGAATGGATGCCGTGCAGTGTTAGCATCTCCGGCGCATCGTGGGACCAGTGGCGCGGCGAGCTGGAGCAAGTGCTGGCGCGCCACCCGACGCTGTTCCCCGGCTTTGAGCCGGGTGAGCGCGACTACGATGAGTGGGACTACGGCGCGGCCCATCGCGCGGGAGAGCGCTTCACCGATGCCTGGGGCTGCGTGTGGTACAGCGAGATCGCTGGGATCGAGGGACAGGTGGAAGGACATCCCCTGGCCGACTGGGACAAGCTCGAGACCTACCGCGCGCCCGATCCGCTGGTGCAATGGGACCGCGAGCCGGCGAACTGGGAGAAGGCGCGCAGCGATGCCGAACAGGCCCGGCGCGAGGAGCGGCTGGTCACGGGCGGGGTGAGGCACGGCTTTCTGCTGATGCGCATGTGGTACCTGCGGGGGTTCGAGAACCTGATGTTCGACATCGCCACCGATGACCCGCGGCTGCCCCGGCTCATCGAGCTGCTGGCGGAGCACAATCGGCGGCTCATCGGCGCCTGGCTTGACATCGGCGTGGACGTGATGGGGTTTGGCGAGGACCTGGGCACCCAGACCGCCTCCATCATCAGCCCGCGGGCGTTCGCCGGGTACGTCGCGCCGGTGTACAAGCGGCTGATCAAGCCCTGCCGCGACGCCGGCTGCCACGTCGCCTTCCACAGCGACGGCTACGTCATGGAGTTGCTGGGCCAACTCATTGACTGCGGCGTCACCATCGTCAATCCGCAGGACCTGTGCAACGGCATTGACAACCTCGTGCGCGAGGTGAAGGGGCGCGCGTGCATCCGCTTGGACATTGATCGCCAGAAGATCGTCCCCTTCGGCACGCGCCGCGAGATCCGCGACCTGATCGAGGAGGAGGTGCGCAAGCTGGGCTCGCCGGCAGGGGGCCTGGAGCTGCTGGTCGGCATCTACCCGCCGACGCCGCCGGAGAACGTGGACGCGTTGTGCGATGCGATGGAGGAATTCCGCACCTACTGGTGGGACGGGCGGGGGTAGCGGGCCTGCGGAAGCGCTGTCGGCCGATTGAGGCACATTTCCGCCCGTAGGGCGGCAACGGAGACGGATCCGTCATGAGCAACACAGCATTTCCACCTTCTCCGACATTCCTGATGCTGGTCGCTGCCGGTCTCGCGCTGGCGGGCGCCGTGTGGGCGCAAAGCACTCCCGCGCGCATCAGCGAGGAGTCCTTCAAGGTCCTGACCGCCTTCTACGATTACGATCAGCAGATCCCGCTCGAGGCGCGCGTGGTGGAATTGCAGGAGGAGGCGACGAGCGTGCGCCGGAAAGTGGTGTTCCGCAGCGCGCGCAGCTTCCTGGTGCCGGGGTATCTCGAGCTCCCCACGGCGGGCAAGCCGCCGTATCCGTGCGTGCTGCTCCTGCATGGCTGGTCGGGATCGAAGGCCGACTGGTGGGAGGACGGCAGCTACATCAGCGGCGGCGTAGCGCGCAAGGCGCTGCTGGCGAAGGGCTACGCCGTGTTTGCGCTCGACGCCCAGGGCCACGGCGACCGCATCGCCGAGAACGATTACCAGGTCGTCAACCTCTACAACGAGCCGGGCGCTCCGACGCGCAAGAACTACTTCACCCTGCGCGAGATCATCGTGCAGACGGTGATTGACAGCCGCCGCGCCATGGACTACCTGGCCACGCGCAGCGACATTGACATGCAGCGCATCGGTGTGTTCGGCTATAGCATGGGCGGGTTCGAGGCCCTCGCCTTGACGGCCACGGAGCCACGCATCAAGGCTAGCGTGGCCTGCGCCGTGCCCAGCTCCTGGAACCACGATGTCGTTCTCACGGCGGCCAACTACGCGCGCGGCATCGGGAATCGGCCTTTTTGCCTGCTCATGGGCAAGCAGGACGACATGATCGGTGAGGCGCAGGCGCGCCAACTCTACCGGCTGATTGAGGGAGCGAACACCAAGCTGGTACTCTACGACGCCGGCCACCAGTTTCCGGCCGAGTACGTCGCCGATGCAGCCGCGTTCATCGCCGAGCACCTCTAACCCGGATTATGCATTATGAGCGTGAAGCATTCACCTGATGGGTGATCGAATGAACGCACCCGTGTTGGGCATAATGTCAGCCCCACAAGCAAGGAAGCGCTTGCCTATGTCGAATGAGAGTGCAGCCTGCAATCTCGCGACAAGGAAGCGCTTCCCGCATGGCTATTATCGCGCCGCAAACCCACCTCGTCAAGCCTTCCGCCAAAGCGACGGGCAAGCCCTCCAAACAACCGGCGGCCAAGCCCCTGTCTTATCGCATCGAAGCGACCGAGCCGAGTCTCACCGGTTTTGGCGGCGCCGGGCTGTTGGCGCAGTTTCTGCAGCGGCTGGGCTTGCCGCAGTCGCTGGCGGCGTTGCCGAATCTTCCGCGCACCCGCTACCCTGCCGCGCGTTTCCTGCTGGGGCTGTTGTATGGCCTGGTGCTGGATCGCTCGCGCCGGGCCCACGTTGCCGAATTGGGCGACGATGCAGTGTTTCCGCAATTGACCGGCCTGGCCGCGCTGCCCAGCCAGAGCGCCTTCAGCCGCTTTCTCGCTCCCTTGCGGACGCCGACTGCGCAGGCCCTGTTGGCGACCAATCGCGCGCTGGTGGCCAAGGTGCGCAAGCTGGGCTCGCCCGCCGGCGGCCTGGGGCTGCTGGTCGGCATGTACCCGCCGACGCCGCCCGAGAACGTGGACCCGTTGTGCGATGCGATGGAGGAATTCCGCACCTACTGGTGGGAGGGGCGGGGGTAGCGGTCCTGCGGAAGCGCTGTCGGCCGATTGCGCGGATAGATGCGGATTCCCGGTAGGCTCGCGGTCTCGCCGGGCTACCGTAGGGCGGGCGTTGCCGCCGCGGACGGCGCGCTCCGCGTAGCGTGGGTTGAGGGACTGGTCGGAGCGGGGAGAGGAACGTGGCCACGCGGCCGCCGTCAGGCAACGAGGGCCCGGAACGGGCACCGGACACGCGTTTCGACACCGCACTGTGCGGCATCGCCGCTGCCGGCTTCGTGTGGGTGCTGACTGTTGTCCCGAGCCCGCCTCTGCTGATGCTCGACGCCGCTCTGGCGACCGCGGTGGCGTTGATTTACGCGGCGCAGCACCAGGCCCTGGCCCGACCGGGTGCGCCCGTGTGGTGCTTCATGTTCGGCGGCTGGTCGGCCGCCGTCTTTCATATGGTGGTGCCGCTGGTGGGCGCCCAGCCGCTGCCTGGGGCCGGAAGCGCCATCGGTCCGGCGACAGTGGCGGGCGCGTTGATCCCCCTGATCGTTGGCGGCGTGATCACCCTGCTGCTGCTTTGGCCCTATGCGCGCCGCGTCCTGGGCCTCGAGCGACGCCCGTTGTGGACCGATGACGAGCCAGCGCTGCACATGAGCATTGCCGCCATACTCGTGTTCTTTATCGTGGCGGCGATAGCGCGTCTAGCGACTCATTGATCTCGCAGATCAAGAGGACAGCAAACAGCACTTTAGCCTGGAGGCTTGCCGGCTGCGCACCGGCGCGCGCATCCCACCCTTGTCGTCGCCCTCACCTTGGCGGTGTAGTGGCTGGCGCTGGAAGCGCCCGTGCCGCCGGAGTGGGAATCACGGGTGCGCACCCGCGGCAAGCGGTCCTACTTCACCGCCGCCATCGAATGGCCAAACAGCCTCCCGCCAGGGCACTCGCTCTTCCCAGCCGCGTCATTTAGCCTCAAGCGAGGCGAAGCACCCTCGCCTACCCCGCCCGCCAGTCCTCCGGCAGGAAGTAGGCGATGAACTGCTGCTTGGCGTAGCGGTCGGTCATGCCCGCGATGTAGTCGCACACCCGCCGCGCCAGGTCGGGCGGGTTCTTGTCAGGCGCGGGCGTCCTCTCCTCGCTCGCCACTGCCAACTGCGGCACCTCAGCGGGGTTCTCCATGTAGTAGCGAAAGAGGTTGCCCACCACTTCGCTGACCTTGCGCAGCCCCGCCCCCGTGCCCATACCCCCGTAAACCCGTGCGAACAGGAAGTCCTTGAGGTCGTCGGTCGCCGCCGCCACCGCGTCGCCCATGGTCACGTCGTCCGCGTCGGCGCTGTGGCGCACGAGGTCGCCGACCATGGTGGTGATGCGCTGGGAGTGGCTCGCGCCCAGGACCTGGATGCAGTTTGTGGGCAGGTCGGCCGCGGCGATGATGCCCGCGCGCAGGGCGTCGTCTATGTCGTGGTTGATGTAGGCGATGCGGTCGGCGAACATGACCACCCGCCCCTCGAGGGTGGCGGGGCTTGCCCGCGGGCCGGAGGGCGGGGTCGCCGCTGATTCCTCTCCCTCGAAGGGAGAGGCCGAGTGAGGGTGCATCCCGCCGCCTGCCGACCCTCTCCCAACCTCTCCCTGAAAGGGAGAGGGGTTAGATGCGCCGCCAGCGCCCGACCCCGTCGTCGCCTCCGCCCGCGGCAGGTCGCTCTGGCCCTTGCTGTGGCGGGCGATGCCGTCGCGGGTTTCCCAGGTGAGATTGAGACCGCGGCCGTCGTTCTCCAGCACCTCCACCACGCGCAAGCTCTGCTCCCAATGGGTGAAACGGGCGTCGGGGTCGAAGCGCCGGTAGGCCTGATCCAAAGCCTGCTCGCCGGCGTGGCCGAAGGGGGTGTGGCCGAGGTCATGGCCGAGGGCGATGGCCTCGGTCAGGTCCTCGTTGAGGCGCAGGGCGCGGGCGATGGTGCGCGCGATCTGCGCCACCTCCAGGGTGTGGGTGAGGCGGGTGCGGTAGTGGTCCTGCTCGGGGGCGATGAAGACCTGGGTCTTATAGGTCAAGCGGCGGAAGGACTTGCAGTGAATGATGCGGTCGCGGTCGCGCTGAAAGTCGGTGCGCAGGGGGCACGGGTCCTCACGGCGGGCGCGGCCCCGGGACTCGACCGCGCGGGCGGCGCGGGGCGAGAGGATCCGCAGCTCTAGTTGCTCGGTCTGCTCACGGATGGTCATTGCCAGGCGCCGACGCAGCACCTCCCGGGGTCAGGAAGCGGGAGGTTGTCGCCCGCCGTCCCCGGCGGCGGGTTTGAGGGCGGTCCGCAACCCCCTGCACCGCCCCCGGCGCGGTCATGGTATCACAGCGAGAGTGCGCGCCGCAAGCCCTCGGCGCACGCGTGGGCGACGCGGGCGTGGCCGGCCAGCCGCTGCTCCGGCCGCCGCCGCCCCGGAGGCGGGAGCGAAAAGCGGCGCAAAATGTGGAAAGTCCTAATCACGGAAGATGAGCAATCGCCTTTCATGCTCCGTGGCAGACGGCGACTTCTGGCTCAGCCTCCGGCGCCACCCCCTGGACTGGGTGGTGCGCGCCGGCGTGCTGGCGGCCTGCGTGCTGACCCTGGGTCTGCAGGCGTCAACCTGGCTGACCATGCCCCGGCTTACTGCCTCGGAATTGCTGCTATTCGCCGCCATGGCGATGCTGGCGGTGCTGTTTCTCCTCTACTGCCTGCGCGAGCTGCACGTGGAGCGCATTGAGACGGAACTGGAGCGCACCCACCGGCTGGAGGAGCTCAACAGCTCCATCATTCGCACCCTGGCCGTCGCCATCAACTCCAAGGATCGGATGAGCCAGGGGCACATCGAGCGGGTGCAGCAATCGGCCCTCGCCATCGCGCGCGAGATGCGCGTCGGCCCCGCGGAGGCGGAAGCCTTGCGCATCGCCGCCCTGCTCCACGACATCGGCAAGCTGGCGGTGCCCGAGCACATCCTCAACAAGCCGGAGCGCCTGACCGAGGAAGAGGAGCGCAAGGTCCACAACCACACCCGCGTCGGCAAGCGCATCCTGGAGCCGATCAGGTTTCCATGCGCGGTGGCCCCCGTCGTCGAGCACCATCACGAGTGCTTCGACGGCAGCGGCTATCCCGACGGGCTGCAGGGCGTGGAGATCCCGCTGGGGGCGCGCATCCTCGCGGTCGCCAATGTTTACGACGCCCTCGTGTCCGAGCGCCCCTATCGCCCTGCGATGTCGTCCGACCACGCACTGGCTCACGTTGCGAGCCAGGCCGGCCGCGTTCCAGCGGGTTGCGGCCAGCGGTGAACTGGCGCGCATCTACGGCGACGTCGGCTCCCTGCGCCCCGACACGCAGAGCGGGGACCAGGCCTCCATCCAAGACGCCATCGCCAGCGCGCGCGAAGAGCTGGTCGCCCTCTATGACATCGTTCAGACCATGAGCGCGACGCTGAGCGTCGCCGAGGCCTTGAGCCTGATCGCCAGCAAGACCAAGGGCATCGTCAGCTACTCGACCTGCATCGTATTCCTGGTGGACTCGGAGAGCAAGGCGGTGGTGGCGGAACTGGTGCGTGGCCTGCGCGAGAAGGAACTGCCGGGCATGAGCATCCCCCTGGGCGAGGGGGTGAGCGGCCGCGTCGCCGCCAGCGGCATGCCCATGCGCTGTGACGATCCAGGCCGCGACCTGGAGTGGGCGCAGCCGGGGCCCAGCGGCGGCGTGCTGCACTCGATGCTGGCAGTGCCGCTGATGCGCGAGCGCGAGATCGTCGGCGTCATCAGCCTCTACCACGAGCAGCAGCACGCCTTCACCGAGGATCACCAGCGCCTGCTGGGCATCGTCGCGCGCCAGGCGTCGTTGGCGATCGAGAACGCGCGCGAGTTCGAGCGCACCAAGCAGTCGGCGCTCACCGACAGCCTCACCGGCCTGCCCAACGGGCGCTGCCTCTACATGCTGCTGGAGCAGGAAATCAGCCGCGCCCGCCGCCAGGAGCAACCGTTGTCCCTGCTCGCGCTCGACCTCGACGACTTCAAGACCATCAACGATACCTTCGGTCACCAGGCGGGCGACCAGGCCCTGCGCGAAATCGGCGACATCTTCGGGCACGCGCTGCGTGAGTACGACATCGTGGCGCGTCACGCCGGCGATGAGTTCTTCGTCGTTCTGCCCGCCACCGGCCGCGACCAGGCATACACCATCGCCGGCCGCATCCAGTCGGCCGTCGCCGGCCACCAACTGCGCGTAAACAGCCACACGCTGGCGCGCCTGCGCGTCAGCATCGGCGTCGCCACCTTCCCCGACGACGCCCCGGATATGCACTCCCTGATCGCCGCCGCTGATGCCGCCATGTACGCCGACAAACGCGCCAATCAGCAGCATCTCGATATCCTGCCCCGCCGCACCTAGTCGCCCCGACTCGTCGGGGCTTTACGATAGGGGCCCCGATGCCGATCGGGGCCCCGACCATTCCCACCGCGCCGACCTGCGGCGCGGCGTCTTGCCTGCGATGTGACCCCGAGCGAGGAACAGGACTCCCCGTGCCGGATCAATGCGCTCCCACCTCCAGCAGGGGACGACGCGGTCCCGGGGCGATCGCGAGGAGGCGTAGAGCACGCGGACGCAGAAACCCTGGTCCACCGGAGCGCAGGTCACAACCGGCAAGCGAGGTGATGTAGGCGTGGCGCAAAGCGAATCCCGTTCGGCGGGCGAGCGTTTCCTGGCCCTGGACCTGGGCGCCGAGAGCGGGCGCGGCGTGCTCGGCACGCTCGACGGCGGCAAGCTGCAGTTACGCGAGATCGGGCGTTTCCCCAACGGCCCGGTCAACCTCCTGGGCAGCCTGCATTGGGATGCGCTCGGCATCTTCCACCACCTCAAGCACCTCCTCGGCGCGTGCGCGCAGGAGGGCGAGGCGTTGGCTGGCATCGGGGTTGACACCTGGGGGGTGGATTTCGCCCTGCTTGACGGCGACGGCGAGCTGCTGGGCAACCCCTATCACTACCGCGACGCGCGCACCCAGGGCATGTTTGAGGCCGCCTTCTCGCTCGTCCCGCGCGCGGAGGTCTTCCAGCGCACCGGCATCCAATTCATGGAGATCAACACCCTCTACCAACTGCTGGCGATGGCCCGCGCGCACTCCCCCGCGCTGGCCGCCGCGCGGCGCCTGCTGATGATGCCCGACCTGCTCCACTACTGGCTCACCGGCGAGCAAGCGGGGGAGTTCACGATCGCCACCACCTCCCAGTGCTACGATCCACGCGCGGGCGATTGGGCGCGCGCGATGCTGGAGCGCATGGGCCTCCCCACCGCCATCCTGCCGCGGATCATCCCGCCGGGCACGGTGCTGGGGCCGCTGCACAAGTCGGTAGCGGAGGAAACCGGGGCGCGCGGCACCGTTATCGCGCCTGCCGGCCACGACACCGGCGCGGCGGTGTCGGCGGTGCCGGCGGTGGGTGACGACTGGTGCTACATCAGCTCGGGCACGTGGTCGCTGATGGGGGTGGAGACGAAAGCGCCCGTCATCACCGACGCGGCGCTCGACTATAACTTCACCAACGAGGGCGGGGTCGCGGGGACTTTCCGGCTGCTCAAGAACATCGGCGGGCTGTGGCTGGTGCAGGAGAGCCGCCGCACCTGGGAGCGCGAGGGCGCGCCCCTGAGCTATGATGAACTGGCCGCCCGCGCCAGCGCCGCCAAGCCGTTGAGGTCCGTGATCGAGCCGGATCATCCGTCGTTCCTGGCCCCGGGCGACATGCCGGCGCGCATCCGCCGCTTCTGCCGCGACACCGGCCAGCCCGAGCCGTCGGACGTGGGCGCAGTGGTGCGCTGCATTCTGGAGAGCCTGGCGCTCAAGTACCGCTGGGTGCTGGCATGCCTGGAGAAGATGCTGCGGCGGCGCATCGCGCGCGTGCACATCGTCGGCGGGGGGGCGCGGAACCGGCTCTTGAGCCAGCTCGCCGCCGACGCCATGCAGCGCCCCGTGATCGCCGGCCCGGTGGAGGCCACCGCCATCGGCAACATCATGATCCAGGCCATCGCCGCCGGCGCGGTCGGCTCGCTGCCGCAGGCGCGCGAGATCATCGCCGCCAGCTTCCCCACCGAAACCTATGAACCGGGTTCTCCCGCCGGCTGGGACGAGGCCTATTCGCGCTACTGCGCGCTGCTGGATGGGTGACAGACAGCCACACGCGGACGCCCGTCAGAGGTATCCCAGGTCATCGAGGCGCCAGCGGATTTCCTACTTGTCATCGGGGGTTAGCTCGCGCGTGACCGGCAGCCCTGACGGGGGATGATTCAGCCGCCCCCACGTGATACGCCCCCCATGTGCGCTCGTGGAGGTAGTAGAGCAGCATCTTTGACACCACCTCGACCGCGCCGATGCCCACCGACAGCGCCGGCGGGCCGGTAGCGGCGCGGCGGATCAGCGGCGCGACAGCGTTTCCCGCGCCTGGGCGATGTCTAGTTGAATCTGCTCCGCCAGCTCCTCGCTGCTGGGAAATGCCCGTTCATCGCGTAGGCGGGACATGACGTCGAGCGTGATGTCGCGGCCACATAAGTCTCCTTGCGCGGCATCGAGGATGTGCGCTTCGACGCAGGGGGCAGGCGACGTTCACAACCCCTTCGAGAACACGAGGCCGCGACTCTCAAAGCCCCGCGATCGGTAGAACTCGTGGGCCTGCGTTCGGTGGAAGCCGGAGTCGAGTTCGATGCATGTGCACGAGTGTCGCTTGGCGACCTTGACCAGTTCCTCTAGCAGCAGGCTGCCCACGCCCTGCCCACGGAAGTCCTCGTGCACGATCATCTCATCAGTATGGGCAGGGCCTCCATCCAGCCACAGGCTGTTCTTGATCGTCAGGGAAGCGAACCCGATGACCTCGCCGTCAACGCGCGCCGACAGATAGACCTGGGCCCGCGAGCGGATGCCCTTCAGGAATGCTCGGCGCACGCGTTCCTCGTCAGCGCGCCAATCCGGCCACAGCTGATGCAGCAGCACCAGTATCTGGTCGAACTCCTCCGCTCTGGAGGGCGAGATGTCCACCGTGCTCATCGGGAACTCCTCATCAACGCAGCGGGTGGCGGTGGCGACACGTGAAGCACAGTCATGCATGAACCGCTGGGATGTCATGCTGAGCGCAGCCTCAAGCGCGAGCGTAACGCGAAGCCGAACAAGGGTATGACCGCGAAAGGTTTCCCCGCCTCTGGAGGGTCGGGATCACCCTGGGCGCGTGGTCCGCCACGGCGGATAAACCTGGAAACCGCGCGGATGTAGGGGCAAGGCATGCCTTGCCCCTACTACGTAGTCGCGCCCGGGTGTGCGCCCAGCCATCCCAACGAGAAACGGTCGCACCCTCGAAGAAGCTTGCCCTCCACAAAGCACCGGGCGGCGCGGGCTATGAGGCCATCGCGGTCGGGCTCAGGCCTCTTCCTCCTCGCCGCGACCACGCAGGCGCGTCGCGATCTGCTCTTTCTTCTCGCGCAGCACTTCCTTGCTTTTCTCGCACCACTCGGAGCCGCTGCGAGCAGCCCGCTCCTTGAGATCGCCCGCGCGGTCCTTGATGCGGCTGCGCATCTTCTCACCCGCCTCCGGCGCGAACAGCAACCCCAGAGCGGCGCCGACCAGCGCACCCAACAGCAGGCCTCCCACGAACTCGCCGCTTCGCATGCTCATAGAAACCATTCTCCTTTCCCCGATCGTCTGTGTGCGGATTATAGCAAGCGCCCCCACTCCGGTCAATATCAACGGGAGCACATCGCTCGACCCCGCATCCCGATCGTGGCATCGAAGAAGCGCGCGTCGCATCGCCGCCATCGGCTCAGGGCGGGCCTACCAGCAGCACCGGGTGGGACCAGGCTGTCTTCCCGTCGCGGGTCATGGCCTGAATGCGGCAGTAGCGCGCGGCCGGCAGTGGGAACTCCGCCCGCGTAAGGTCCTGGCCACGGCGGCCGAACGCCCGCGCGCCTATGGTGGGGGCGGAAACCATGGCGATTGATTGCACCGGCGAGGTCGTAACGCGAATGCGATCGTCGCCGATGCGCAGGTCGCGGATCTCCGGCCCGGTGGAGGCGTAATAGCGCCCGCGACGCAGCGCCTCCATCACCGCCTCCACCGTCAGGCTCTCGGCGCGGATCATGATCCACGCCCGGCCGTGATCCACCGCGCTGTGGTGCCCGTCGTCCACCGCGAGCGCGCCCAGGTCGTGGCCGAGGCTGAGTAGGTCATCCCAGTGCGTCGCGCTGCAGCCGCGCGCGTTCTCGAGGTCGCAGCTCGTGTTGTAAACCTCGATCGCCAGGCAGCCCGCCAGCGCCGCTATTTCCTCGGCCGCCAGCCCCGACCAGTAGGGGTGGGCGATGATCGCCTCGCCGCCGTCGGCGCGGATGATGTCCACCAGCTCCTGCGCGGTCGGAACCGCCGGGCGCGCCAGCCGGCCGCGCGCGTGCAGGTCAAGCCCGACCACGTGATAGCCGGCGCCTTGCCGGGCACGATCGCCGCCCAGCTCGGCGCCGGGAATGACCAGGAAGTCGTCGCGCTCCGACGCGAACTCGGTGACCAGCCAGTGGTCGGTGATGGCGAGAATGTGATACCCGGCGCGCCGGTAGAACTCGGCGGTGTCGGCGGGAGCAAGGTCGCCGTCGGTGTCGGTAGTGTGGGCGTGAAGGTTGGCGCGATACCAGTTGCCGCGACAACGGAAGGGATTCTCGAACAAGGCAAGCCTCCTGTGACGACAGGCTCTCACGGGTCCTCGGTGGTGCCGGGCGGCCGCGCCGCGTCCTCGGTGTCACCCGCGGCCGCAAGCGCCCCGCTGAGCGACGTGCGCATGGCGGCGACGAACTGGCCGCACTCGCTGCAGGCGTTGGCAAGCATGGTGTTCGCGCGATAGAGCTTGCCTTCGAGGGTGCGCTCCAGGTTGTCGAGCAGGCGCGCCATCTCCACCAAGCGCGCCTGGGTCTGCGCCGCATCGGCCCCGGTTGCATAGCGCAGATGCAAATGATACACGGTCAGCAGGTAGGGCACGAGCAGGCCATAGGGCACCACGATGACCCCCCGCTCGTGGGCCTGGGCATGGGCGCGCCGACAGGCCGCGAAAACCGCCTCGGGCACCGCCGCCACCGCCCACGGCAGAGTCCGTTCGGCGTCTATGTACCCCGCCACTTCGCGCACGCGCTTCACGACCTGGGCCTCGATTTCATCGTTCAACTGCCGCTGCGCCTCCGGATCCTCCGCTTGCGCCAGGCGTTCGAGCAAGTCCGTGGACGGCCACTTGGAGTCAATCGGCAGCAGCCGCCCGTCACCCATCACCAGCGCGAACTCCACCCGCTTGCCCCCCAGCGCCACGTCGCGCTGGAGCATCTCCGCGGGAAAGCACGCCAGCGCCTCCGCCACCACGTTCTCGCCCGCGCGCCCCTTGGCGTAGCTCCCGATGAGGGTCGCCTGGATGCGACTCACCGTCTCCTGGGCCCGCTCTCGGGCGCGCCGGTCGGTTTCATCTTGCGCCGTCATGCGCTCCAGTAGCGCGCGCGCCTGGCCCAGGCCCGACTGCAGGTCCCCGCTCACTTGACTGGAGGCCGCCAGGCGCTCGCGGATTTGCGCCAGCGATTCGCCGTGGTCCGCGATGCTCTGCCGCAGCCACGACAGCTCGGCCGGGCCATTCCCGCGCAGCCGCCCGAGGAGAACCACCAACAGCACGATCACCACCGCCAGCCCCGCTGCCAGCACTATCTCAACCGCGCTCATCGCCAACCACCTCCCCGCTCCCTTCTCTTCGACTCGCGGGCCCGGAACGTCCTGCACCCGTCACGGCGATGACAAGCTGCCATGGCCTCCGGGGCATGGGGGAGCTTGGAGCTCCTGGTGCAGGTCGCACCCGCCTCGGACACCGCTTGCGCGACACCTGTAACCCTCTCGACGGCAGCAGCGAGGACACGCCGGCGGCTATGCCGGCGGGTAGTGCCCCCGACCAGTCGGGGTTCCACGTTCAGCGGAGCGCATCCCCGCTTGTTGCGGTTACACTCCCCGGGGCGGAGCCGCTTGACGGGGGCGCATGGGCGCAGTACGATGACGCATCGGCGAGCGCAGTCGTGCGCCGTGGCGAGGGAGGCGATGAAGCTCATCCAGCAGACCCCGGGATGCTCCGATTTCGACCTTGTTCTCGGCAAGCGGGCGGCGCCAGCGTTTCGCGTGCTCCTGCCGGAGAGGATCGTTTCCGCAGGCTCGACGCTGGTGGCACCGAGCCATACGGTTCCCGGCGAATGGGCGTTCACGCTTGCCGGCGCGCGGGGCGAGTTCGCGCCGTCGCCACTGGTGCGCGTGGTGGTCGGTATCGAGTGCGGCGAGGCCGAGATCCGGGTTGATATCGAGTTCATCAACACCTCGCCGCGGGTGCTGTCGAGCGTGACTGCCGACTTCTGCGCGGCGGTCAATCACCTGCCGGGCGCGCCCGGGTGGTGCAATCGCGACTTCATCCCCTCGGTCCCGCTCGACCGCGGCCTGCAGGGCCGCTACTGGTACGAGAAGGTGACCCCCCACGGCCTGAAGGCCCTCACCGCCGAAGGCTGGGTCGCCATGCATCCGTGCCCTGCTCACCCCGATGCCGACGCGGTGGGAGAGTACGAGTGGACTCTCAGCCCTCGCACCGACGCCCACGCCTGCGCCGCGCGGTCTGCGGATGGAAGCTTGCTCTTTTTCCAGGCGTGGGATGCGCCCTGTCGCCATATCGGGCCCTTCCCCGGGAACGCATGCATGCATCTTGTCCCGCTCGTCGCTGAGCTCATCGAACCCGAGAAGACCGCGACCATCCGCGGCCGCATTGGCATCTTGCGCGGCGACTGGCAGGCGCTGGCCGGCAAGATCAATGCCGAGCTGCCCGCCCCGGCGCCGACGGGATAGACGGCAGTCGAGAAGGAGACCTCATGCTGACCCCAGACCTGGAGTTCAACCGCTCCCTTACGCGCGATCTGACCCTCTATCGCTACCCGCTCCTGGACGAGGAAGGCGAGGGCGTGGACCTCACCTGGTACGCGGAGGTCTCGGTGCACCTGCCGCGGCGTGGGGACACCTATCCCGTCTACGAGGTGCCCGCAGGCAAGGTGGTGCTGCTCGACGAGTTCGTGTTCTGGTGCCACGCCGCGCCTCACGCCATCTGCGGCGGCAGCATTGGCCGCGTCACCCTCGACGGGGGGTACCAGATCACCATCAACGCCGCCGCCGCCGGGGGCGAGGCCAACCACTATGTCCCCGCCCGCCCCATCGTCTACTTCCCCGGCGAGTGGATCGCCGTCTGCCCTCACCATCTGGGCGAACTCTCCGACGTCCCCTTCCGCCTCACCGCGCGCTTCCGCGAGAAGCCCGCGCCCCCCGGCGCCGTCGCCGGCCGCCAGGAGCGTCTAGTCGGCGGCGCGCAGCCGTAGCATTTCTCCGGGGTCACCCGCGCCTCGTGCGCCATTGACCGGCTGGGCAGGGCTGTGGCAGAATAGGCGGGTGAGATCCCTGCGCGTGCTGTCTGCCAGTGTCCGGGGCTCCCCCGGCCGGCGGCGGTTGGCCCTGCGGGTCGGCCTCCCGGTCGCGGTCGCGGTGATGCTGCTCATCTGCTACTGGCTGACGCTCGCGCCCACGATCACCGACCCCGATTCCGGCGAACTGGCGACCGCGGTGCACACCATGGGCGTCGCCCACCCCACGGGTTATCCCCTGTACCTGATAGTGGGCAAGCTATTCGACCTGCTTCCCCTGGGCGAGCCGGCGCGCCGCATCGCCTTCTTCAGCGCGGTGTCAGCGGCGGCGGGCGGGGGGCTCCTGTGCTGGATGCTGATCGCGCTCACTGGCAGCGGGGCGGCGGGGGTGCTGGGCGGGCTGGTGCTGGGGCTCAACTGGTGGGTGTGGCCCCAGGCCAACCAGGTGGAGGTCTATGCGCTTCACGTGTTGCTGGTGTGCCTGGTGCTGGCGATGTTCGTGCGCTGGCTGGAGCAGCGCACGCCGCGGCGGCTCAGCCAGCTCGCGTTCTGCTGCGGTCTGGCGCTGACCCATCATCGCACCTCGCTGTTCTTCATCATGCCGGTGCTGGTATGGGCGCTGGTAGCGACCAGGCCGGTGACGGTGCTGGGGCTGGCCAAGACGGTGGGGTGGGGCCTGCTGCCGCTGCTGCTGTACGGATGGCTGCCTTATCGCTCGGCCCACCATCCACCCTTCGACTGGGGCAATACCAGCGCCAGCCTGCACAATTTCCTCGTTCATACTTCAGCGAGGATCTACTATGTCTTCGCGTTCAGCGACATTCCGGCCAAGGCCTGGGCCGAGACGAGGTCGTGGCTGGTGAAGCTGAACGAGCAATTCAGCATCGTGGGGCTGGCGCTAGTGCTGGTGGGGATGGTCGGCATGGTGCGTTCGTCCCGGTATCGCGCGCTGGGCATCTCGTTGACATTGAGCTTCGCTGTGGTGGCGACGTGGGCGGCTTTCTACCGCGTACCCGACCGGGACCCGTTCTACCTGCCGGCCCTGATCGTGGTCAGCGCCTGGTGCGGGGCGGGGCTTGGCTACGTGCTGGCGGCGGTGCGCGGGCGCCGGCTCGATCCCAGGCTGGCGCGCCTGGTGCCGGCGGCAGCAGCGGTGGTGGCTCTGATCTTGCCGCTCAACATGCTCGCGGCCAACCGGAAACTGGCCGACCGCAGCGGGGACTATGCGCTTCTGGATGCCGCCGCTGTCGTGCTGACCAATATCCCCTCCGATGCCGTCGTGCTGCTCTGGGGTGACGATGTCTTCTCCGCAGGCTTGTACCACTACTATGCCCTAGACCACCGACCGGTACCGCTGGTCTTGGGCAACCCCTTGCTGTCGCACCCATGGCATAAGGAACAGCTCGCCCCAGAGATTCGCAAGGCGGCGGCTCTGGCGGTCGCCAGGGACGGACCAGACGTTTTCCGGCGCCCCGAGAAGGTGGTGTGCGCCGTGCGGGAGTGCGTTGCCCCCGAGCGGCCGCTGTACGCGAACACGGAATTGAGTGCCGCGCCTCCCGGCTACGTGCTTCTGCGGGATCACGGTTGGAGCGGGTTGGTGCTTCCCCCCGGCCTCCCCCAGGCAGCCGATGCCCCCGGCTCGCGCCCGCTGCTGCAGTTGCGCGGCGGCGGCAGCAGCCTGCTGGGCGTGTCCATGCCGCGCCAGGTCAAGCGGGGAGAGCCCTTTGCCGTGACCGCCGCCATCCGTTGGCGTGGCGGCGCCGCGCCCGACGAGGAGCTGTTCATCATCTTCGCCCATTCAGACATCGCGGAGGGAATACCTGCAGGTACGCTCACGCGCACGCGCGGGCACCTGATGGTGCGGCAGGCTCCTTTGCTTTTCGCCCTGGCCGCGCCCGCCGGCCGGCCGGGCCACCACTACGAGCAAACGCTGAACGCCCTCTTCCCCCGCAACATAGCCCGCGGCACGTACCATGTGTTCGCGCAGTTGGCATGGGATCAGGGCTATACCCTGCCAGCGCCGTCGGGCACCATCCGCGTGCGCTAGTCAATCGTGGTCTGACGGGCGAGTTGCATCTCGCGACTTCTGGCGACTTGCCCGCCTATGGTGGACTTGTCCGCTTACGGTGGAGAAAGGTGACCGCCCGGACATGTCGGGACTCCAGCCCGGACTTATGAATTATCCGGCCTACCGCCCGGGGCCGCCGGGGACGCGGCGCAGCGGCACTTCCTCGGTGGTAACGATGATCCCTGACTTGGCCCGGGTGAAGTGGCCCCACGCGAAGCACGGTCGGCCCCCGGGGCGGCACATCGCCGGGCTGGTGATGGCCTCGCCGCGCGCACACTTGGCTGCACACCGCGGGTCGCGGCGCTGCTTCTCGACCGTCTCGCGGTGGATCTGCACTTCAGCCAGGTGACGGCACCGTTCCCAGTACTCGGGCAGGGAGCACAGCTCGCATTCCGCGGTCGTGACGTGAGTCTCCTGGGGGTCGCGCGCAACCGAGCAGATGAGGGCGCGAGCGCCCTTGCGCTGATACTCACAGGCGCGATGCCGGAAATCCTCCAGCCACGGGGCGTCCCGGCGTAGGATGGGATGCACCAGACCGTCAAGGGTGCCCTCGTCGAGTTGCTCGATCGCCTGGTCGGCGGCGGCGCGGGCAAGCGCGCGGCCGATGGCGGCCTTGCGCTCCGCGCCCCCGAGGTCCTGATAGACGGACTCGGACAGAGCCAGCCCGGTGGCCGACACTCGGCCCGGCTCGGGGAAGTCGAGCACCGATACGATGATCCGCAGCACCTGCTTGGCGTGCGGAGGCGTGAACTTGCCGCGGATGCGGTGCACCTCGCCCTCCGGCGACCGGTATGAGAAGTCCATCATTGCCGCTTGTCCTTGCCCAAGACCGCGCTCCGCGTCTTCCCCGACCTTCAATCCGCGAAGGTTCCCTCCGGCTGCAGCCGTCCTTCGCGCGCCCCGCTCCTACTCGGCGGACCCGCTATTGCGCGATCCCGAATGTGTCGCCAATGCCGCCGGTGCGGGCCTGGTGCCACCGCTTGGTCACCGAGTCCCATTCGTACTTGTAGGTGACCCGCTGCGGTTCCAGCTTGCGCTCCGGCGCCTCGCGACACTCCTCCTCGGTGGAGCCGGACTTGATGTAGGTCTCGATCACATGCGGCACCTGCGAATCGTAAACGGTCGTACGGCCCCCGGTCTCGCGAATCGTGATCTCCTCGGACTTCACCGCCGGCTTGCGGCGCGACCGCATGAGGCTGCAGCTCGAGCCGTCTATCTCCCACTTGGGCGCGTCGTAGCGATCCATCCGTTGGTTGTAGCGCTCCGCGTCCTCCCGAACCTGCGTCACCAGGGCGGCGCGCAACTCCTGCTCGCTGGGGCGGCTGGCGGCGCACCCCGCGACGACGCCCGCCACCGCCGCCGTCAGGAGCAATCCCCTGCCGGTTCGCTGTCCTCGACCTCTCTGGGCGCGGCATGACATGCTGATTATGTTCAACGCGCCGGGGGCTGCGACCTTTCCTCGCCCTGCACCTGCGGCGGACACGGACGGCCCAGGGGCTGAAAAAGGCGCATAGGGGCCTTGACAACGGCTATCAACTATGGTATATGATAATGGTCGCCAGTGGTTGATAAGCACCATCCGTGCCGAAAAGGAGCATCAGATGACCGCCAAACGGCTCTCCGCGAAGGACTCCCGCGACCTCATCTGGCTTTGCTGGCGCCTGGCCGAAACCCTGCGCGACGGCCCATCCATCGCCCCGGCGCTGGAGAAGGCCGCCGAACGCGCGCCGGTCGCCGTTCAACCCCTCTTGCGCGCCATCCGGCAGCGCTTGTCCAACGGCGGTCGAATGTCCGAGGAGCTGATGAGCCAGGGAGCGCCGACGTATGTCTGGGGCACGGTGTACGCGGGCGAGGTCACCGGTGACATGGTACCCGCCCTCACCGCCCTCGCCGGTCGCCTGGAGATGGAGCAAGCCCTGCCGCCCGCCCGCGACACGCGGCTGCGCGCCTACATTCTTGCCTGCGGTCGCCTGGCGATGTTGCTTTCCCTCGGGGTGCCGATCGAACGGGGGATGGAAGCGACGGCGGAATCGGTGACGCCCTCTGAGGCGACCGATGCGCTGATAGCCGCGCGCAAGGGAATCTTGCAGGGCGACATGCTCAGCGATGCGCTCCAACAGGCAGCGTCCAGCTTGCCGCCCCTGACCATTGACATGATTCGCGATGGAGAACACGACGGCCGCCTGGGCGAGACCTTGGCCGTCGTGGCGGACTACCTGTTGGATGAAGAGCAAGGTGGCCAATAGCCTTCGACAAGACCGATGCCATTCCGAGCGCCGCGAGGCTTGCCTGCCGAAGGCGGGAATCTCACCTTCGGTTGCAGCCACGCCGAGATTCTTCGCCCCGATGAATCGGGACTCGGAATGACATGGTTTCAGAATGACATTCTGGACATGCACACGGGAGGTGCGAAATGCGTAAGCGAAAGCGGGATGAACCCGAGGTAGCCGCAGCCGACGAGGTGCTCGACCTCAAGGCGGCGGCGGACTTCCTGAAGGTGAGCAAGCCGACGTTCTACCGCTGGCTGGCGCAGGGCAAGCTCAAGGGCTTCAAGGCGGGGCAGCAGTGGCGCTTCTACCGCCGCGACCTGGAGAAGTTCCTGGAGACGGAGGAACCGGTGGCGTTGCAGGTCGGGGGCGACGAGCTCGAAACGGCGGTGCGGGAGGCGCGCAAGGCGCGCGGCCTCTTGCCTATCGAATGGAACGAGCCGGGCCAGCTCCTGGCACCCCGCCCTGCGGAGGAGACGCCGGAGGAAAGCGTAATCCCCCGCACCGTTGCCACCATCATCGCCGACGCGATTGACGGCCGCGCCAGCGATATCCACATTGACGGCAACCCTGACGGCGCGCACGTGCGCTATCGCGTTGACGGCGTGCTCACCGACGCCATGACCATCCCGCGCAAGGCGCAGATGGCAATCGTCTCGCGCCTCAAGCTGCTGGGCGACATGAACCTCGCCGAGCGCCGGGTGCCGCAGAACGGCCGCATAGCGGTGAAGCACCACGGCCGTGACTACGACGTGCGGGTGGTGACGATGCCCGCGATGTACGGTGAAAGCGCGATGCTGCGGATCCTCGACCAGGCCAGCGTGCTCATCGGGTTCGTCAAACTGGGGCTATCCAAGCCCGTGCAGGCCGCCTTCGAGCGCCACCTACGCGCGCCCCAGGGCCTGGTCATTGCGACTGGCCCGTCGGGTTCGGGGCGGACGAGCACCCTTTACTCCGCGCTGAACCTGCTCAACTCGCTGCAGAAGAAGCTGGTGACCATCGAGAACCCGGTCGAGTACCGCCTGCGCGACGTCATGCAGGTGCATGTGAACCGCAAGGCCGGGCTGACGTTTCCGGTCGGCGTGCGAATGTTCCGCTACAGCGATCCCGACATCATCCTCGTTGGCGACCTGGAGGACCTGGAGACCGCCGAGCTGTGCGTGCAGGCGGCGATGACGGGGCACATCGTGCTGACGGCGATGATGCCGGGCGACGCGGTAGGGGTCATCACGCGGTTAGCGGACATGGGTGTCGAGCCGTTCCTGATCGGCGCGTCGGTGAGCGCCGTACTGGCGCAGCGGCTGGTGCGCCGGGTCTGCCAGTCGTGCAAGGCCGAGTATCAGCCCTCGCGCGAGACGTTGCGGCGCCTGGGCATGAGCGACGACGAGGTCGCGGGCGCGAAGTTCTACCGCGGGGCGGGGTGCGACCAGTGCCGCCAGACCGGATACTACGGGCGCACCGGCGTCTTCGAGTTGCTGGAGGTAGATGACCGCCTGCGGGAGGTCATCGCCCGCTGCGCCCCGGCCGCCGAGCTGCGCGCGGCGGCGATTGAAGGCGGCATGGTCACCATGCTCCGCGACGGGCTGGAGAAGGCGCAGCAGGGCCTTACCACCATCGAGGAGCTGCTGCGGGTGCTGGCGGTGGGGTAAGCCGTCGCGCGAAGCACCGCCGCTTCAGCCGTGAGTCCATGGGGGCGACTCGCCGCGTCACCGCTCCCGGGAGCCACGGCCCGCCGTCGCCGGCAAGGGCGGCAGGGACTGCCCGGCACAGTAGCGAATCAAGCGTTTGCTTGAACCAATCGGCTGTTTGGTGCACCCATGTGACTGAGGGCAACTGGCAAGAGGGGGTATCGCGTCATGGCTCGGTTTGCGTCTGGTCGCACCTACCTGCGCGTCATCGTCGGTTGGCGGTGGTGCGCCGTAGTCGCCGCGTATCTGCTCGCGCTGGCAGCGCTGCCGGCGGTCCGCGGCAACGCTGACACCATCACCCGCTTGACCAATGATGGTCGCTCCTTGACCCGTGTGGGCCTAGGGTGGAGCCCGGACGGGAAGCGTCTCCTATTCATGAAAAGGTTCGAGGAAGGCACCCAGCTTTGGATCATGAACGCGGACGGCTCCGGCGCGAAAGCCATCAGCAGGCTCGGCTGGCAAGGGGACTACGGCTGGTCGCCTGACAGGAAGAAGATCATGTATTCGTATGCGGCCAGGCGTGACTACAGCCTTGAGGCCAGTCTGCACATGTACGATGTTGAGTCCGGTCAGTCGCGACAGCTAGCTTCCGGCTATCCGCTAGCCCGGCTTAACAGGGGCTGGGGGATTGCGGCGTTTACGAAGGACTCGAAGCAGTTCGCGCTGCTGATGAAGCGAACGGCGGACGACAGTCTACTTACGGACTCCTATTTGTTCGATGCGGAAACTGGTCGATGTGTCGGGCTCACGCCGAACAACTACACCACCAGCCGGAGGTATCCAGGAAGCTGGTCGCCGGACGATCAACAGCTGGCGGTCATTTCCACTAGCTCCCCCGAGGCAAACTCACGCTTATGGGTATGCAGCCGAGATGGGACTCGGCTATACCCCATAACACCCGCTGACTGGGGCGTTCGCAAAGAGCCGCGCTGGAGCCCCCAAGGGGAGTGGATTGCATTTTGCACCACTCACGATCGTCTCGTGGACGAGAGCGAGCTGCGCGATATCTGGCTCACCAGGCCCGATGGCAAGGACGCGCACCCGATCACCCACGGGAGTAGCCCGAGCAAGGCCAAGCGAATGAGCTTTGATGACCTGGAGTGGGCTGCCAACGGCCGCTATATCGCCTGTGTCGGCAGCCGGTTTGACGAGGCAGGCGTGGACTACAATGGCATCTACCTCATAGACGTGGAGAGTGAAGAGCTGACCCCAGTGCTAGCCAATGACCCCGACTCCGATCAGGTGATTAAGGGCCTTGACGGGAAGCTATCAGTCTCGGCGGACGGCCGTCGGCTGGCGTTCAACGTTATGCAATCCACGGTCCTGGGTCGCAAGAGCGGCAATCCGACGTACCAGGACGTTCGCCACATCCTTTACTACTATGACATACCTTCACGAACGCTGCATGAGGTATTGCGCACCCGCCCGGAACAGGATGGGTTGGCGCTTTGGAGCGGCGGCTTCGACTGGGCGCCATTCTGGTCTCCGGACGGGGAGCGGCTGCTGTTCACTAAGGCCAGAGCGATTAGCCTGACCGAAGGCAAGTACGAGCCCGACCTCTACGTCTATGAGGTCGAGCCGGCGGCGGCGCCGGTGGCCCCCGCGCCGCCTGCTCCCGCCGAGACGCCAGCGGCCGCTCCCTCCCCGGGCGCGACTCCTTCAGGGGTCGCGAATGCCCTCGCGCGGTCTGAAGACCGCGCGTCCACAGCCGCCGCGGGGGTCGTCATCCTCCCCGTGCGCCACCGCGACGCCGCCGATGTGGCGAATTTGCTGCCGCCCAAGTACAGCGGCCTCTATACCGTAGACAAGGCGCATAACGCGATAGTCGTCTCCGCCGATCCCGAAATGACGCAGGCGCTGGACAGCGATGTGCGGGCGCTCGACTGCCCCGTGCAGCGGGTGATGGTGGATGTGATGGTGACCGAGATGACCCGCGACGGCTCGCGCGAGCTGGGCCTGGACTGGGAATACGCGCACAAGCGCTTCGGCGCCTTCCTGCCTTTGGGTGTACTGGGGGGCGCGGGCGAGATCTTCTACCAGGGCGTGGGCAAGCTCGACAAGACGTTCTTCTCCACCCTGTCGCTGTTGGAGAGCCAGGGCAAGGCCAAAGTGCGCGCCAACCCGCGGGTATTGGCCACCAGCGGGACGGAGTCAACGATCAACATCCGGCGTACCGACAACTTCCTGTTCGCCGCCGGCACCGATTACCAGGGCAAACCGGTGCTTTCGCGCAGTGACATCTCGGCCGACACCATCCTCAAGATCACGCCGGTGGTGCTGGAGGGCGGGCGCATCTCGCTGAGCATAGACGCGACCGTGGACAGCTTCATCTTCGGGGCGGCGGGCGACCTGCCCGACACCACGCGCCGCCAAGCCTCGACCAAGCTGTTCTGCGACAATGACGAGACGGTAATCATTGGCGGGCTGACGCTGGAGGAAGAAACCTGGCGGCTGGACAAGACGCCGCTGCTGGGCGACTTGCCGCTGATCGGACAATTCTTCCGCAAGACGCGCCGCGTACAGAAATCGAGCGACCTGGCGATCTTCATCACCCCGCGGATCGTGGGGGCGGGCGAGTCCGCCGAGGGGCGATGAACCCGCCGTCCAGGCCCGGAAGGCCCCACCGCGCGCGTCGTAGAACTCTCCTTTGCGCCAAGGGGGCGGCATCGAACTCGGATCACAGCCGGGGGCGGTGCTGCATTCGGCGGCGTTAAGGAGGCCAGTGTGTCATCGTTTGACCGACACTACGAGCGGCTGCTAGAGATGCTGGGGCAGATGGAGATCGTGGACTGCCACGAGCACCTGCCGCCGGAGAAGGACCGCGTTGCGCAGGACGTGGACTTCTCGCTGTTCTTCAGCCACTACTGCCGGGGCGACCTGCTGGCGGCGGGGATGCCGCCGGCCGAGGTCGAGGCGTTCTTCAAGCCCGACACGGCGGCCGAGGTCAAGTGGCGCAGCTTCGAGCCGTTCTACCAGCGCATCCAGGATGGCAGCTACTGCCGGGCGGCGCACATCGCCATGGAAAAGTTCTACGGCATCGGCCGGCTGTCGTCGCTCGATGATGCGCAGGCGCTGACCGCCGCGATGCGCCAGGCCAACCGGCCGGGGCTCTACCACCAGGTGCTCAAGGAAGTGTGCCGCATCCGCCTGGCGATGAATTACGGGGCCGTCACCGACGACCCCGAGTTCTTCGCGCCGGTGATCTTCGTCGCCGAGTACGGGGAGGTCACGCCCGCGGTCATTCGCGGATTGGAGGACCGTCTGGGCGTGTCGTGCGCGAGCCTCGACCGCTACGTCGAGGCGGTGGCGCGGGAGCTGCGGGGCTTACGCGAACAGGGGATGAAGGGCCTCAAGTTCCACTTCGCGTACATGCGCGACTTGCACTTCGCCCCCCGCACGCACGCGGAGGCGGAGGCGGTGTTCAATCGCGTGATCGAGGAGGGGTACGGCTGGCGCGCCTTTTCGCTGGGCTACGAGGAGAGCCGCCCCCTTCAGGACTACATGGTCCATCGGCTGATCGAGATGGCGGGCGAGATGGAGCTGCCGGTCGTGTTCCACTCCTCGCTGCAGGCGTACACCGGGCACAACGCCGACGACGCGCGCCCGTTGCGGCTGTGGAACCTGCCGAACCGGTATCGCGACGTGGAGTTCGTGGTGCTGCACGCCGGCTTCCCGTGGCTGGAGGAGGCGGCGCTGCTGGCGAAGCAATACGCCAACGTCTATCTCGACCTGTCGTGGGCGCACCTGATGTCGCCAGAGATCACACGGCGGGCACTCAAGTCGTGGGTAGAGTTGGCGCCGATGAACAAGGTATTCGGTTTCGGCGGTGACTACTGTGTGGTGGAGAAGGTTTACGGACACCTGGTGATGGCGCGCGAGAACATCGCGCGGGCGCTGGCGGAGAAGATCGAGGACGGCAGCCTGCCCCCCGCGCGCGCCGACGCCTGGCTGCAGGCGATGATGCGCGACAACCCGGCGCGGGTGTTTCGGCTGGCGTTGTGACGCACGACGCTGGCCCATTCACAGGCGAGGGCGCCTGTGCCACCTGGATAGGCGCATCAGGCCGTGGCCTTGGCAAGAGTCCCGTGACTTAGGAGACCTGCTCACGCCCGGCCCTTCGAAGAGGCCAAACATGGCGCGGTCCTGGCCGCGCCGCCGAGGCGGACTACGCCTCCCGCGACCGCCGGCCCCGGCGGTCGCGTTCATCCCAGAACGACTGCCAGCAGCGGCGGTGCCAAAGGAGTCGTTCCGTCGCCGCCGGGTGGATCTCTTCGTAGGCCGCGATAACGGCCGCGGCTTCCTCTTCCGTCACGCTGCGGTCCGCGCAGAGCAGGAGGCCAAGGTCCCACATCGGATCGCCCACGGCGAGCAGATCCCAGTCGAGCACAGATACGGTGTCGCGCCCGGCGACGAGGTTAACCGAGTAGTAGTCGCCGTGCTGC
>Ga0307380_10001885_pt1 | contig 30152 bp, 25 predicted proteins | sample UN3MG_FD_202239 | JGI IMG/M metagenome (GOLD analysis project Ga0307380, IMG submission 202239) | Soil microbial communities from Risofladan, Vaasa, Finland - UN-3 | ecosystem: Environmental > Terrestrial > Soil > Coastal area > Acid sulfate soil | place: Finland: Risofladan, Vaasa | collected...
CGTGGACCAGCACTGGACGGGGGTATTTGTTGAGCGTTGTCCCCAACGGACCTTGAGGATCTCGGACCGCCGCCTTCAACTTCGGGGCCAACTCCCAAATTCCGGTGTGGGGGAACTCGGTCACCGGATGCGGCCGGAATATGACCACGATCATTTCCACCATATCGCCCTTGAAGACCGGTACCCGGTGAACCTGAAGCCCCGTTCGTCCGTCCATTAACGTGACCGATTCCTCGGTGACCGTTGTGTATCCATATTGGAAGATCTCCTCGTATAGGTACCGGTTCTCGGCGGGAAGTCCGATGAAAAGCTCGAAGATCGTCTTCCCCTCGAACGCGGTGTCCAACCCCAGCCCTTCCAAGAACTTCACGAAGGCGCTGTTGCCCTGGGTGACCTTCAGCTCCCGGTCCACCATCAATACCATTTCCGTCATGGCGTCCAGCATGATCCTTTGATTGTTCTCCGCCTGTAAAAGGGCGAACTCCACCATCTTGCGTCGGATGTTCTCCTCGTGAAGGCGCTCGTTCGCGAGAATGAGCTGAGAACGTTCCTCCTCCACCATCATCCTCTGGACGTTCTCCGTCCGGATGGTGTTCAATTGCTGGAAGAGATCGCGGGAGATATCTGTGGACCCACTCTCTTTTGATGGACGATGAAAGTAATTCTGACAAAGCATCCCCTGCTCGATGATGATAGGGTATGAGGTCAGTGACCGCATCAACAGCTTAGGCGAGAGGGTGGTGAGGTCGTACATGCAGACCACGGCGATCTCCAGCTCTTCCCTGATCAGGTCCAGCTTTCGCCACGTTCCCTCCTCTGGTACCTGTTCAGCCAGCTCCTCGGGCACGTCCATGATCAGACGGGCCCCGGAATATCCCTGCCCCCTTGCCTGATGGACCAGAGCACGCATCTGATCGGCGATCGTTTCAAACGAATATTCTTCCATCCTCAGGATGGAGGTGGGAACGACCATTATGCCGGGGTATGAACCGATGTCAAGCCCCAATGCTTTGAACCGGTCCTTGATCTCCGACGAGGACGATCGGGACATGAAAACGCACATCTCGTGGTGCCTAACGCCCTCTTTCAACAAGGAGATCACCGTGTCAAGCATCTCGTTCGAACGATGATAGAACAGGGCGACCTTGTCCCCGGGGCAAATGGATGAAAGGGCGTAGGGCTTGGCTTCGATGAGCGCCTCCCCGGGTTCCCTTCCACCCTTGGTCATGGAAGAGGCATGCATTATCATTGATAAAACATTCACCGCCAACCGGCAAAAGATAAGTCCGCCCTCTACGATCACCCCTTCATGTGCCTGGTCCCGGACCACGAGATCGAATCGATGCTGAACGATGGCTCCCTGGTCATCACTGATTTTATTCCGGAGGGCCTCACCCCCAACGGATATGACCTGAGGGTGGCCGAAGTGCGTTTGGAAGGGGGGGAGAGCGTGACCGCCGGTACCGTTAGCATACCGCCGGGCAGGCTGTTCTTCGTATCGACCATTGAAAGGGTGGAGCTCCCGGACGACCTGGCCGCCCAATTATGGACCCGGACGTCCTGGTTGAGGAAGGGATTGCTTATGGGTCTGGGCAAGATCGACGCCGGCTTTCACGGCACGTTGACGTTCAGCGGGCTCAACGCCTCCTCCTCGCCGGTGGAACTGCCGATCGGCAGCCGCATGGTGCAGATGGTCCTTGAGCGCATGAGCTCCCCGGTGGAGCGTACCTACGCCAAGCGCAGCGGCAACTACCAGGGGCAGCAGGGTATCACATTAAAGCCAGCCGATAAGAAGTAGATCGGCGGAGAACACCGAAGCGCTGGGAGAGTAGGTCTTAAGCTCCTCGCTGCGCAGCACCTGGACCTCCACGCCCATGCCCCTGGCCTGCGTGATCAGTTCATCCAGCACCGCCGGGAACTCGTCCTTTTCGCAGATATGGTAGAAGTGCATGACCCCACCCATCTTCAAACGCGTCAGCGCGTCAGCGAAGAAATCCTTGGCCGTATGAGGAAGGTTCATTATCACCCGGTCGGCGCAGGGCAGGTCGAACACCCATTGCCGGGCGTCCCCTTCCAACGGCACCACCCGGTCCACCTTGTTCAACTGGACGTTGTCCTTCATCAGCTCCACCGCTTCGGGGTTCAGGTCGATGGCGTAGACCAATGAGGGACGGGCCGTCTTGGCGATCATGATGGCGAAGGGTCCGACACCGGAGAACATGTCCACGACCAGTTCCCCCTCCCTGACCAGGGACGCCACCCTCCGGCGCTCGGTAGCTAGCCGAGGATTGAAGTACGCTTTCCTAGGGTCGATCTTGAAGCGCAGCCCGTACTCGACGTGCACCGTCTCGCTGCGGTCCTCGCCGGAGATCACCTCCAGGTCCCGTACGCGAAGTTCACCGGCCACCCCGTGGTCCATGAACACGGAACGCAGGCGAGGGAACGCCAACATCAGAGCGTCGCCGATGGTCTTGGCATGGGGGATCAGCTCATCGGGCAGGCGTATGATGGCTATATCCCCCAAAGTATCGAACGATGTGGGGAGCAACGCCCTCAGCTCCTCTGGCACTTGGCTCAGCACCTTGTAGTCCCGCTCGTCCCTTTCCCTTTCGCGGAACTCGCGTTCCTCCACCTCCCCGACGTCTGGCCTTGCGGTCACCGGCAGGTAAAGGTGGTCCTGGTCCTTCTCCACGTATAGGGATTGGTTCAGCAGCCCGTCCTCTAAAAGCTTTTTACGGACCGACTCCCCTTCCCCCTTCCGGACCCTGACGCTAAGGGAACGCACGGTGTTGCCATGGGAGAATTGATATTTGTTGGTTTAGGGCTAGGAGGAACGGACGATCTGAGCACCAGGGCCGTGAACGCACTGAAGGGATGCGACCAGGTCTTCGGGGAGTTCTATACCTCCAAGCTCATCGACTCCACCCCGGACGAACTGGAATCATTGATCGGCAAAAAGATCGTCCGCCTGTCCCGCCGGGAGGTGGAGGAAGAGGAGATAGTGATCGAGGCCAGCAAGAAAGGGAAGGTCGCTTTCATCACCGCCGGGGACACCATGGCCGCGACGACGCATGTGGACCTGAAGATACGTGCGATGGAGGACGGGATCAAGACCACCATCATCTACGGGATATCCATCTTCACCGCCTGCTCCTCCGCCTTGGGGCTGCAGCCGTACAAGTTCGGCCGGACCGTCACCATACCCTTCCAGGAGCCGGGGTATACCCCTCTCTCCCCCTACGAGAACATATTCGACAACTGGTCTCGCGGACTGCACACCCTGGTGCTACTGGACATACGCGAGGAGGAGGAGCGCTACATGACCGCCAACCAGGCCGTGGAATGGCTGCTGGCGGCCGAAAAGGCCGTGGGCAAGGGCATGATCACCGACAAACAGATCATCTGCGCCGCCGCCCGCGTCGGCTCCCAAACCGAGAAGGTGGCGGCCAATTATCCGCAGGTCATGCTGAACGAGGACATGGGACCGCCGCTGCACGCCGTGGTGGTGCCGGGCAAACTGCATTTCGTGGAGGCTTACGCACTGGTGAAGTTCGCTGGAGCGCCGGATGAGATCGCCGAGGATCAGAACCTGTAGGACAAGAGCAATGACGCCTTGACCCTCCGACCCAATGAGGGGTCGTGATGCGTGGTGAACAGCAGACGTTTGATCGGCAGCGCGCTACAGACCTGGTTGACGCATTCCTGTAAGCTGTCGCGGTCCGTCTCCCCTTGGGTCACCAACAATAGGGCGTTCTCAGGTACGAAGTCCTTGGAAGGGAACCAGGGTGATGACAGAGCCTCTTCCACCGCCAAACGCTCCCGGTCGAAACCGAGTCCGTAGCCGATGCCCGCCCGCATCTCCTGGCGCATGAAATTTTCTTTCAATAATGGGAGCGCATTGGCGGTGAGGCTGTGGCATATCTCCTCCGGCATGGACAGCATGATCTGGTCCATGACCCCGAAGGCCTTGCTCAATGGCAGGTTGGGCGCCAATTTTATCAGCGGGTCGTTGGCGTATACCGCCACCAGGTCCGCGGAGCCCCTCAGGCGCTCCAGTCCTTCCTTGGCCATTGCCCGGCGGCCTATCCCCTCCACCGAGAACGGCAGGCAGACGCTGACGAAGGTAAGGGTACTATGATGGGCCAGTCCGGCGATCAGAGGTGAAACGAAACTGCCTGTCTCACCTCCCAATCCAGAAAAGATGAACATGATGTCAGGGCGGCCGATAGCCTCTATCAGACGCGCCTTCCATGGAAGGTCCGAAGAGTGCAATGCGGCAGGAGAACTGGTGCGGGCCACGGCCACCTCTCTGCGTCGCAGGATCACATGTCCCGGTCCCATCGCCCCGGCGTCACCTTCTTGGCACACCGCTAATTTCGTACCGGGCATCTGCGAGGCCATGTGCCTCCCGGCCCCACCGACCCCAACCACCAGTACATCTGGTCTGGGAAGAGAGGATTGATTGGGGAGCTCTACAACCTCCGGGCGCACGTTCACATTAATGTCTTTCATAGATATGGCGTTTTCACCGCCCTTGGAGAAATTACTATACCCAATGGTCACCATGGACCGGTCGTTATGAACGATATCGGCAGGGTCTTCGGCAACAGCGTGATGGAGCTGCGATTTCGCACCTCGGAGGCGGAAGACCTCCAGGTGGGCGAGATGCTGGTTGTCGAGGAGGGGGACGTCAAGTTCCTGGTGCGCACCATGGACGTGCTCTTCGGGGCCGACGCTGCCGAAGAGAGCTGGATGGAGAAGGAGGCGGGCGTGGCCCTGCGTCATTCTTCCGAGGCCTACGATTATGACGGGGTCAGGTCCAACTTGTACAAGGTGGGGGTATGCACCCCGCTGGGCTGCCTGAAGGATGGCTGCTATCGTAAAGCCAAATCGATACCGCGTCACTTCTCCCGCGTGCGCCGTGCTGACCAGGTAGACTATGATTTTCTCAAGCCCATGATGGGCGACGTGGAGGTGGGCCATCTGCGCTCGGGGGACCGGGTCATGGACTTCCGTGTAGGCATCGAGAGCCGTTCCTTCCCGCACCACGTAGGGATATTCGCCACCACTGGAATGGGAAAAAGCAACCTGATGAAGTCATTGGCCCTTTCCTGCATGGCCTCCCGACGCTGCGGCTTTCTGATATTGGACCCGCACGGCGAGTACTACGATGGAGGCGAACGGGGTAAGAAGGGGCTCTCCCACTCCAAACTGGCCGCTGAATCCTTGGACGTCTACGCCTCACGGCGTTTGGAAGGCCCGCACAGCTCCATACACGTTTCCAGCGGTGAGATCGAGATCCCAGACCTGGCGAACCTGTACGAGTTCAGCGGTCCCCAGCTGGAGTGCCTGCAGGCGGCGCAGTACCGCTACGGCGAGAGATGGCTGGAGGACCTGCGTGACCGGGACGTGAGCACCATCGTCAAGGACCTGGGCGGGAAGTTCCACGAGGGCAGCGTCAATGTCATCAAGCGGAGATTGGATTCCATATTCCAATTCGACCTGGTGACCACGGACCGCAATCTCTCGATGACCAAGGCGGTGATCTCGGCGCTGCAGTCCGGAAAGACCGTCCTGGTGGACACTTCCAACATGTTCGAGGCAGAGGAGCTGCTGGTGTCCACGGTTCTGGCCAGGGCCGTCTTCGAGCATAACAAGGCCATCTACTCCGACAAGGAGAAGTTCGAAAGATCTCCGCCGGTGCTCATCGCCCTGGAGGAGGCTCAGCGAGTCCTTTCCCAATCGAAGGGAACGGTATTCTCGCAGCTGGCTCGCGAGGGACGAAAGTTCAAGGTCGGACTATGCGCCGTATCGCAGCAGCCCAAACTGATCAACGAGGAGATCATCAGCCAGTTCAATACCTTGTTCGTTCTCGGACTTGCGGACAAACGCGACCGGGACATACTGAGGAACTCGGCCAAGCAGGACATATCCATGCTGGACAATGAGATACAGATGCTCATGCCCGGGGAAGCCTTGGTCGCCTCGCCCTTCACCCCCTTCGCCATCCCCTGCCGGGTGCACCTCTACGAAGAATACCTGGAGGAGATGAACGCCAGGGTCGGAGATATGTCCATTAAGGTAAAGAAGGATGTAGATGACCGGTTCTTCTGAGGCATATTGATGGATGCGGAGACGACCTTCCTGCTGGAGATGGCCCTGGTCCTGGTCACGGCCGGGGCCACGGCCGTACTGTTCTCTCGCCTACGACTGCCAGTGGTCATCGGATACCTGGCCGCCGGGATCATCCTGGGACCGAACCTTTTCAGTAGCTCGCTCATCTCCGACATAGGTACCATAAGCAACCTGGCGAACATAGGCATCGTGCTGCTGATGTTCACCCTGGGCCTGGAGTTCAATCTGCGCCGCCTGCGCAAGGTGGGGTTGTTCGCCGCTCTGGCAGGCAGCATTGAGATCGCCCTGATGATCGCGCTGGGTTACGGACTGGGGCAGTTCCTGGGCTGGTCTACGGTGCAGTCGGTGTTCCTGGGGGCGGTCATGAGCATCAGCTCCACCGCCGTGATCATCAAGGTGCTCTCCGACGCCTCGATGATGCGCAAGGAGTTCGCCGATGCCATCATCGGCATTCTGATCATCGAGGACATCGCCGCGGTGGTCATACTTACCCTGGCTTCGCCTCTGGCCGCCGGTGATGCTGTCACCTTCAGCAGCATATTGCTGCAAGTGTCCTTCATCGGGATATTCATGGTGATAGCTCTGGTGCTCGGTCTGGCGATAGTGCCTAGGATCATGGACCGGGTCTATCGGAACCACTCCGCGGAAACATTGTTGGTGGTATCACTGGGTCTGTGCTTCGGCATGGCCATCGTGGCTCATTTGTTCGGCCTGTCCGTGGCCATCGGTGCCTTCCTCATGGGCGTGATCGTCTCTCAATCGAAGGCGCAGGAACGCCTGGAGGAGAGGATCGCCCCCATCAAGGAGATGTTCATGGCCATTTTCTTCATATCCATCGGAATGCTCATCGACCCTTGGCTGGTGATCGACAACATCCTGATCGCCATAGTCATAGCCGTGGTCTTCATCATCGGAAAGGCCTTCAGCGTGAGCGTGGGCACGTTCCTCAGCAACAAGGACACCAGGACCTCCCTGATGACCGGGCTTGGAATGGTGGCCATGGGAGAGTTCTCCTTCGTCATTGCGAAAACGGCGTTCGACCTGGGGGCGGTGGACCAACTGTTCTACTCTTCCGTCGTCGGCGCTGCGCTCATCACCATGTTGTTCCTCCCCGCCTCTTTCCGCCGGGCGCCGAGGACCATCGATAAATTAAGCAAGTTCATCCCCGGATCGGTCAAGGAGACCTTGCGCCGGGTGGACTGCCTGCGCAGAGATATGACCGCTTGGATGAGCGTTCACCTTGACCGCCGCCGGGAGGTGCGCCGCCAGATCTTCTGGATCTTCATCGACCTGGTCATCATATTCCTGCTGCAGTTGTTCGCGGTCACCTTCTACGATATCGTAGAGATACTGGGAGCGGACCCGGCCGGCATCGAGGCCATCACCTACCTGGCATTCATCTCCGTCCTCATCGCCCTGATGCTTCCCCCGCTGCTGAACATACTCAACCGCATACGGTTCATCGGTCTGATGCTGATACGCGGGGTCATGGAGAAGGGGCATTTCGAAAAGGGAGCGGAAGGTCGCCTTTTCAAGGTCTTCGTGGACCTGATCGTGGCCGGCATCGGCGTGTTCCTTTTCTTCATGTTCATCCCCATCGCCCCCCATGTGGAGATGTTTCCCCTGCTCCCGGTGTTCGGCATCATCATCGGGTTGATCATCTCATACTTGTTGTGGGACGCCAACAAGAGCGCCTACGACCGCATGTGCCAGATCCTAACGGACGGCTTTAAGGAGGAGTGAGCATTTTCAGTGAGCCCATCAAATGTTTATTTAAGGCCTGATGGCTAATCCCCGCTGAATGAGGATAGCGCACATCGCCGACACGCACGTGGGCTTTTCTGCTTACCGGCGCTCTGACCCCGGTTCAGGGATCAACCAGCGAGAGATAGACGTCTATCAGGCCTTCGCACGCCAGATCGACTCCATCGTAAAGGTGCGTCCTGATCTTGTACTGCATGCCGGCGACCTGTTCGATTCGGTAAGGCCGTCCAACAGGGCGTTGTCCGTGGTGCTGGAGCAGTTGCTGCGATTGTCGGAGGAGAACATCCCCATCATGCTCATCGCCGGCAACCATTCCACCCCCAGGCTGAGGGAGACCGGTAGCGTGTTCCGCCTGTTCGAGCACATCGAAGGGGTGCACCCGGCGTATACACCTGGGGCTCACAAACTGGAGATGGGGGACCTGCTGGTCACCGCCTTCCCGCATCAGGACCGGGACGGGCTCATCTCCGAACTGCAGAACTGGAAGCGGGGGAAGCACCGCTTCGAGGTAGGGATGCTCCATACCGGCATACAAGGGCTTTCCCGCTACAGCATGGGCGAGGCGAACGAGCTGAACCTACCTTCATCACTGCTCAACCTGGACATGGACTACATCGCCCTTGGCCATTTCCACGAAAGGAACGAGATAACCGCCAACGCCTGTTACAGCGGTTCCTTGGAGCGCATGTCGTTCTCCGAGGCGGGGCAGGAAAAGGGATATTTCCTAGTGGACCTGGAGCGGAGGAAGAGGGAGTTCGTACCTCTGAAGACCAGACCCATGTTCTCGCTGGGACCGTTCAGCGCCAAGGGACGCAGCGCGGCGGAGCTTCAGCGTGAGCTCGTCTCGGCCCTGGAATCGGTGGATCTCAAAGGTGCCCTGGTCCGTCTGATCGTGAAGGACATCCCCCCGGCGATCAACCGGTCCCTGGACCAGAACGCCTTGCGTTCGTTGGCCGAGGACGCCGTACATTTGGAACTGAAGTTCGACATCGTGCAGGAAGGTTCCTCCGTTCAATGGCGCTCCACCTCGCTGGGAGATATGGACCGAGAGTTCGACACCTTCCTGTCCCAGTACGCGGTGGAGGGAGTGGACAAGGAGCGCCTGCGACAGAAGGGATTGGAGTACATCCATGGGGGGATGAAGGAATGAGGCTGCGCTATATGGAACTGCGAAATTACCGCAAGTTCCGCGAGGCCAAGATCGAGTTCCCTGACGGCGTGGTGGCGATCGTTGGACAGAACGGCACCGGTAAGACGACCCTGCTGGAGGCGGTCTCTTGGGCCTTGTACGGAAATGAAAGCTCCGTGGTACGGAACGGCAAGGAAGGGGTGATCACCACCGGCGCTTCACTGGGCGATACGTGCTCCGTTTCCCTGGAGTTCGAACTGGGAGGGGACGGATATCATTTGGTGCGCAGCATGCGTGGCAAGGAAATGCGGGTGGACGCCTCATTGGAGGTCAACGGGGAGCTCGTGGCCAAGGGCGACCGAGCGGTGACCGAGGCTGTGACCACCAGATTGGGCATGGACCATCGGGCCTTCTTCGTCTCCGTCTTCGCCAAGCAAAAGGACCTCAACGCCCTGGCGAACATAAAGCCAGCGGAACGTAAGAAACTGGTGCTGCGCATGTTGGGCGTGGATTTCCTCAACGACGTGGTGACCTCGGTGGACCGGGACGCGCGTTCGACGAAGAACCAGGCCGAGCAACTGCAGCTATTGCTGAAGGACCAGCAGGGCCGGGACAAGGAGAAGTTGCTCAGGGAGGACATCTCCGTCCACCAGGTCGAGCTGGAGAAGATAAAGGTCAAAGAAGTGGCGATGACCGGGGAGAGGTTGCAGGCCGCGGCGCTGGTCAGTGAGAGCCGCGCCCTCTGGGAAAATGAGGAAGGACGCTATCGTCTGGATGTGGCCTTGGAGAGGCGCCTCACCGGCCTGCGGGTCGGCCTGGGATCCCGACGGGAACATCTGGCACGGTTGCAACGGGAGATCGGTGAACTGAGGAGACTTAGCTCATCACTACCCGGATTGGAGCTGCAGGAGGAGGAATATCAAAAGGTCAGGGCGGAGACGGAGCGCATGAACCTTTTACGGGAGGACTACCTTCGAAAACAAAGATTGGAGGAGGACATCGGCAACGCCCGTAAGGCCAGGGACGACCTGGAAACGGAAAAGGAGCAGACCGCTCAAGGTCTTTCCCGACTGCCTGACGTCGAGGGGCGCCTTTCTACTGTGGAGACCTCCCTGGAAGAGACCAGAGATACCGCTACCACCATCGCCTCCCAGAAGCGCTTGGCCGAATCAGAGCGCGACCGCCTGCAGCGATCGTTGTCAGAGTCCGCGCAAAAGACCGCCGAGATAGAGGTTTTGGGTGAGGAGAGCAACTGCCCCACCTGCCTGCGCAGGATGGGGAGGCAGTACGCCGACCTGCTGCGCCGGTACGCGGAGGAGCAAGGGTCCATATCCGACAACCTGGTGGAGCTGGGACGGACCATAGAGGAACTTGAAGGGCAACGTAGAAAGAACGAACAGCGCAAGAAGGTGCTGGAAGATCGGCGCAAGGAACTCCTGGAGCAATCGAGAAATGTCGCCTCCCTGCGGGAAAGGGAGCGCAAGATACTGCAATCACTGGATATAATTGCGGAAAGGAACGATGTGCTGAAAAAGGAGCTGACCGCCATGGGCGCGGTGGAATACGATCAGACCGCCCACGATCATGCCCGACGGAAAATGATCGATCTGGAACCGGCCCACCTGGCAGTCGGCAAGGCCCAGACCAGATTGGAACGGCTCCCGCTGGCCGAGACCGAGCAAGGGGGGATGAGTTCTATCCTGACCGAGGAGGAGGGGCAACTGAGCGGCGTCTCCCAAGAAAGGAGCGATCTGAACTTCGATGCCCTTGTCCTTCAACAACGGAAGGCAAGATACGAGGAGGTCAGGGACAAGGAGGAGAAGCTGGCCCAGGAGATGGTCCGCGTCGATGGTGAGAAGCGCCGTTTGATCTCGGAGATGGAAGGGCTGAACAAAAGATCGGAGGAGCTTGATGAGATCAAGACCAGACATCGGGTCCTGATGACCGACCTGGAGATGCTGAACCGCCTTGGCCAGGTGATGAGGGACTTTAAGGAGAACGTCATCTCCCGGGTGATCCCGACCCTTTCGAACGTCTCCTCGGACCTCTTGTCGCAATTGACCGACGGCAAGTACGGCGGCATACGTTTGGACGAGGAGTACCAGATGTACCTGTATGATCAGGGGGAGGAGCACCCGCTGGAACGGTTCTCCGGAGGCGAATCTGACCTGGCCAATCTCTGCCTGAGGCTGGCGATCTCCCGCATGATCATGGAGCGTTCCGGCAGCCAGATGAACTTCATGGTGCTGGATGAGATATTCGGCTCCCAGGACCAGTCGCGCAAGCGCAACATACTGGAGACTTTGGGGCAGCTGCAGAAACAGTTCCGGCAGATACTGCTGATCACTCATATCGAAGATGTGAAGGATAATGTCAGCGCGGTGCTGAAGGTAACAGAAAAAGAGGATGGCTCCAGTGCCGTGGCACTGGAGGATTAGTTCACTTCTGGTCCACTACTTGGATGAGGTGATAGCCGAACTGGGTCTTTACCGGTCCGACGACCTCTCCCTTGGCGTGGTTGAAGGCGGCGTCCTCGAACTCCTTCACCATCATGCCTTTCTTGAACCAGCCCAGGTCCCCGCCCTTGCGTCCGGAGGGACACGTGGAATACTGCTTGGCCAGATCGGCGAAGCTGGTGCCGTTCTTGATCATCTGCAATAGCTCGGCGGCCTTGGCCTCCTTCTCGACCAGAATATGCGCTGCCCTGACTTCTTTGACCATGCCGACGCATGTTCGGAAATGATATTAACATTATTGTTCGACGATCAGCGGTATACCTCGTCCAGGTCCACGTTCTCCAGCACCGCTTTCTCCACCAGTCTGACCTTCTCCGAATCCTCCGGTTCTATCCTGGCGATGAGGTGCTCCACCATGTCAGAGGCGGCCAAGGTATCGTATCGCGTGACCAGTATGGGCACCCCCCTCTCGTAGGCTTTGGAGACCACCTGGTTGGCCGGGTAGAGCCCTCCGGTCAATATCAGGCAGGCGGTGTCCGTGGACAGCGCGGCCAACTGTATGTCCGAACGGTCACCTCCAGTGATTATCGCCTTATGCCGGTGGCGACGCATGTACTTGAGGGCCATCTCCATGGTCATGGCACCGATGAACACGTCCTCGACCACGCGGTCCAGGTTCTCCGATCCTACCACCACGTCGGCGGAGAGCGCCTCCACCACCTCCTTGACCGTGAAGTAGGTCATCTCCGGTATGTGGGGAATGCATCCGAGCACTTTGACACCTTTGCTCTCCAGGAAATTGGCCACGGAGAGGTCGTCGGTCTTGTTGAGTATTACGCCCTTCAGATTGACCTTGTAATTTTCCATCAACTTCCGCAACATGGCGATCTTGTCCAAGGCGGCCGGGTCGGGGGTGGATATCAAAACCATATCGGCGCCGATGGCCTCGGCGATGGCCAGGCCCGAGACGTCGTTGAAATAACCGGTGGTGACCTCCCGTGTCCCTTCGATTATTATCAGGTCACAGTCGCAGGAGGCCTTGTTGTAGGCTGTTAGGACCTCGTCCATGCGCACCGTACGGAAGACATCGTAGGTGAAGGGGCAAAGTATCTCCTCGGGAAGCTCCAATTTCAACACCTCTCGCATCAGGTAGGCGTCCTGGTCGATGACCCTGTCCCCCTGCCTCATCAATCTTTCCTTAAAGGGCTTGAAAAAGCCCACCTTGCCGGGATGGTTCTTGGCCAGGCCCAGCGTCACCATGGACTTGCCTGACTTCTCCACCACTGAACCTAGGTATAGAGATCTCATTGCCGCTCCCCCTTTATGGTTACCAAAGCATCCACCGCCGTCACTCCTGTTCCCTCGTCCCCAACCATTACCGGGTTCATCTCCAGCTCCTCTATGCTGGGGAACTCCATGGAGAGCTGGGACACTTTCAATATCACGTCCACCAGCGCCGGTACGTCCCCCGATATATTACCGCGGGCCCCGGTCAGCATAGGGTATGCTTTGATGGAGCGAACCATGCGTCCGACCTCATTGCGGTCCAGGGGTGCTATGCCCTGCGTAACGTCCCGCATGATCTCCACGAAGATGCCACCTAACCCAAAGGTGATGACTGGCCCGAACTGCTCATCCCTCACCATGCCTACTATGACCTCGCGTCCCTTTATCATCTTCTGAACGGAGACGCCGGTCACCCTGGCTCGGGGCATCTTCTCTCGGACCTTGCTGAGCATGATCTCGTATGAACGGGTCATCTCCTCGGGCGAATCGATGTTCAGCACCACCCCGCCCACATCGGTCTTGTGCGCGATGTCCGGCGATTCCACCTTCATGACCACTGGATAGCCGATGCTATTGGCCAATTCGATCGCCGACGGAAGGTCGTGGGCGATACCTTCCTTGGGAGTGGCGATACCATACGCACGCAGTATGCGCTTCCCCTCGGCCTCGCTCAATTGGAGGCGCCCCTCCGACCTCACCGAGAATATCACATCCTCCACCGCCTCTCTGTCCGCATCCAAGCGCTTGATGGGCAGGGGCTCGGACCTCTCCATGCTCCGTCCATGCTCCATCATGGCGCTGAGCGCCCGTATGCCCCGGTCAGGCGAAGGATAGTTGGGTATTCCGGCAGCCTTCAGCATATCGATGGATGTCATCATTCCCTTGCCGCCAACGAAGGATGTGACTATCGGTTTCGGGGAGGAACCGGCAAAAGCGGTGAGCGTTCTGGCCACGGATGTTATGTCCACCAGGTCCGTCGGGGCCAGCAGTGCCAGGACACAGGCTACGTTGGGGTCGTCCATGACCGTGCGCACCGCGTGATCGTATCTTTCGGCGTCGGCGTCCCCCACCACATCGATGGGGTTGTACAGGCTGGCCGCGGGAGGAAGCTTGAGCTTCAGTTTTTCGACCGTGGACGCCTCGAACGTGGCCATTGTTAGACCGAAATCGGAACAGGCATCTGCGGCCATCACCCCCAGGCCACCCGCGTTGGTCACTATGGCCACGCCTTCGCCCTGCGGCAATGGCATGGTGGAGAAGGCTTGCAGAAGATCGAACAGCTCCTCGATGTCCTTGACCCGTACGACCCCGGCCTGTCTCATGGCCGCATCGTACACCTTGTCGCTGCCTGACATTGCGCCGGTATGCGAAGATGCGGCCTTCGCCCCGCTGCTGGTGCGTCCCGCCTTCAACGCGATGACCGGTTTCACCCTGGTGGTCAGTTCGGCCTGTCTAAGGAACTCCCGACCGCGATCAGCCCCTTCGATATACATTCCGATGACCTTGGTCTCAGGGTCGTCGCGAAGATACTCAAGCAGGTGCCCCTCGTCCACGTCCAACTTGTTTCCGACGCTGACGAACTTCGAGAACCCTATATTGATATTGGCCGCCCAGTCCAATACGACCACGCATATGGCACCGGATTGGGAAGAGATGGCGATGTTCCCCTGCCTCGGCGTCTCGTTGGCGAAGGTGGCGTTCATGTGGTGATGGGTGTTCACCAATCCCAGGCAGTTAGGGCCCAGTACCCGCATGCCATACTTCTTGGAGATCTCGCCCAGGCGCTTCTCCAGCTGAGCCCCCTCCAACCCCACTTCCTTGAAGCCGGCACTGATGACGATGACGGCCTTGACCCCTTTCTCACCGCACTCCTCCATGACCTGCAGGACGAACTTGGCCGGGACGACTATCACTGCCATCTCGATGTTTACAGGAACCTCCTTGACGGAAGGATAGCACCTCAGCCCGAGAACCTTCTGATAGCGGGGGTTGACCGGATGCAGTTCCCCTTTGAAACCAGACTCGATGATGTTGCGCAGGATGATATGGCCCACCTTATTGTCATCCTGGGAAGCACCGATCACCGCCACGCTCGTCGGTTCGAAGAGTTCGCGCATCTGGAATCATAATGGCTGGGCGGCGGTCATATCCTTTACGGTCGGCGCAAGATTAATAAGGTGGAGCGACCTGAAGCGTCACGCCATCAGTAAAAATGAGGGTGACCGGTGATCCCTACAATAGTCTGGTGGTGCACAGTGCGCCGATAGGTCCCTGCAGGAACTACGATGTGACATCGCGTCATGACTGGAGGACAACCCCGGGGCACGACAACGAACCACCCGCCCGGGTCAGTGTGGGGAGCGCGGTCCGCCGCGGCCATGAACCAATCTGTTAGGGCGGGGGGCACACCACCTGAACATTTTTTTATCGATCCTCACCATTTCATGTGAAGGTCATGCTGTCCATCAAGACCTTGAACATCCAGACCCCATAAATGGATACGGCGAAAAAGCAGACCGTGTACAGGATCATCCGGGTCAGCGAAACATTTTCCGTTTCATTGTAAACCCTGGTGAGCGCCAGGATCATTGTCCATAATATGAGCAGAAAAAGGACGAACGGGATCATCATGAACATTATGAGTGTGTCCGCGCCATTGGTTAGATAGGACCCCCCGATGCCGAAGAATTGAAAGGCGCAGATTCGAAAGATGAAAAGTCCCATGTAGATCAACAGTAAGATAAGGAACACCTTGAAAACGGAACGGTGATCGGTCCCGAATTTCACTTCGCCCATGGTCATCAATTATTTTTTAGAGGATATAAGGGAATGCCAGCCCCTTCATTCATTTCAGATAGACACTCCCCAAGTTCCTGTCCTGTACCCAATCGTCCTCGGTGTTGGCCGTCTTCTTGACCGTGATCATCTCCTCTATCCGGCTGTCGGTCAGGTCGGCCAGGGCCAGCGCCTGCGCCTCTGGGAACTGCGGCGTTTTCGGCGACCCATAATCGGTAGTACCGTGACTGGACAGCACCAGGTGCTGCACTTTCAAGGCCAGTTCCGGCGGGAAGCCCTCTATCATCCGGCAGGCGTCCCCTACCATTCCCGAACCTACTACAAGGTGACCGATCAACCGTCCCTCGTCCGTAGCCCCGATGATGCTGGTCACCACGTACTCGCGCATCTTTCCCAGGTCATGCAATATCGCCCCGGTAACCAGCAGGTCCCGGTCCAGGTCCGGGTGCTGACCTGCATAGAACTCGCAGAGGTTCGCCACCCTGAGAGTATGTTCCAACAGCCCCCCTATCCAATTGGCATGATGGGTGATGGCTGCGGGGCAGGAGCAGAACCGTCTGACAAAATCCTCGTCGGTGAAGAAATTGGCCAGCAGCTCCTTGAGCCAGGGGTTCTCCACTTTTCGTATCAGCGAGAAAAGCTGGGAACGCATGACCTCCACGTCTTGGGTGGTCACGGCCACGAAATCCGAGAGTTCGTACTCCCCTTCCTTGAGCGCGTTCACTGTATCGCCGGAGGAGGGGTTCACATGGATCTCCAGCGAGTCCTTGAACTCACTGACCCTCCCCTTGACGTGGATGACCGATCCCTTGGAAATGGTCTCCCAGACCCCCTTGACCTTCTGCTCGTCCTTATCCCCCCAATACTTCAAAGCCAGGTCTCCACCGGAATCGGAGACCCACATCTGGAATGTAAAACCGTTCTTGTATGCCGCCACCGGTTTCTTGAATCGGACCGCAAAAAGATCGTCCACGGTCCCTCCGGCCTTCAGCTCACTAATGGTAATTGTCTTGCGCATCTCTTTCCCCTCCCTGCTTAGCGTTGCGTCCATAAAAAGAATTGGCCTTGGATCATCGAAACTGGGGATCGGCCACGATCTTCCTGAGCCATCTCTCCGCCTCCTGATGATATGGATGGACCCTCTCCCTCTCCCGAAACTCCCGATCGTGATAGGAACCGAAACGCAGACCATCCTCCAGATGTAGCAGTTCGTGGTAGAGCACGTAGCTGGGAACATAGGAGGGGGTTTCCTGACGGTCAAGAACGCGACTTACCGCCACCACCCGCATGATAACGCTGCAGTAGCCCACCCTTTGACGGTTATCACCCTTGGTCCAGGTAAGATAGGCTTCAGGTACCTTCGATATCAGGCCCATGTCCAGAAGGTCGTTCTGCAGCGCCTGCAGGTCGTGCACATGTCCCTGATGTTGGTAAGACAGGTTCCTACTCCTTTTCAGATAGAGGGGTTGATTTCTCTGTATGAACTCCGGGCTCAGGAAATGCCGCCTCAGCCGTTCGGAATAGATGTCCTTGGCTCCGCCACGGCCCATTCGACCGAAAATACCCTTGGCCAGATCGTTAATGAGCTCCGGTCCCGAATCCATCATGTAATCGGTGATGTGCAGTTCAGCGCTACCGGAGCACCGTTTCCAGGTAGCCTTGAACTCCTTGAATCGTTCCCAATTGGCCATGACCCGGGAGAAGCCGTGCTCCGCTCCAACGTCTGAGAAGCATTGCTGCAGCTGGCGGTCCTGATCATTCATGCCGGTGGCACCCCAGTAGGATATGTCCGTCACCTTCTTCACCTACCATCTGAGTCGTTCGGCCGCCATTTAACCAGTGGGAATAGACGCAGGCTACGCAGGCGCGGTCGTCCGTCGTCTCGTTCATCATATCCGTGATGCTATGGCGAATTGTAACGGTGGTCACCACACCTTCGTAACGCACGTTCCGGCATCGCTCCTTGAAAATATGTATTGTGCCTTCGATCCATTCTCAAATTTAGATAATTATCAATAGATTTATTTAGGCTAGAACCCAATTAATGCCACCGAATGGAATCACATTCCTTCTCACGTGACCACCGGGACAAGCATATAATCACCAGAGGCAACGTCGATGGCATCGTTTCCACGGCCATCTTTCTCAATGTTCATCCGGACGCGAAGGTCACCTTCGTCACATCCCCCTCTGCTGGTGCCAGAGCATTATCCTTGGACGGCAGGTCGGAGGATATCTATCTCGTAGACCTGGCTCCGGTCCCGGACCTGGTGGAGGCCGCTCGTTCCATTCGCTCGGACCAGACCTTGACCATGGTGGACCATCATCCATCCTCGCTGTCGATAGAATGCCGCACTCTGGTGAAGGAGGGGGTCAGTGCGGCCAACGTCCTGTTCCATCACCTGCATCCTGACGAGCGCCTGCGGAAGTTGGTGGCGGTGGCCGACCTGGTGGAGTATATGTCCACACCGCTGCTGGACAGACAGATGCACCGATACGGAAGGGATCGAGTGACCCATGAGTCCATGGTCCTGGACTTCTCCTGGCGACTGGTCATCGATGACGATCGTTTCCGTTACTATGCGGCCAAGCGTCTCTCGCGGGGCCTGTGGCCATCCCAGGTCGATAGTGTCAAACGTCGCTACATCCAGGTGGTCAACGAAAAACGCTGGCCTCGGGCGTTGGCCAAGGTGGACCGCGCTCTCAAACTTCGGGGGCCGTTGGGCATCATGGACGAGATGAACCGCAACCGCACCTTGTACGGCTTCGGAACCAGAGCATTGGTCGAAGTGGCTCAGCGTCGCGGTTGTGAATATGCGGTCATGATCAATCCCCGGGGCATTTATTCTTCAGTGTCGGTTCGGGGGATAGGGTCGAGCAGCATCGACCTGGGACGGTTCGTCGAGCAGTTCACCATCGAGAACGGCGTGGATGGCGGTGGACATCCCAAGAGCGCCGGCGCGCGCATTCCCACCCTTAGCAACCCGCTTTTCCTGGACCATCTGCTGGAAAGGGTGATGTGAACGGTTCATCTGCTTGACCCTGTTCGAACGCATGTCGTTGATCGGAGCCATCGAGTTCGTCAGAGGCTCATCTTGGTCCTGAAATGATAAAGCAGCATGACCACGCATATCTGTATGGCGATGACCGATAGGACCATAGCTAGGATGGGCAGCATTATTTCATTGCTCTCCTTGGCCGGGACCGTGGCAATTATGGAGTTGCCCGGGCCGCTCTCTCCGTCCTCGTTAACAGCGGTCACGTAATAGATCCGAGTGGTCCCGTCCTCTAGGTTCCCGTCGTGATAGGCGGTTATGGGCGCGGTGACGTTGGCGATGGGGGTCATGTCGTTCACACCCGTTCCTTGGTAAACGATGTAGTTGGTAGCGTTACCAGAAGGCTGCCACCACAGGTCCACGTAATCCCTTCCTATCTCGACCTGCAGGTCTCCGGGAGAGGTAGGCGTCGCCGATAGATAGGGAGCGGCCAGTGAAAGGGCCAGGATCATTACCAAACTGAACGAGAACATGGATCGTATGGACATACGGAAGTCACCGCTCGAAAATACTGCCTTGACGATATAAAATATTGGCCTCAGACGAGCTTCTTACGCATGACCATGTTATTGCCATTGGGGTACATCAGATCGTATCCGTGATAGAAATAGAACTCCTTGGCCTTCTCGTTGGTGGCCTGGACGCAAAGTTCCACCCCGACCTTGCCCCCTTCCTTCCCAGCGGCCTCGATCAGTCCAAGCATGTGCCGTCCGACCCCTTGACGCTGCCGATCTTTGCCCACTTGAAAGGAGGATATGAAGAGGTACTCGTCCATCTCCTCAACGCAGTAGTAGCCAACGATCTCCCCTTCATCCTCCAGGACCATGGTGGTCACCTGCTGATCCAGAAGAAGTTCCAGAAGCTTCTCGTCCTTCCATTCCTCTCCCCAGGAGGCCAATATGATGGCGGCCATGTTCTCTCGGCTCATGGAGACGAGAACGGGTAGGTCGGACCTTTGGAGTTGGCGGCAGCGCATCGGAGGAGGAAAGCCTCACGCCTAGAAAAATGTAGGCCGAGACATGATGGTCCCCCTTGGTCTTTGAGAAACCTCATCAAGTGGGAACGTGGAAGCGGATGATCTCTTCATCTGGACGCTCCAAGCGATCTTTCTTTAATTTGTCCGTGTTCGCGACTTCGATACAATTGTTTAAATATCTGCTGTTATTTTGAAACCCCTAGGAGTCAGGTATAGATGGTCACTGTAACCGATGAAGCTAGCAAGTACATCGTGGATCTGATCGCCAAGAACGATAAGCCAGGATATGGCATAAGGATATATCTGGCTGGAATGGGTTGCTCCGGCGCTCAGTTCGGCATGTCCTTTCAGAAGGATGCAAAGGAAGGCGATATAATAGAGAAGCTGGACGGTTTCTCCGTATTCTACGACGATGAGACCAAGGAAGCTCTGGACGCCTGCACCGTTGATTTCGTTGAGACCCCCTACGGCTCGGGCCTGGTGGTCAATAACCCCAACGCTAGCGGAAGCTGCGGGTCCTGCGGTGGCGGTTGCCACTAAGACCCTTCCCCAATCCCTTTTCTTTTATTATCGCTAAACCATTCACCCATCGTGTATTTTGAGCACCCCCTGATCAAGAAGCAGAGCGTGCAGCTCCGGGAATACCAGGAGGAGCTGGCTAGCCGCGCTTCGGGATCGTCAACTTTATTGGTCCTGCCCACCGGCCTGGGCAAGACCGTTGTGGCCGCCATGGTCATCGCCGAGGTGCTTCACAGGAAAGGAGGAAAGGTGCTCTTCCTGGCCCCGACCCGCCCATTGGTGGAACAGCACCGGCGGACGCTGGAGGCTATGATCGAGGGGAAGCGCATCGGGATGATGACCGGTGAGGTGGACCCGATGGAACGGGAGCTCATCTTCCTGGAGAACGACATCATAGCCTCCACCCCCCAGGTGGTGGCCAACGATCTCAAGCATGGTCGTATGGACCTCAAGGACGTCCGGTTGATAATCTTTGACGAGGCGCATCGGGCCGTGGGCAACTATGCCTATGTGGCAGTGGCCAAGGAGTACATGGAGCACGACGGGCTGGTGCTGGGCATGACCGCCTCCCCTGGCAGCGACAAGGAGAAGATCAAGGAGGTCTGCCAGAACCTGAACATAAAGGAGATAGAGGTCCGTACGGAAAGGGACAAGGACGTGGCCAAGTACGTGCAGTCCATACGCATGGATTGGGTGGAGGTGGAGCTGCCCCCGGAGATGCGCAGGATCGCCGCCATCATCCAATCGTTGTATGAGGCCTACCTCAAGGAGCTGGTGGCCTTGAACGTCGTCGATAAGGACCGGGTGCTCAACAAGCGTTACCTTCTGGAGATGGCCTCATTATGGCAGGCGCGGCTGCGCGGCGGGGAAAAGACCCGCTCCTTGTACAAGGCCATCAGCGTACAGGCCAAGGCCGTGAAGGTGGAGCACGCCATGGACCTGGTGGAGACGCAGGGCATGTCATCTTTGAGAGCGTACCTGAAAAGAATACAGGACGAGGCGTCCTCGGAAGTAGGGTCCAAGGCCTCACGGGAGATCGTGGCCTCGGCACAGTTCCAGGACATCATCGAGATGACAGAGGCGGTGAGGGCGGAGCACCCCAAGCTCTCCAGGGTCATGGGGGTCATCGCCAGGCAGTTGTCCGATAGCCCCTCCTCCAAGATATTGGTGTTCACCCATTACCGTGACACCTGCGAACTGATGACCAATAAACTGTCCCGGGTGGAGGGGGCCAAGGTGGCAAAGCTGGTCGGGCAGTCCGATCGGAAGGGAGAGAAGGGACAGCGCCAGAAGGAACAGGTAGGCGTGCTGGAGCGTTTCCGGCAGGGGGAGTTCAATGTGCTGGTGGCCACCTCCGTTGGGGAGGAAGGGCTGGACATCGCCAGTACCGATCTGGTGGTCTTCTACGAGCCGGTCCCCTCGGAGATACGCAGCATCCAAAGACGGGGGCGCACCGGTCGTTCCCGGGCGGGAAAGGTGATCATCTTCATCACCAAGGGCACCAGGGACGAGGCGTACTATTATTCAAGCATGAACAAGGAGAAGGCCATGCGCCGTCGGCTGGAGACCATGAAATCCGAGCTGTCCCAGGAGCGGCCCAAAGAGGAGAGGCAGCGTACCTTGGGAGACTTCTGAACGGTCAGAATTTAATAATCGCGAGTCGTTGGGATTCCTATGCTCTTCCGGGAACTGGCCGACACCTACGAAAGATTGGAGGCCACCTCGTCCAGATTGGAGATGACCGATATCCTGGCCGAATCGTTCCGCCACTTCGATCCGGCGGAGATCGGGATGGCCACCTACCTCACGCAGGGTCAGCTCTACCCAGACTTCCACCCTTTGAAGCTAGGCATGGCGGACAAGATGCTGCTGAAGGCCATAACTTTCGCCACGGGGGCCAGGGAATCAGAGGTACAGGACCTGATGTTACGGGAGGGCGACCCTGGCCTGGTGGCCCAGGAGATCATCACCAGGAAGAGGCAGACCACCCTCTTCTCCGAACCATTGACCTTGCGTAGGACCTATGAGACGCTGGAGTCCATAGCCAAAGCGGAGGGAGGCGGTTCCCAGGACCTCAAGATCAAGCTCATGTCCAAGCTGCTGAGCGATGCCTCTCCCTCCGAGGCCAAGTTCCTTTCGCGGGTCATCACCGGCCGCATGCGCCTGGGCGTTTCCTCCATGACCGTCCTGGACGCACTGGCCGTCGCTTTCGCCACCAAGGAGGACCGGGATGCGGTGGAACGTGCTTTCAACGTCTCATCCGACCTGGGGCTGGTGGCGGAGGAGATGGCCTTACACGGCCTGGAAGGGATCACACGGATCAAAGTGGAGGTGAATCGGCCGTTGAGGGCCATGCTTGCCGAGCGCATGTCCTCGCCCGAGGACATCCTGGAGAAGCTGGGCGGTACCTGCGCCTTTGAGTACAAGTACGACGGGGTCCGGGTCCAAGCGCACATCTCCAAAGGAGACGTGCGGCTGTATTCCCGTAAGCTGGACGATCTGACATCGCAGTTCCCGGACGTGGTGGCCGGGCTGAAACGGGCCTTCGCCGCCGAGAGCGCCATCGTGGAGGGGGAATGCGTCCCCGTGGACGTGAACACCGGAGAGTTCCTGCCCTTCCAGGAGGTGTCCCATCGCCGTGGCCGGAAGTACGGAGTGGAGGAGGCGGTCGAGGACTACCCGGTGAGGTTGTGCCTGTTCGATTGCATCCTGAAGGATGGCGAGGACCTGTTATCGAGGCCCTTCCCGGAGAGGCGTAAGGTCCTGGAATCGTGCGTTACCGAGGACGACTCCGTGGTCCTGTCGGAAATGCGGGTGCTCTCCTCGGCCGAGGAGGCACAGAAGTTCTTCCTGGAAGCCATCAAGGACGGGTGCGAAGGATTGATGGCCAAATCGGTGGCCGATAATTCAGTGTACCGCGCTGGGAACCGCGGTTTCCTGTGGATCAAGTACAAGAAGGAGTACCGTTCCGAGATGAACGACACGGCGGACCTCGCCGTGGTCGGTGCTTTCGCCGGCAGGGGAAAACGCAAGGGCGTCTACGGCGCCTTGCTGATGGCCACGTACGACGTTCAGGCCGATCGCTTTCAGACGGTTTGCAAGCTCGGCAGTGGTTTCGACGATGCCAACCTTGCCTCCTTGCTTGAGATGCTGGCCGAGGACCGGATGGCCGAGAGGCATCATCTGGTCGATTCGAAGATGACCGCCGATTTCTGGTTCCAGCCCCGGCTGGTCCTGGAGGTCAGGGGGGCGGAGATCACCCTGTCGCCGATACACACCTGCGCCTTCGGGGCGATACGCAAGGACGCGGGGCTGGCCATCCGGTTCCCCCGTTTCACGGGGCGCTTCCGTGATGACAAGGAAGGCCGGGAGGCCACCACCAGCCAGGAGATGTTGGTCATGTACCAGGCGCAGCTCAAGCAAGTGGAGTGATGTCAAAAGGTTTATAGCCCCATCCCATATTGGTGAATTCTATGGAGATCGAGCTCGCAGAGAAGGAAAAGGACTCCATCAAGGTCCGCCTCATCGGTGCGGACATGACCTTGATCACCCCTCTGGTACAGGAATTGTTGGAGGACAAGGATGTCGCCGAGGTGAAGTACACCATCGGCCACAGCACGTTGGAGGAACCCACCCTGTTCATAAGGGTAAAGACCGGTAAGCCCCAATCCGCGCTTAAGAAATCAGCGAAGGCCCTGTCCAACGAGTTCAAGGAAGCCCGGGAAGCGCTGCAAAAGGAATTGAAGTAATTTTTATGGTCCAACCTAGCGGGGACCGGGAACGGGACATTGGGCTGGAGGTCTTTTTTACTGACACTGCCGGTAGCGGCGGAAAGCTGAAGACCGTGGCCGAAGATTTCGTTGTGGACGAGGTGTCGAAGTACCCTCCGGCCAAGCCTGACGGGCGCCATTGCGTGGCCAAGGTCACCGCCACCAATTGGGAGACCAACCGATTGGTCAGGCATCTGTCGAAAGCATTGGGCGTCTCCCGCAACCTCATCGGCTTCGCCGGTACCAAGGACAAGCGGGCGGTCACCTCTCAACTGATGTCCTTCGAGGCGCCGGTGGAGCAGGTCATGGCCCTTCATCTCTCCCAGGTGATCATCGAAGACGCCTACATGGCCAAAAGGGGAATGAGCATCGGTGACCTGGTGGGCAACCGATTCTCCATCCGAGTACGTGATTGTCAGATCAGCGGCGAGGAACTGCGTACCTCACTGGAGGGCACTGAAACGACCTTGCGGGAATTGGGCGGGTTCCCCAACTTCTTCGGTGTGCAGCGCTTCGGCACGATCCGACCGGTGACGCATCTGGTCGGCAAAGCCATTGTCAATGGGGACCTTGAGCAGGCTGTGCTGCTGTATATCGGCAACCCGAGCGATGAGGAGGATGAGCAGTCCCGAACGGCCAGGGAGGCACTGCACCGGGACAGGGACTATGCGGCCGCACTGCGCGATTTCCCTAGGAAGCTCACGTTCGAACGGATGATCATCGGCTTCCTGGACAGGAACCCTGAGGACTTCGCCGGAGCCATCTGCGTCCTGCCGTCGAATCTGCAGATGATGTTCGTTCACGCCTACCAATCATACTTGTTCAACATCATAATGTCCCAGCGGCTCAAGCTTGGGATCCCGCTCAACTCACCGATCGTCGGCGACGTGGTCCTGCCGGCGGATAAGGACGGCAATCCCGACCACGACAAGCAGGTGCCCGTCACCGCTATCAACCTGGACCTGGTGGAGCGGCAGGTGCGGGATAGACGAGCTTTCGTCTCCGGTACGCTCTTCGGCTCCGAATCGGTGCTGGCCGATGGAGAGATGGGTAGAATAGAACGGCAGGTCATCGAAAAGGAGGGGTTGTCCCCCAAAGACTTTTTGGTACCTGCCATACCCCACTGCTCCTCCAGGGGCTCCCGGCGGGAACTGATATGCGAGTACCGGGACCTTAAGCTGGATATCGCACATGACGAATATCTTGCCTCGTTCATCCTGGGCAAAGGCTGCTATGCCACCGTCCTTTTACGAGAGTTCATGAAGTCGGAAATGGGCGACTACTGATCACAGTCGGCTCCAGTCCCTCTCTTCCGGTTCCGATGGTTCTGGGGATCCCACACCCGTTTCCTCTGGTGCATTCCTTCTTGGCGCGTTATCACCTAAGGTGAAATTGCAGCGCGGACACTTTCCAGAGTCCTCGCATTCCTTGCACAGCATGCTGGAGCAGTTGGGGCAGACGGAAACGGCCAAGGCTCCGTGGAACAGGCAACGCCTACCCTCGACCTCATCCTTCTTCTCTGCCTTCTTCTTCCCCGACTTTGGAGGATAGAACGTATCGTAAAGCTCTCTCTCCTCTGAACCGAACAGCCGTACCCCTTCCCGGTCCTGCTGGTCCGGCGGGCGGGGGCGTTCGTCGGGCAGGAACACCGCGTCGACCTTCTCGGGCCTCTTTCTCTTCGGGCGTTCCACGAAAAGATCATCGGTGCTCCTATGAGCTTGCGGAGCCCTCTGCCCTTTAGACCGTGATGCTGGTACTGGCCTCTCCCCGGCCTTCAAGGAATTGGTGATGGCGATGATGTTCCGTGCCTTGTACACCCCGATGTTCAACCCCTCCATGAGGGAGAACAGATTGCGGCGTTCCTCGGGCATGTTCAGCGCGGTGCGCAGCAACTGCTCGGTCTCCTCGTCCGGCATGACATAGGTGAAGTCGATGTCGTTGACGCCCTCGATATAACCGAGTACCCTCTTGGCCCGGGCGATGTTCCTATCAGGCAATGACGAATAGACGTCGGCCAGGGTCATTCCCCCTTGGCCGCTGCGGGAGCTGCGATAGTAGGTCAATAACGCAGTTCGAGATTGCATCTCCAGGGAGCTGAACTCCTCCTCGGATAGCTGCGATGGGTCGACGTATTCCCGCTGTTCGATGAAACCGAACACATCGTCAAGCATCTGATAGGGCACGTTGCACTCACGGAAGACCTCCTCCTTGCCCATGCGCCTCCCGTTCCTATACTGGAACTCTAGGACCTTACCGGCCATCTCCGACACTTGGTTCTCGCGCTGCTTTCCGTCGGCCATGCGCAGCCCTTCCGTGGCGGACGTCATGTTCGGACTGAGCTCCAGGGCCTTCTCGAAAGCACGTTTAGCTTGATCGTGTCGCCCTATCCGCAGCAGAACGAACCCTTTCCCGTTCCAGGCGGCCGGGTCCTTGGGGTCCAGGCCGATGGCGTTGTCATAGCTGCTCAACACATCTTCGTCCCTTTTTAGCCGTTCGGCCATGTCCGCCCGCTCCATCCATCCCCGGCGATTGTGGGGATCTATGGCCAGGGCCTGTTCCAAGAGACGTATGCCATTATCGGTGTTACCGAGCTTGTCCTCTAGCATGGCCATGCTCTCAAGTACAGTGGCCTCCGACGGGTCCAAGACTAACGCCTTTTCGTAGGAGTCCATGGCATCGTCGTTCCGTCCCATCTCCTCCAGCACTCTGCCCCTGAGCTTGTAGACACCGAACTCCTCGGTACCGAGGTCCACGGCCCGGTTGAAGCAGAGCAGGGCGTTCTCCATCTCCCCCAAACGATAGAGGGCGTTACCCTTGTACTTCCAGGTCTGAGCGTCAGAACGGTCGAAGGCCAGTGCCTTATCGAAAGCCGCTATCGCGTCCTCAATGCGGTTGAGCGAGGCCAGCGCCCTCCCGCGATCGCTCTGGTAGTGCGCGGTGTTCGGGTCTAAGGTAACACATTGGTCGAACGCGTCCAGCGCTAGTTCGTAGTTGCGCATCATGAGCAGGGCGCGGCCTTTGCTGGCAAGAGATTCCACGTCCTTTTGGTCCAATCTGAACGAGGTGTCGAAGGCCTCGGATGCCTCGCCGTACTTGCCCATGGACATGAGCACCCGCCCCTTACCCTTGTAAAGGAACGCGTCCGTCTCATCCAGGAATATCGCCGCGGAGAAGGTGGAGAGCGCCTCCTCCAACCTGCCCAACTTCTCTATGGCCCCAGCCTTATCGATGAGGGCCGACTTGTTGCGGGGGTCGATCCCCAATATATCGTCACAGACCTTCAGGATATCTTCTGGTTCTCCCTTGGCCACCACGGCGGATCGCTTCAACTGCAAGACCTGAATGTCCCCTGGCTCCACATCCAACGCCCGGTCGTAGGAGCGCACCGCATCCTGGTAGTGGTTCAATCTGGAGTATGCCAGACCGCGATCCACCCAGGCGATCTTGTTCTTGGGATCCACTTTTACGATCTTGTCGCACACCTTTATGATATCCTCATTGCGACCCAGTAGTTTCAGGCTGTTCTTCTTGGACACCAGCACCTCGATGTCCTTGGGCCCCATTTCCAGAGCCTTGTCGAACGATATGACCGCCTCTTCGTTGCGACCCAGCTTAGCCAGGACCTGCCCCCGGCGTGCGTGTACGAAGCGCCCTTCCTTGTCCAGTATCGCTGCTTGATCGTAACACCCCAATGCCTCCTCGAACCGTTCCAGCCATTCAAGGGCTATGCCCTTGCTGATCCAGACGTTCTTATCGGTCACATCCAGGGTGATGGCCTGATCGTAGCAGACCACCGCTTCCTCGAAGCGGTGCAGGCTTTCCAGACATAATCCCTTCTGGTAGATCAGTTTCTTATCCTGAGGGGATAGCGCTATGGCCTTGTCATAGGCCTTCACCGCCTCCTCGAACCGCTTCAAGGTGAAAAGGGAGTCCCCTTGGATGCGCCAGAACACCAATTGTTCCGGGTTGTGGATACTGCCAGACACCGCCCGGGCCAAAGCCTCTTCGAAGCGGCCTAGGGAGAAGAGCCCTACGGATATGCCCTTGGAAGCGTCCACATCGTTGTGGTCCAGGGAAAGCACCTGTCCATAGAGGCCGACGGCATCCTCTTTCTTGCCCAATCGGTCCAGGGCTACCGCCTTATCGAAAAGGGCGACCTTGTCGTTCGGTGTGATGCGCAGCAACCGGTCGCACACCTCGGACACGTCCTTGTCCTTACCCGCTTGCTTGTAGCATTCCTTCAGGGTCCCCAGCAATGCCGGGTCGTCCGGTACGTTCCTCAACCCCCGTTCCAAGGTCTTTATGGCCTCGCTCACCCTACCGAGCGCCAGCTGTGATTCGCCCAGGTCCCTTAACGCCTGCACGTGGTCCGGTTTTACGGCCAACTGTTCCTCGCTCAAGACCATGACCTCCGGGAAGCGCTTCTGCTTTACCAGAATGGTGCGGCGACGGTCCATCAGTTCCAGGTCCTTGGGGAATGACCCCTGCGCCTTGGTCAGTACCTCCAGGGCATCGGGCTCGGCGCCCATCTTCATCAACATCTCAGCCACGAAGAGCGGGGCGGCCGGATCATTGGGTATCCCGTGCATGAGCTCCTCGGCGGCGGCGTCAAATCCGGGACGGTCGTTCATGGTCGCTAGGACAGTGCAGCGACCATATAGCGCCTGTACATTCCCCGGTATGACCTCTCTCAACCGATCGTAGGACAGCAGGCTTTCCTCGTACCTTCCCATCTCGTTCAGAAGAGAGGCCACTTCCATCCATCCCAACGAATTCTCAGGGTCGGTGCGCAGAGCCCGCTTGTAGTGGTCCAGGGAGTTTGACATGTTCCCGTCGACCCTCGCCTGTCTGGCCACCTTCATGTTGGCCAGAGGATTGTCCTTTTCCCTGTCCAGTACTTCCTCCAATAGGTCCTGGGCCTCCTCGTTGCGTCCCAATTTTTCCAGGGACTCGACCTTGATCATCATGAGGGTGGTGTTCCTAGGAGCCAGAACCAGAGCCGATTCCAGCTCCGTCAGGGCGGCCTCGGGATTATCCTTGTGAAGCATAGCCGATGCCTTCCTCCCCTTCCAAAGGGGTATTTCATCGGTCCTCTGCAAAATAAGGTCGTAAGTACTTTCGTCCAGAGGGTCGGCCTCCAGAGCCTTTAGCAATGCCTGGAACGATTCGGTGGGACGGTTCATGGCATCGAACACCTCTGCCCGGACAACGTGTGCCGTTCGGTCATTGGGTTGAAGGGACACGAAATCGTCCAGTATCTTGAGGGCGCCCTCATTATCCCCTTGTTTTCGGTATAAAGCAGCATACAACAGAACGCTGCTGCGGTCATCGGGAGCAGAACGTACCAGTCGTTCCATGACCTCCCTGGCCGGTACTGGGAGACCGCTGCGCATATAGGCATCCGACAAACGGGCCACGGCATCCCTGTAGATATCCGGACGGGCGCTGGTCTTGCGGTCCATCCCCTCCAGGATAATCCTTGCCTTCACTAGCTCGGCCTTTCCCCGGTCGATCTCATTGGATTGAATATACCGGTCCGCGGCGTCCATTGATCGCGAGGCCTTCTTGACGGTCCTCATCTCCCCGTCCATCAAGCTGTCGAATAAACCCATATGTCCCACCTATACCGACTTCAATGGGGCCCTGACAATTAATATCTTTGTCGGCGCCCCTAGACCATGATTGTCATACGTTTATTTCATAATTGTCTGACCGATGATCAATAAACAATAATGATGCCACCATAGTAAGCTACACCCACACTGGCATCTAAACATATATGCCCATAATAAATTATATATATCATAGGACACTATAACTTAATTTGTCCGACTAATGTCGGACGGATGGGATGCGAAATGAGGCGAAATGAGAGCTCGCTTTGGGAACAGCAAAACGATGATCATGCCGTTGAATGGATGAAGACCCATACGATCCAAGACCTCAAGCTGATGGCTTTTCAAATGGACCAACAGGGAGAGGATTCGTTGGATATATGGGGCCTCATAAATGATCTGAGAGTCATGAGCAACTAGGTTCATACGTTCCTGGAACAAGTTCTGGTGGAAAGAAGGACCCCCCTTAGCCTTTCCACTAGCCTCTAATTTTTATTTTTTCTCTGGCTATTCTTGCCAGCGTTCTTCACTTTATGAAAGGCTTAAAATACAAAATCTCCATTATGAGCGCACCGCGCAGGTGTAATCTAGCGGTTAGGATTTTAGCCTTCCAAGCTAAACACTCGGGTTCGAATCCCGACACCTGCAC